>Ga0209123_1001010_pt1 | contig 30459 bp, 24 predicted proteins | sample BarGraIncu00431A_FD_184500 | JGI IMG/M metagenome (GOLD analysis project Ga0209123, IMG submission 184500) | Arctic peat soil microbial communities from Barrow, Alaska, USA - Barrow Graham LP Incubations 004-31A (SPAdes) (version 2) | ecosystem: Environmental > Terrestrial > Soil > Wetlands >... | reverse complement strand
AAAGGATAATAGGCCATATTACAGGCAAATTGTACCGGGCTGTTTTGGGGAGAGATTCAAACGACACACTGACCGTACGCGAGACAAACGGGTTTGTTTCCTATGGCAGAGGGAAGGACGTAACACATAGTGACTGCTGGTTCAGACCGACGGGAAACAGGCACGCACTATACCCCAACGTCCCTCACCGAGAGTATTGTTGCCACAACCCTTGATCCGATCGTTTATGTCGGAATCACGGAGGGTAAACCTCGTGAGGAATGTAGGCTCAAATCATCTCGACAGATCCTTGATCTCAAGATCTGTGATCCGGCAATGGGCTCAGGGGCGTTTCTCGTGCAAGTATGCCGTTACCTCGGCAGAGAATTGGCCAAGGCTTGGCGCAACGAGGAATCTGCGGGAAAAACCATCACGGTCGACGGAGAGGCGCTCGAAGATATCGGCGTGGCTGAACCGATTTCATTGCAGCCAGATGAACGCCTGAGCATCGCCCGTCGGTTAGTCGCAGAGCGGTGCTTGTATGGCGTAGACTTGAATCCTCTGGCGGTGGAACTTGCAAAGCTCTCAATTTGGTTGATTACTCTTTCCAAAGGTCGTCCATTCGAGTTTCTCGATCACAACATCCGCTGTGGAGATAGCCTGTTAGGAATTCAACGACTGGAACAGTTAACTGAGCTGTCGATGACGCCTGGCAATATGGACCAACAGCGATTGTTCGGACGGAAAATTGGGATGGCGGTGCGCACGGCGATAGCTTTGCGTACGAGACTGCGCGAGTTGCCGATTCGGGATATTCACGATGTGGAAGCAAAGAGGCGCATCAACTTGGATGCCCGATATCAAATAGAAATGCCAGAACAGGCTGCCAACGCCTTTGTCGGTGCGGTATTTGCCGCTGAGGGATCACGAGAGTTAGAAGGGGCGCTGATGAAGCTGTCCTACCTCTTAGAAGTAGCGGACAGTGGAGACGACACAAATTTGATTGATGGATTGAAAAGTCAAGCTACACGCAGTTTTCATGCCTTTTTATGTCGCCCCTTCCACTGGCCACTGGAGTTCCCAGAAGTTTTCGAACGTGTGAACGGTGGGTTTGATGCTATTGTCTCAAATCCTCCGTTTATGCATGGTAGGCGTATATCTACAAATTTTGGCTCCAAATATTTAAAGTGGTTATGTAAATATCATGATAGGGTCAACGCAAGTGCCGATTTAGTAGCATATTTTGCACTTAGGATGTACGCCATTGCTAGATCTACTGGAACCATTGGTTTTATTGCAACTAAAAGCATTGCCGAAGGTGACACACGTGAAACGTCCTTAGAATGGCTACTGCAGCACGGGGCTAGTATTGCGGCGGCAAAGCATGACTTCCAATGGCCAGGCGAAGCATCGGTTAGAATAAGTACGATATGTATTTGGAAGAATATTGTTCCACCTAGGCCTATACTGAACAATCAACCTGTCAAATATATTTCAGCTTTACTGACTGATGATTCGGAGGAACTCTCCAAAACCCCACACAAGCTTATCAGAAATAAAGAATGGTCCTTCACCGGTACCTATGTTTATGGTGAAGGTTTCATCTTAACACCTGGAGAAAAGGAAAATTTTGTCACTTTAGACCCACGGAATCTGATGAAAATAAAGCCATATCTTAGGGGACAAGATATTAATCAAAACTTCAGACAAGTTAACACCGATTATGTCATTGACTTCGAAGATTTATCCGTTGAAAAAGCCAGACAATGGCCATTTCTTTTTGATCATCTTGTGAAAATGGTTAAGCCCGAGCGAGATAAATTGACAAAACAAATCCATGAGCAGTGCTTTTGGAAACATTGGGATAAACGACCAGAACTGTACAGTAAACTGAAGACATTGGATGAGTGTCTTGTTCATGCTTTTGCATGTAAACATTTAGCCTTTACATTCGTTTCTAGCCATCAGATATTTGCATCTCCGACTACGGTTATTCCAACTAAATCACGGTCAGTATTTGCAGTGCTGCAATCATCAATTCATTGGATTTGGGTAGTTTTAAGATCTTCAAAAATGAAACAAAATATTAGGTATGCATCTTCAGATTGCTTTCAAACATTTCCAATGCCAAAAGACTTGGAAGAGCAGGCTCTTGCAGGACTAGGTACAAGATATGAGTCCTTACGAAACCAACAAATGGAGGTAAATAAGATAGGTCTAACGGCAATATATAACCTCTTTCATGATCCTGCTATGAACGAGCCAGGAATAGCTGAGTTAAGAAGTGCTCAGGTAGAAATGGATCGTGCAGTTTTGCACTCATACGGCTTGGATGATGTCGAGTTATGCCATGGTTTTTTTGAGACCCAGCAAGGAATCAGATTCACAGTTGATGCCGGTGCGAGACGAAAAATCTTGGGGCATCTCTTCTTCCTAAATCAGCAATGTTTCGAAGAAGAGTCTGCACTACGGGGCCATAGTAAAGCCTCTAAAAAACATGGCAGTTCTTTGAAGTGTGATAATCCGGAATCAGATCAACATCACCTAAATCTGGGTATTGCTTTCAAAAATTGTAATCTTAGTCCAGTCAATGCGACAATTGCTATACTTAATTTTCTCGAATCTCAAGGCGAATGGCGCGCCAAAGCCGAAATCATTGCCGCGACAAGCATTGACAATGATCAATGGAAATCGTCGATCGACCTTCTGATTTCTAAAGGTGTAGTTGACCGTCAGGGTGAAAGGCGTGGGGCTCGGTATAAAGCCAGAAAAGGAGTTATGGAGTATGAGAACTGAAAATGCGGATACTGCAACCGCCATTCCGACCAAGCAATTTTTCGTGTCTATGCTGACTCGCGACATCAGCTTGGCTGACGCGATTCTCGACCTGGTCGACAACTGTCTTGATGGAGCTCTCAGGTTTGCTCATGGTGGTGAAGTCGATTACGAACCGCATTGGGTGAAAATAACCCTTGCGGAGGACTGTTTTTCGATAGAAGACAACTGCGGCGGAATCCCACGTGACATCGCGAAGGATTACGCCTTCAAGATCGGTAGAGAGACAGATGACGAACGAGACATCGAAAACGAGACTATCGGTATGTACGGCGTAGGCATGAAACGAGCCATCTTCAAAATGGGGAAAGATGCCATTGTTCAAACTCGGTTCGAAGATGATGCGTTCCAGGTGCCGATCACATCGGAGTGGCTTGAAAGTAAGGAGTGGAGCCCACTGCCTATGCTTGACATTGATGCGTCGACTTGTCCAGAGCCCGGCACAAAGATCACCGTCACAAGGTTATTCCCGGGCGTATCTAAACACTTTATCAATGAATCTTTCAAGAATGACCTTTCAACAGCGATATCTGAACACTTTACAATGTTCCTTCAGCGCGGTTTGAAGATAGAACTTAATGGTTTGCCCATAGTAGCAGTAAAAGTTGAGGTTCTCGTCTCTGAACAAGCTGAAGGCCCAGCTCCTTATGTTTTTCAGAAAATAATAGATGGTGTCTCAGTATCGATCACTGTAGGTTTAAATACTGGTAGGGGGCTTGCGGCAGATGATGACGAGACTCCTGAATTTGAACGTGATAGATCTGCAGCTACTGCAGGATGGACTGTACTTTGCAACGATAGGGCTGTCATCGTAGGAGACAAGAGTCGACTCACAGGGTGGGGCGATGGCATTCCTTTGTACCATTACCAATTTTCTATAATTACTGGCATAATCGAATTCAGATCAAAACATGCAGAAAAGCTTCCTGTAACCACAACGAAGCGCGCACTCGATACGTCATCTGACGTTTGGCTTCAGTCACTAGTGAAAATGAAGGAAGGGATGAGGGTTTGGATCACTTATACCAATAACTGGAAAAACCATCCACGGTCTGACCAAACGATATTTTGGGAGACTGCTAAATCCCTTCCTCTTAGACAAGCCATAGAAGTTGTCTCGACACGAGATAAGGCAGTCAAGGCCGACGGTTCTATCGAATTCAACCCTCAGAAGCAAAAAGTCGTTCCGACCCCCCCTACACAGAAGCCTTCTTCCCGGCGAATTGTTTTCTCGAGACCGATTGAGGAGATTCGTATTATTTCCAAATCGCTATTCGATTCATACGATGAGCAACCGGGAGCCATAGGAGATAAGTGCTTCGAATTAGTATTGCAAGAGGTTAAGAAAGAGGGGGCCGCCCATGAGTAGCGGCTCATCACTGCCGTACAGGCTACGACAAAATAAAGCAGTCGATAGAGAGCTTTTCCTTTCCTTGCTTGGGAGACTCGCTGCGAGTTTAAAGCTAGAGACGTACCAGTATGTCGGGTTAGGGGGGGCCTTCCTAGAAGACTTCAGGCTCATTCATGCTCGGCTCGGTATCAATGATTTGGTGTGCATCGAAGAAGAGAAAGCTGTCCATCTACGGCAAGTATTTAACAGGCCAGTTGATTGCATAAAGTGCGTTAATAGCACCCTTGAAGATTACATGGATTCTACCGACCTCGAAAAACCCGCAATTGTTTGGTTCGATTATACCGATCCAGGCGAGATAACTGATCAGATTGAGAGGTTTAGAAGAACCATTTCGGAAGTACCAATAAACTCAGTATTGCGCATCACCCTCAATGCAAATCCTACTTCCCTAGGAACTCCAAAACCAGCTGAACTTGCGGTAAAGGCAGGTAATATGTCAGAGGGGGCCGGACAAAAAAAGACCATCCAAGAATGGCGGCTAGATCGCCTTCATGAGCGATTGGGAACGTTATTTCCTAATGGCTTGCAAGCAGAGGGAATGACGTTTAAAAATTTCGGGAGGAGCATACTTCTCGCTCTCCGTCTCGCCGTCGAAAAGGAAGCTCTGAGCCTGTCTGATCGTAAAATTTTCTGGGCCTTGGCAACTCATTACGCCGACGGCCAACCTATGGTCACCGCAACCTTAATTGTCTGTGCTCCTGAAGATACAACGATACCTGGGCTATTAACTGCATGGGAGTTCTATTCTTCACCGGATGAACCTCTTCTTTTGGATATGCCGTCACTGTCCACTTTGGAGAGACTGACGATGGAGTCATGTGAAGACGCCCGGGAAAAGCTGGGGTTCGAATTGCCGACATCCGACATGGGAGAAGATCCCTTTCTCTCATTTAAAAAGTTTTATCGGGTCTTCCCACATTTCTCCAGAGTCGAGCTTTGAGAATTTCCATCGAAATGAGGTCAACCTGGCTCCAATGCAGGCAACTACCCGGTCCCCACCCTTTCAGATTTCTGAACGGCTATGCTTACTGATACTGACATCAATTCTGGGGGGTACATGGCGCTAATAGAAGCGAAGTCGGCTAACGCCTGGATAGCGGTTGACCACAGCCTCACCAACGGGAAAAGCATCCCTTACATCCTTTCACTGTCTGGCGTGCCCAGCCATTATAGCAGCATAAAGGTAGGCGACGCAGTACTGGTGTTGAACCTTTCCGGGAACATCATTAGAGTCGGTCGGATAATGCGTATTCGTTCTACCCTGGCTAGCACCTCTCTGTATTTTGATAAAGTATTGCTAGGCGAGAGGGAGGTTTCGCTCGAATCGACAAATCTCAACGCTCCTGTAACTGGCAAGGTCGGCCGAGTTCAATGGGATGATTTTGAGAAGGCAGTAGAGAAGGTGTTTCATAGGGCGGTCGTCGATATACCTCTCGTCGATGATCAAGCCTATATTCGACAACTTCTGCAGCTTGCCGTCACTGACGATCTCCTCGGCCCGGCCGATGGCCCCTACGAGAACATCGTCGACATGAGCGTTCGCGACCGTTACCTAGTCGGGAAGCTGGCGCCCCGGGATATCGCTCAGGGTGGGATAGAGGGGCTGGAAGGAGCAACGGCTACCGAGGAAACCAGTGAGCCAGAACAAGAACTGGTTCCTGGGCAACACGATCCAGGCGCTGAATTCGGGTCGACCACCGGGAGAGTGGAAGCCGAGGCGGATTCGGCTGACGAAATCGACGCCGCGAGCAACCAGTCATTGATCCCGTCCAGTCTGGGGATGACTTTCTGCGTGGACGGGGATGCCAGCAGGTTTGAGGTCGATGTGCATTGGGGCCGATACGAGCGGGATGACGATCACGAGATCTACAAGACCCGAAAGAATAAGGAGACGGGCAAAGAGGAACAGGTCAAAGCCAAAGTCTGGAAGCGCACGCCTTGTGGAGGCATTATCTCACTTCCTTTGACCGAAGGGGTGATCCCCCACCAACCTCCCGACAATAACCATCCCGAAGTACGCATTCAGGGTTCGGTCCGAGGAAAGAACGCCAACGGAGATCGGTTGGTAACCCTCTTCCTGGTTAACGCTCAAGAGGAGCCGGAAACCAACCGCGATGCGGCGTGGGTGTTCCAACCCGAGATGGTCGTCCGTGCTGTGCAAGATTCTCCTGAGAAAGCCATTTTCCGCCGGCGTCCAGTCCTCTGTTCTGACGGTATGGATCCTGAGCGTGAAGCGCTGGAAATGATTTACCGCAACCAGGTCGAGTTCGCCGTGGGCCATGGAGTTGCTGTCCACTCTGAAACCGGCGAAGATGTGACGCGAGCCACCGAAATCCGGACCTCGGTGATGCCAGAATCTGAAGTACCCGTAACGGAAACCCCCGGGTTGAATCTAGAAGACCGGCCGGCGATGCGGGAAATGGTCGACAAGAAATCCCTCGACATGGAACTCCTCGCCACTATGGACAAAAGCGAGTTGGTCGCGGTTCTAGGCCTTCTGACAAAGGACTATGCGGGGTGGATAGAAGAACAACACCGCTGTGTAGGTAAAGAGGTCGTCGGGTACGATGTTCAGGCCTTGTCCGCATTGGAAAGATGCCGGGCAATCTTTGATCGACTGGAGGAGGGGATTCGCGTACTCGATGAAGATGCCGATGCGCTATCCGCTTTCAGGTTCGCCAATAAAGCCATGGCCAGTCAACGTATTCGAAGTATCTATGCGTTGGCCAAGCGTCGGGGAGAAGACGTCACGGTCATCGATTTTAACATCTCGAAAAACAGGAGCTGGCGGCCATTCCAGCTTGCGTTCTTTTTGCTGTCGATCCCCTCGTTGGCGAATCCTCTCCATAGCGATCGGACCGAGCCAGCCGATGCCCTTGCAGATCTGCTTTGGTTTCCTACAGGCGGAGGTAAGACCGAAGCCTATCTGGGGGTCGCCGCTTTCACTATGGCGATCAGGCGCATGCAGGGGAAACTAGGCGATTTCGATGGCTCGAGAGGCCTGGCGGTCATCATGCGCTACACGTTGCGTCTTTTGACCTTACAACAGTTTCAACGCGCAACGACCTTGATTTGTGCCATGGAGTCGTTACGTCGTGAAGCCCTCGAAAAGGGAGACGAAGCCTTGGGGCGAGAACCTTTCACTATCGGGCTCTGGGTCGGCAACAAGGTGACTCCAGGTACCACAGAGGACAGTCACCAGGCGATTCAGAACATTCGTGATCCCGACAAATTCAATGCCGGATCTTCGTCTCCGGCGCAATTGACGAGCTGTCCCTGGTGTGGGACAGAGGTAGCACCCGGACGTGACATAGACGTCGACAAGATAGCGGGACGGACTATCATTTACTGTGGGGACAAGAAAAGCCTTTGTGAGTTTTCCAAGGGGAAGTCAAGCAGGTTTCCTCACCCTGGACTCCCAGTATCAGTCGTCGACGAAGAAATCTACCACCGTCCTCCGACAATGCTGATCGCCACTGTGGACAAGTTCGCAATGATGGCCTGGCGTGGACCGGTGAGGACCCTCTTCGGCAAGGTCTCGGAAGAATGCCCCCGACATGGCCTCCTCTGGCCGGATGCGGAGTGCACCGGCAATCACAAGGTGTATAGGGCATACCCAGCCTCATCAGTCAAAAAGATCAGATCGATCCGCCCACCTGATCTGATCATTCAGGACGAATTCCATCTTATCAGCGGACCTCTCGGGACTATGGTTGGCCTGTACGAGACCGCGGTAGACGAGTTGTGCAGCTGGAAGTTGGAGGGCAAGACCGTAAGGCCGAAGATCGTCGCATCGACTGCGACAGTCCGCAAGGCCAAGGAGCAGGTCAACAACGTCTTCATGAGGCAAGTGTCTGTTTTCCCTCCCCATGGGCTGGATGTGGGTGACAACTTCTTCGCGGTACAGCGCTCGATCGACTTGAAGCCGGGTAGACGCTATCTCGGGGTCTGTTCACCAGGCAGTTCGCGCCCAGCTATGCTTATTCGCGTCTATACGGCTTTTCTCACCGCAGCGCAGGGATTGTTCGATCGATTCGGAGGAGCGGCCGATCCCTACATGACCAACGTTGGCTATTTCAACTCATTGCGCGAACTGGGTGGGATGAAGCGACTGTGCGAGGACGATGTCCAGACTCGTTCATACCGCGTCCAGATGAGTCTGGTGCAGCGACCGGGTCTCGCACAGCGTAGGGTCAGCAACATCAGGGAATTGACCTCTCGCGTTTCCAGCCAAGACATCCCAAAATACCTCGATCAGCTGGAAGTGAAGTTCAAGTCCGAGTTCAATCCCGGCGAGGGTAAATTCGTCTGTCGGTGGAAGGATGGCGACACGAGGGCTATAGACGTCGTCTTGGCTACCAACATGCTTTCCGTCGGGGTCGACGTGAACCGGTTGGGATTGATGGTCGTGAACGGCCAACCCAAAGGTACGGCCGAATACATCCAAGCGACCAGCCGCGTGGGGCGCTCCTTCCCTGGTATCGTCTGCACTGTCCTGACTTGGGCACGGCCGAGGGATCTTTCACACTACGAGACGTTCGAGCACTACCACGCCACTTTTTACAAACACGTGGAAGCGCAATCGGTTACGCCTTTCTCTCCAAGAGCGATGGACCGCGGCCTCACAGGGGCCATGCTCAGCGTGATCCGACTGAATCATCCCGAATTCAACCCCAATGTCGGTGCGGGCAACTTATCCAAACCGAATCAAGCTGAAATTGAGGCAGCCATTAAACTGCTGGCCGCACGGGCGTGGAACGTCACCGATTTGCCCGCAGCAAAGGTTCTCGCCGAAAACGAACTGAAAGAGCGTGCTGACGAATGGGCCAACGAAGCAAACAAGCCTGGTCGGATTCTCGGTTACGAGAAGAAGGGGAAGGACAAGGACAAGACCGTCGCCTTGATAAAGGCGCCTGGTATCAAGGCATGGGACAACTGGACGGTTCCTATGTCGATGCGCGAGGTGGAGCCCGGAGTCAAGTTGATCATGAATACCGCACGTTTGCCGGATTGTCCTGCCTGGGGGGCACGACCTAAGACTTCCAAGGAGAAAAAAGGATGATCACGACTTTCGACAAGACTCCCGTCGGTGAGGTGCGACCGAGCCAACTCCTATGGACCTATGGTCCCGGGGCGTTGATCGATCTACCGAACCTCTCCGTTGTGACGTTAGGAATAGATCGCTGGGAAAGGGATCGTTGCCAGCCAATCCAAGAGGCGCGTCTGCTCGCAGCGGTGAGAAAAGTTCTAGGCCCGCAGGTCGAGAGTCTGCGGATGCCGCCATTCCAGAAGGGCGAGATCGTAGACCCTTTTTCTGCGGAAGCCAATATCGGTGTTCCAGTCAGGCCTTTCCCGAGGTGGCTTCGTTGTGTGAAATGCGGACTGCTTTCCGAGTTCGACCTTGGTCTCTTCGAGTGCAAAGAGAATCGCAGAAGGCCAGAACGCACCCGTTTCGTGCACAAAGGGTGTCGTGGCTCCAAAGGTGATCAACCTCCGAAGGATGCCGACGCAGTCCCGGCGCGTTTTCTTTTGGCCTGCCGCAGTGGGCACCTGGACGATTTCCCGTGGCATTACTTCGTACACGGCGGATCGTCGAGTTGTCGGGGGACCTTGAGATTCTTCGAGAGTGGGGCTTCTTTGCAGACCGAAAACCTGTGGGTGAAATGTGACGGATGCGGTTCTGCCCGAAACCTGTCACACGCCTTCGGCCAAGCAGGAAAAGAGAACCTGCCAGGTTGTCGAGGGCGTCATCCCCACCTCGACCGCTTCGACGATCACTGTGAAGAGGAGCCCCGTGCAGTACTGTTGGGCGCGACCAACAGTTGGTTCCCCATCACACTTTCCGCGCTGGCCATTCCCCAGGCCAAAAGTCCTCTGGGCCAGTTGATAAAGGAGGGATGGGATTTTTTCGAGGACGTAGAATCGGAAGAACAGGTGCCCTTTCTGGTGAAAACCCTGAAAAAGACGGGAGGAGTGCCGGGAATCGAGAAGTATCCTGCCGAAGCGATCTGGAAAGCCATCGAGGGGTTCCGCAACGGAGAGGAAGAGGATGTGTCGGAAGCCGACATCAAAGCCCCGGAATGGGATGTTTTGACTGAGGCCAATCCTCCCACCGACTATCCTCACTTCATGAGCAAGAAGGCTGCGACACCCGTTGGTTTCGAGTCGTTCATCGCTAGAATTCTCCTTCTCGAGAGGCTTCGAGAAGTAAATGCCTTGTTGGGATTCACCCGGGTCGAGGCGCCCGAGGAAACCAGCGATCCTAAGGAGAGGCCAGCAATGGCCGATTTGTGCAGGGTGAGACCGGACTGGGTACCGGCAAATCAGGTCCATGGAGAGGGAATCTTCATCCAGTTCGACGAGAAGCATCTTGATGCCTGGGAAAAACAGGATTCGGTCAGACTATTGGACAGGCAGTTGAGGATTGGACATGGAGGGTGGCGTACCTCGCGTCAACTAGATCCGAATGAAGGATATCCAGGCATTCGTTATGCGACACTCCACACTCTTGCCCACTTGCTGATTCGTGAGCTGTCTCTCGAGTGTGGATACAACGCCGCTAGCATTCGTGAGCGGATCTATGCCGAAACAGCAGGCGAGTCTCCGCAAGCGGGAATCCTCATTTACACGGCAGCCGCCGACTCGGACGGAACTCTGGGGGGACTCGTCGATCTCGGAAAGCCGGAAAATCTCGGCCGACTGCTGAGACAGGCTCTCAACCGAGCGAAAATATGCTCTTCGGATCCATTGTGTTCCGAACACGACCCGGACAAGGATCGTTCGCTTCACGGTGCCGCCTGCCATGCCTGCGGATTTGTTTCGGAGACTTCTTGTGAACGAGGAAATCGATATCTGGACCGGGCATTGTTGGTTCCAACCCTGGAGCATAAAGACGCGGCATTTTTCAAGGGTATATAACGTGAACGCCTTGTTGGAAGCCGTGACCTCGATTGCTCTTCTGTTGTCGCCTCAAAAGATATCGTTAATCTCACGTCGTTTACGTGGTGGCAATGTGGTCAAGGCGTTGTATGCTGTCAAGGATTCATTGGGGACGCCGGTAGCCAAGGAGGCAATTGCCACTCTCAAAGAGGCTTGGGGAAAAAGCCCGGTGTCAGCAGATGAATTGGCGGGCATGCTGTTGGCTGCAAGTCATGCCTGTCACAAGGTAAAGGACGAGCAATCGCTCGATTTGGTATGGACGGGCCCCACCACCTGTTACGCTTCTACGAGGCGGACGGAACAAGTCCTCGTACAGGTGATTGATGCGGCGCAGACGTTCTTGTTTATTACTAGCTTCGTCGCCTACGACATTTCCTCTATTGTGAAGGCTTTGAACGGCGCCATTTCCCGCGGTGTCGACATATCGATGCTGCTCGAATCTTCACTGGATGAAGGCGGAAGTATCAGCGTCGACGCTATTGGAAAGATGAAGACGCTGGTGCCGGCGGCAAAGTTGTACACTTGGAAGGAAAAGGACCCGATTTTTGCTGATGGGAGAGTTCACGCGAAGATTGCGGTTGCAGATAGTCGGACCTGTTTTATCACCAGCGCGAACCTGACAGGGTTCGCAATGGAGAGAAATATGGAAATGGGAGTTTTGATCAGAGGCGGTGACCTGCCAAGCGAAATCCATTGTCATTTAAAGGCGCTGGTCGATACAAAAATTATTAAGAGGGTGGATAGTTGATCACAGACTGAATGGATACTGTTGATAAAACAACGCGTTCCAAAATAATGTCGATGGTCGGGCAGAAGAACACCGGTCCCGAAATTAAACTTCGCAAAGCGTTGCATCGGCTAGGCCTACGGTACCGCCTTCACGACAATAAATTGCCCGGCTCACCCGACATCATTTTCCCTAGGTACAAGGCTGTCCTCTTCGTTCACGGATGCTTTTGGCATAGGCATACTTGCAAGGCGACAACCACACCCGGAAACAACCAAGCCTTCTGGCTTAAAAAGTTTGACAATAACGTCGCTAGGGATCGGCGTGACGTGGAGACACTACTGACTAAAGGCTGGCGGGTGGCCATCGTCTGGGAGTGCGTTTTGAAAGGAAAGCGCGGGCAGCTACCAGAACGAATGGTCGCCAATATTATCTTAGAATGGTTGCAAGGCACGGAGAAGCATACAGAAATCGGTCTGTTGTGATGAGCCACTAAAAATGCCGGTGAACTGCAGACCTGAGCTATTTGGACAGTGGTGGTCGCCTAACTCCGGCGTATACCGAATAAAAAGGCGAAGATGGCGAAAGTCTTCGCCGGTTTGTAGACCGATGCGTATGGCGGCATTGTTCCCTTCAATGCATGGATGCTCGCCGTTTTTTCCAATTGTGGTTCTGGAGACCCAATAGGCATTAGGGCTTCCGCTGAGTGACTCGAAGTGCCTTGGATTGATGACGAAAGTCCTCTCCGAAAGACACAGGGCTTGAAGTAAAGGTTCGATCGGTGCTTCACAGAAAGGGGCTTAGGTTCCGCAAACACGTCAAAGATCTGCCCGGCAAGCCGGACGTGGTATTCAGCAGAGCAAAGGTGGCCGTCTTTGTTGACGGTGATTTTTGGCATGGATACGAGTTCCCGTCTTGGGAGAATAAAGTGTCTGACTTCTGGAAAAACAAAATATCCAAAAACCGCGAGCGTGACGCCAAGAACCATCCGATGCTCCGCGAAATGGGGTGGACGATTATCCGGCTGTGGCAGCATGAACTCAAGCAAAACTTTGATGGATGTATTGAAAGGATAATATCGGCGGTCCACGGAACAGAATTCAAATGAAGGGGGGCGGGGGAGACTTGGGTGGTGGGTTGTAGAATCCAATACATATGATCTGCGAGATCTGGCAGCAGTAGATGGTCTCGCCTCTTTCTGACTGATACGAAGATCATAGCAATGTGGCCCTAGTCGCCCGCTCCTTTGCTCCTCGGTGGTAGTGCGCTTCCTGCCCTTGAAGGCTCCTTTCTGCTTGGCAATGTCGATTTCTTCGCGTTGTCTCTCAAGGATCAAGCAGCATTCAAATCCCCAGAAAGCCCCATAACACTCAATAGCAGATCTGCTGTACTATTATTCTCGTTGCTGAAAGCTAGCTGTTTAGCTGTACCCAAACTGCCTAAAAAGGATCTGCCAGGCACAGATAAGTCGTCAATAGCAATGTGCAACAGCGGTGTACTCGCTGTATTCTCAGCAAGGTAAAGTATAATATGCCCAAACATTTCAGTCACCATTGTATCAATTGCCCTTACATCAATGCCAGCCATCTCTCCGAGAAAGATCGAGCGATCCGCGCATTGCCACTTTCTATGGAAGACCACGGTGCTTCCGTGCTTCTCATTTTCCAGGCGCCTGGCGTTGATGAGTGGACTAGCGGTAAGCCGGTTTCCTCTGTCAACTCCCGGTCGGCGGCCTCACGGCTCGCTTCCGCTTTTGGACTCGCGGGGAAGATCAGGACTGACTTCAACATTACAAACACCGTTCAGTGCTTCCCGGGCAAAAAAGACTCCTATGGAGATCGAAAACCACGCGATAAAGCGCCGCCGGCCAAGGTCCGCCAGCACTGTAGTGAATGGTTGCGTCAAGATATTGAAACCTTTCAGTATAAACGCGTAATCGTATTCGGTGCCCATGCGCACAAAGCTGTCCGCGCACTCGGCTATCAAAATGATCCCAGATTCTGTTTTGTCAGGCACCCAACTGGAGGTCTTTCAACTGAGGATATCTCGCAAACGCTGATTTAATCACCGGCTTTCACGAAATGCCAGCTGGACGCTGAATTCGATGCATGAAATGCGACAAAAACGCCATTGCTAGGGATTTCTGGACGGTTGAGTGGGTAGAGGCGTTCCTATTCTCGGTAGGCCCGATGGGCGGCGCCTATCTGCTTCTCCCGAACACATGGCGCCGATGTGAATAGTGCCACCAGTTTGTCTTCAGATTATGGCTTTGTTTCCTTTCAATCCTGGGTCAATGGTAGTTTGAGCAACGCCTCACGTGGTATGGAGCTCTCTAAGATGCAAATGCTTGATTTGTTGATTTTAGTCGATTATCGACAGCATTTCTACTCTTCTAGGAAAACGTCCCATCTCGGTATGAACGTCACCCGAATTGTCGCTAATCTTTTTCACCGTGGGATCGGCGCTCGAGTGGTCCAATTTGCAGAAATTGATCTTCGACGGGACGATTTTAGGGGTGTTCCTATTCTCTACCAGTCTTCTCAGGACCCAGATCTAAGGTACAAGAGCTACATAGAAGATCTTTTGCTGGGGCTGTCATTGCGAGGCGCAGTCCTTGTACCAGATTTTGCCAAATTCAGGGCACACCACAATAAGGTATTTATGGAGGTGCTCCGAGATTGCACGCATCATCCGGGTGTTCAGTCTCTTGCCAGTCAAGTATTCGGGACTTTTGAAGAGTACGAAGACTTTTCCCGATCAACAGACGGGGGAGTCGTTATGAAGCCGAGTGAAGGGGCTCAAAGTAAAGGCATTCGGGTAGTTCGGGGCCGAGCAGAACAGCTTAAGTACGCCCGACGGCTATCATCAAGTTTCTCGTTGTGTAACGTCGGCTGGAGAATTCGCAACATATTATTTGGCGATAAGTACGTTCGAATGTCAATGAACAGGAGGAAGTTTATAACGCAAGAATACGTTCCTGATTTGCCCAACGACTACAAGGTTGTCATTTACGGTACGAAATATTTCGTTGTTGATCGTATGAACCGGCGCAGGGACTTTCGAGCCAGCGGTGGTGGTTTGCTTTCGTTTCCAGCAGAACTGCCTACCGGGTTGCTCGATTTTGCAGAGACGTGCTTCCGTGCGTTCAACGTGCCGTTTGCCTCTTTTGATATCGGTGTCAAGGCAGGCCGATTCTTCCTGTTTGAGTTCCAGTTCGTATGTTTTGGACAATATGCTGTCGAGATGGCAGAGTTCTGTTTTGAAAGAATGCCACCAGCACAGATATGGACCATGGTGCGCGGTCAATTCGAAGCAGAGAAGGAACTTGCCGACGCGGTGGCAAGTTATTTGATGGAATATCCTCCTGAGGCGTGGATCAGTGAACATATATGACGAGCGTTTCAATATGCATGGCAAAATAGCTTTACGCCATGGTGCGCGTGGAACACGCTTACGGAAACCATAAACGTAGAGCCAGATTCTGCCTTGCAAAGATGATCTGGTGAGAGCCCGACCTTCAACGGCTGTCATCCCTTATTAGGTCTCGTGGTGGAGTGCATGGAGTTCATGAGCGCGACATGTTGTGCTACAACCGACAAGGGAAATCTTGCCTTCATTAGGAGTTGACCGGCTGTGACAATCCCGTGGCGCAGGTCAGAGTCGGAGACAACCTCCTCGATACACCGTGCAAATGCAGACACGTCTCCCGGTTTTGTAAACATCACATGCACACCAGATTGAAGCACATGTTCTAAACTTGCGAGTTCAAATGCGACGACGGGTACACCATGTTGGAGGGCTTCTTCAATTACACGTGGGAAACCCTCTCGCGTGCTCGCGAACACGAAAATGTCTGCCTGTTCGTAAACCGAACTCAGTACGTCCATGTTATCCACATAGCCGTAAAAGTCGACAAGATGCTGTATCTCGAGCGATCGGCACTGCTCTTGAAGTTCCCTGACGGTACAGCGATCAGTTCCGAGCATTTCAGGGGCACCAACAAGCAACAAGCGGTAGGAACGGGTGGAGTTTGTTGCCAGCAGCTTGAGTGCCTCAAAAAGCGCAGTAACTCCCTTCCGCTGGCTAAATACACCAACGTATAGTAGCGTTACCTGTTCACCCATACATCGATCCACTCGAATCGTGCTTGGTACAGACAATGCGCTTATTGGAGCGGACAGCTGCACTCGACGTGAGAGACGTTTTTCCAAGGTCTTGAACTGCTTGTGGTCACGCACGAGCACAAAGTCTGCAAGGGCAGTCGTAACCCAAGTTGCTAAACGCTTCGTCAGCTGTCGCCAGCGGTCTGCGAGCTTCGGAACCGCACGCATTGGCTGGTACGGGTCGGTGCCAAAGTAAACACCGTAACGAACAGTCGCGAACCTAAGCAGTATCGATGCGACTAGACCTCCAGCGAATGGGAAGAACTCGAGTGCAACATCAGCGCGTCGGGCAGCCTTGACAATCTCACGGATTTCAAGGAAGCGTAGTGGCAGCGTGTTAATCCCGTGGGTAGTAGGGGGAGATATCGGGAAAAATATGACACGGTCACTTAAATGACCAACGTATTGAGGCTGACTTTTTTGTACGGCCGGCGCGAAAAAGAAGACCGTACCAAATGCTTCTGCTAATCCGTCGAGATATTGTATCGTCCCCGCTTTAGCGAACGTGCCGCCGTGAGAATCCACCTCAACGACAGCGCCGCCGATGACGACAGCTCCATGCCGAACAGTTCGTTTCGATAAGAGCAATGACAGTCTTCGGACAAAGTTGATCAACATTCTGAACCTTGATTTAGAGGTAGGAGACATCAAACAGTTAACGGGGATCTACTTTGTCTTTGGCACCGACATACTCATGCATCAAGCCTGCCAGAACGAGTTGTTGACCATCGGCCATCGTAGCTGGCAGGACGCGCAATTTCACTACGAAGATCTCCAGTAGTTATCCAAGACACTGGAACCTCTAGACCATTTCGAGTTGCTGCATCCATTAAGGCAGTCCAGCACTGCTGCACTTCCTGCAGCAGGATAGCAAAAGTCGCTCGATCATGCAGTTGCAGCACGGGGGACGATATAAGTCGTTTTGTCATCGTGAAGAACTCGGTAGCATGCCGAGTATGTGCCTCATGGAAGGCATGTGATACCTGCAGAAAATGCTGGTCTGTCAGTTGCAGTCTGCGGACCATATTTTCGATGAAGAATCCCGTAACAAAGAGGTGTTCTAGACGCTCTAGAACCGGTACCCCAATTTTGTCCCATGCGGCGTTCATTCTGTCATACAGAGACTGTGTGTTAAGATTTGCAAAGCGGTAGCGGTTAGGAGTGTCAGTCTCGTAGCAAAAAGTCAGCCCCGCTTCCTCTGCCTGACGCATGAGCTCTGTGCCCGGAACTAGTCGAGTTCTCTCTCGGATCGTCGCAAATCGGTGAATTTCTCCGTGAGTGTATAAAAATTCTATCCCACTCAATAACTCAGATGGCTTTGCAAAAGGGTGAAACGGCATAAAACCTATGTGTGGTACGATGTAGCGGTCCTGAAGCCATGACTTGAGAAATGTGTATCGTGATATCGCCGCCGGTTTCTTGAAACGTTGCAACTCACCGGTGGTCGCTGCCTCCAAGCCGACAAAAACTCGAACTAAGCCAGCCTCTGCCAATTTCTCAAAAAGGGCAGGGTGACGCTCCAACAAATCCGGCGTGAAGTAGCCCATGAAATAGTATTCCAGTGGTTCTGCGCAGAGTTGATCAGCAAGTTCCCGGAGCCACACCACACCATCGGCTGAACCTCCTCCGCCCAAAATCGCATCATTGAAAATAAAATATCTCTTGCCATCGGCGTAAAGCTCTCTCAGCTCTTTGATGACGTCCTCAACAGATCGCCGAAGGATAGGAACGCCACCTGTACGAGCGAACTCTGGAATATGGCAGAACGTACACGCGTGTACGCATCCGCGACTTGCCTCCAGATTCGCAATAACGATCGGCTCCTTTTTTTCGATGTCTCTGGCTGGCAACAGACGATAAGCGTTCGTCACCACAAGCGTTGGGTCAGCTTGCTTAAATGAAATCCCATGCCTTCCGCGTGAGATGACTCCCTCAAGTGCCGTTACCATAGTGTCCCCAATCCACCAGGAGGCATTGGCGGCTGCGAGAAATTCATGGTTTGGAAGAAGGATTCCACGAACTTCCTGGTGGTGGCGGAGTAGCATTTCCGAGTTTAAGACTGCGAAAGGACCGAACAGTCCAATCCTAATCGCTGGGAACCGTGTCGTCAAAGCAGACAGATTTGCTGTTAACCGATGAATGTCCTGAAAGTTCGGTTTGTAGAATAGCAGGCTTGGCTTTGCATCGATTAACGCTCCTACATCGCTCGCGGCATCGACAATCTCAAGCTGATGGATATCAACGTGAAGGCCGCTGTGACGCAAGTGAGCAGTAAGGTAACCTGCAGTTAATGATGCCGAGGACTGCGACGTAAGCGTTCGGTAGTAAGCGACTGCTATGCGTAGATTCTTCACGAAGGATTCTCTGAAAACAAAGATGGAGACATGTGGCCATCCATTTCGGACGTGGCAGTTGGAAAACACTGAACGATTACTTTGCAACGCCGAAGGCGACTTGTAATCTTCTCATAAAAACTATCCAGGAGCTTGAGGGTCAGGGTGTCGAGCAGATAAGACTCTATCTCCCGTGGAGTTCCTGCTGCTGACAATTTCATTGCCCGCGTAAGCACAATATCGGCCGAAGTTCGCAGAAGGTATAGAGTCTCAGGAAAGCATATCCCAGGGTCATCAGCGATAATCTTGAGATCGCTGAGATCACCGGGTAGACCACCTCTACCGGTGGCCGCGCGCGTTAGGCTATAAGCAATTATTGAAAGAGCTGTCCGATCCATCACAACCGGGAAGCCTTTCGCTGTAGCGCGCGTGGCTGCTCTGACGCGGCGACGTTCCACTAGGTAAAAGTAGGCCTGTCTGGCTGTTGCTGCACTGGGATCTTCTGGCCACGGGCTAAGGGCAAGTCTACGCGCGTGCAAGTCGAAATCCGTATGTTCCGGAATTACGCAAGCTCCAATTTTTGATGCAAGATTCGCCGCTAACGTTGTTTTTCCAGCAAACGGGGTGCCTTCAAGTCCCGTAACGCCCGGCATTAGTCGCGAGTCAAGGATCTCCGCGAAGCGATCGAAAACCGAAGGATCTAACTCGTGATGCTCTATAAGTGAATTGCTCTCATCATGCATACGGAATTGCTCCTTCAGAACTGAATTCACTTTTAGCAGCTCGCGAGCAAACTCAAACGAGTTCTGTTCTCGACGGACAAGGGTCTATGAGGGCGTGTTTGAGCAGCTGAGCCCCGGAAAGGCAGTACCCGCCACCTAAACCATTATTCATGCTTACTTCATAGGGGGCATTGCAAACTTCTGTTGCAATCCACGAAAAATCGGGAAAGCGGAGTTCGAGGTTACGCGTGATCGCTGCGTCGTACCGACTTTTCTCAAAAAAAGTGTAGCAGGTTGGTCCAAGCGATGAGAGGCCGCCAAAACCGAAGATTGTTTTGAGCGAACTGATTATGGGATGGCATGACGAGTTGAGTCTGATTTCATGGGGTTTTGAGCCCATCTGGCAAATATCATTTAACGACCCAAGGAATGCAGCAAAATTAGCCTCACGGATTGCCGGAAGCAACCCGAGCAAAATTGAATAAGCAATTTCACGAGTTTCACTCTTTTTAATAGGTGTTATGGAAGCAAAGAACTCCTCCTCATCGACTCCTGAGATCGATTGAAGTGTTTTGGGCACAGCAAGAAGTACCCCCCATTCCTTCGGCAACTCGTGTCTAGCAATGATTGGTGCTGGGCGGCCTATCCCCTCGCCATTGATTGAGTTCCGAGTGTTAAGATCAACGCGGTAACCACCGTCAATGATAAAACCACCGTAGAGAAACGCGCCAAAGCCGATTCCCGACGTGGCACCTATTCGCAATGAGGATGGGATACTAGTCTCGTCCATATATTCGTTCTTCAACAAGCGAACAGCTTTTAGGACCGACAGTTTCAATTGCGTCAACGAACCCAGCCCGATGTGCGGCCGCTCCGACTCAATCTCCAGGACGCGAAGATGCGGCTCGAACTTTTCGACGTTCCTGACAAGGTCGACAAATTCCTCCCCTTCGACACCATGGCTCGTGAGAATTTCATTCTTGTTGGCAGCATCAACTTGCAGGCGAATTACTGGTTCCTGGACCGCAAATCCGATTCCTCCGCAACAGCGGTGAGACGTTCCATTAAGGTCGATGCTGTTGATATGTATGCGGTAACGGCCGGTGATCAGCATAGTTGATTTCCTTGGGGGGGGAGACGCGTTAGTGTTGGAGTTCTTCCTGATCCGCCCATGCAGGCTTAACAAATTCTTCTCGAACCATTCATATCTGAAGAAGATCAATGAATGCTGTTCCTTTTTAGAATCAGTGATCCCCCTCTTAGCTTTGAACTAAAATATCCCCCCTCCATGATATCTTTGTCAACCAAAAGGAGCTCTTGGCATCCATCTCCTCTGACATTACGGCCAATCATTTCCGCTCTTGGGTGAACTTCGTAAATGTAAATTAAGCTCTTACGACTCAGAGGTGCAACGTTCATTGACAGGCTACGTATTATTGAACGACTTTGCTCGCCGACAATCTCAAGTTGAATTTGCGTCCATGTCTGTTGAACGAACGCAGAAACTTGCGAATCCACAATATTTCCTGAAGAATCAGGTCTTCTAACGCGCCCTTTCCATTCTCCGCCAAGGTAAGGTATGCCATGGAGCTTTCTAATTAAAGGCCACCGCCATATAAATCTGTCGAATAGCCATAGGTACGAACCGAAAATGGCAAATGCAGAAGGACATGAAGCGTTGAACGATAATGTTGTTAGAAAGTTTGAAACGGTGCCAGTTGTTACAATGGACAACGCAGCTATAGTGAATATTGTCTTGGTTCGAATGTCTGAATTGACTGTATAGTTGACCATTTAGATCCCTTTTCTGCCAGACGGAAAAGCCGCGGTTTCAACACGATCTGCAGTCATTTGTCTGCGGACTCCTTCCGGGAAACATTGAGTATGTTTAACGTGTTGGCTGGCATCAACCGGCGGCAAGATATTACAGCGCTTATGAGTAAAGTGCAATAGAGAAGAGGGCGTGGCCCACAGCTCCTGGAGCCGAGCTGCGATGTCGGGCCTCGTTCGTTCAGAATCGGACACGGTCTGCTGGATCGCATCTGGAGCCTACTGCGTGCCTATCGTGCAATTGTCCTCCTTGGTCCATCGCGACCCTGATGGTAAAGGACTACTCAGACTATCGGCAGGAGTTGCACTCCCCTTGGATGTGTCCGATTTACAGCCGGTAGGTGATGACTGGCGTGACAGTATCGACAGCCGAAATAATGTTTATTCATGGGATCTGAAGGATTGGATAGCGTAGTGCATTGCAGCCAAATCGGGAAGATGGTCGAGGCCGCTGCGGCTGGGTTTGCAGAGGAACTGAGGTCGATTTCAGTTAACGGACCGAAGGGGGCATTGTTGATTCGGTTGACTTACATGTGGTAATTCAACAGTGCCCTGCCTCGGCCGCCTATATTGCATGTATTACAATCCTGCATTCACCAAAACTTTCAACAACCTCGCTCCCAAATCCACCCGGTCGCTGGTATCAATGTGATTATTCTGCGGCACAGAGTAAAATCCGCTTTGTCCAACCCCATGTTGCCCACAAACCTGATCGAAAGCGGCTTTTTGGGTCGGGTCAGTGGGCGGTTCGGTGATCTGCCAACCTTCGTCCACACTCTGAATACGAATTCCGCTGTTTTTCAGGACCATTCGACGGGGATCATTTTCGTATCCGTCAAACCATGGCCACGGATCAGCGACTGCAGCGCCGACACCGCTTACATGCCAAATGGCAAGCAGATACGGGTCGCGGTAATAGCCGCGCATGCTCGGGTTATTAAGCATGCATACGTCGTATCCGCTGGGGTTGATGGCGTATCGGCCTGACGTACCTTCGCGCATGGCCGGGTATTTCACGAAGTAATAACGCCAGTCCATCGTGTTTTGCGTCGCGCATTGCTGCAGGAAGTTTAACTGAATTGTTTGCAGGCAAGCAAGGCTGTTATTGGCCGCGGCGACTTGATCAAGCTGGTTCATCAGCACCTCGACAAGACGTCGTTCTATTTTACCCTTGAACAATTCACGCCAAGGGGTCTCAGCTTTTGACACACCAAAATCGGAAAAATGATACCCCGTCCAACGATTCTCTTGGCGTGCATAGTTGCCTATCGCCAGCAGCGCACCGGTTAATTCAGGCCAGCAGTCAGGGTTGTCAAACAATGCGTGAAACGCATCGGATCGTCGCAAGAAGACATTTGGGCTGATTGAGGGATCAAGATCGAATGTTGCAAGACATCCGCGCAGCAGCCCGTTATCTTCAAGCCGATACAGCGCAGTCTGAAGCGTCGGTTGTTGGCCCAGCAGCGCGGCTTTGTCGTTTTCATTGGCAACCTGTGCCTGATTGAATGCAGTGCCCCCCTGTAAAGTGCAGTCGACCACAATACGTTTTACGTCGGCAAGGAGTTCAGACATTTTCTGGTCACGAATCTCGCCTCCACCTGATGCCTCGATCAGATTGCGAAGAATGCGCAACTGTCGTGGGAAGTCGGTGGTGTCGTGGATGCGGTTTAGAAGTACCGCATACAGCAGTAAGGTGTGAGCCAAAGTCCATCCTGAATCACCATAGAACCGGCAACACGCGGCAAACAAGTCCACGGGGCTCTCGCCCTTGGAGGGGGTATTGAACGCGTTGAACAGAATGAGCGGTGTATGTGCCCCACCGGGCGTTGCGGTCAAAAGACTTTCCAACTCGTCCTTGATGTTTTTCTGGTGCCAAACATCGAAAGCTTTGAACAGAAATCCAAGGTGATCGGCAGCGTCCGGGTTGCCATTGCCATATACCATCCCTGCTAAGTCATCGGTGCGGGGTTTGTTGCTAACTGAAACGCCACTTCGCCAAGCACACACTTCGGTGACGAAGCGGAAATAACGCATAAATTCCTCATCAATCTGATTGTCGTCACCCCCGTAGTGCCACAAGGTATCGGACCATTCGGTATCGACTTTATTGGCAAAATATTTAGCACTTTCTTCTGGATGTGCGGCTTTCAGCACCTCCTCGAAGTGCGCCTTGAAATTCTCAAAGGCTGTCAAGGGCTTGCCTCGGGAATTCATCTTGATGTAGAGATCATCTGTCAGCCCATTGGCCGTCACCGGCAATAAGTGAAAGCTGATAGCGGGTTGCTGCGGGTCTGTCAGACGCTGCCATGCAGCAGTGCAATCCGTATCGCTCAAATCGCAAAAAAGTTTGTGCAGGGCGTCGAGCATGACCAGCATGGATTGAATTGTCGGATCATGTTCCCAAGTGTACAAATACCAAGCCTGATCCATCAGCCAGCGAGACAACACTTTTTCACTCACGATTTTACCCGCCGGCGGCGGGGATGCAGTAAGGAGTTCGCAAAACAGTCGGGCCCCAGGGCGCGTAGCATAAGTAAAATTTGTCCAAGGCTGATTATGGGTGGGCACGCCAGCGCGCCAGGCAAGATACCAATGCAGCAAAAAAAGCGTGGTCAAACGCTGCTGTCCATCCAAGGGGAAAAAAGCACCTTTTTCCACATCGCCATAGACAAAGTCCAGTTTGATGGCTGCTCCACCGGGCATGATGGCTTGGTACAGGGCACCAAGAAAGCAGTCTCGGATGCGCTTCACCTCCTCTCCCGGCCTGCCTTGCGCATAGTCCCTTTGAATGAGCGGAATCTCAATACGGTCAACAACCGGCAAGCCCGGGATTTGCTGCCCAAAGAGTTGAGCAAATGAGGTTTCAAGTGATGTTTGGGCTTGGCTCATTTTGCTGCCTCCGCGGGTTTGAGATAGGTCTTAATTGTGGAGATAATCGCCTTGAGGTAGCTCTCCCTGTCCTGCGGGCTCCAGAAGTGGATTTGTTGCGCGTCGGCATCGGCGTAGTACTTCAAAAACACGTTGCGGGTGCATACAGGAATGTAGCCGTCCTTCTTGCCGTCCATATTGCGATCAATATCCAGGACAATCTGCCGTTTAACCTCAAAGACTGCGTTGCTCAAGGCGCTGTTATCACCGCTGGAGAGCAAGGCCAGGTTGCTGATTGAATGCAGGCCGTGATCCGAGGCGGTTGCCTCTGATGCGGGAGCGCTGAAAACGTCCATGACACAGGTGGCCAACCGTTGAAACGTGGTGCCGAAATTACGCTCCGTATCAATTCGCTGAAGTGCCGTACCGATTTCCTGGATGAGTGATTGTTGGTTTGGCAGTGTGCCAAGGGCCTTTAGATGCGCTTCCAGCCACGCCTTCCACTGCTTGACGGTGGTGAGGCTCTCGGCGTTTTGTGCATGAATGTGCTCCAGCGACCATGCTTTTCCAACATGCCGGCGGAAAGGAAAATGTTGCGCTGTGCGGGAGACGGTCTCAACATTCATCAGCAGCAAGAGGTTCAATAGCTTGGAGTAGTCGCTCTTTTTGTTATAGCTCAAGTCCAACAGTGTGCATTCACATATATCAATTTTGCTGCTGATAAGTTCAATGAGCGATTTATCAAACTCGCTTTTTTTCCGGTCTTTGGCCAATTGCACCAGTTCGCCGAAGGAAGTGTGTGTAGCCACCAGAAAACCTATTTTGTTGTAAAGATGGGGGCTGACAAACCAGCCTAGAATCAGTGCGTGCAAACCCAGTACCTGTTGCCAGAATTTACCGGGGTCATCTTCAATCTGTCCGCGCAACGTCACGAAGGTGTGATAGCGTGGACGTTTCCGGTCCGGCGGATGGCCGAGGGGCAGCGGAGCCAGAGTATCGAGCAAAAGGCTGATGCGGGTGGGGTAATTCCCAGAATCTCCGCTCACATCCGTACCGGCCACAAAAGCCCAGACATCCGGGTTGCGAAGGTCGCGCTCAATGACGTCCCACTGCGCCGCAAGTTCTTGGGCGCGGTCACTTTGAGTTGTGCGTACGCCAGATAATAAGAGTGCTTTGACAAGTTCAGCATCGGTCAGAGGAATGCGGCCCATATTGAGACGGGTAAACAGCGCTGTCGAGTCCTTCTCGTTGTCATCAGCGTTGTCGGGCGCTTCGTACCAGATGACACGCACGGACTTGCAGAGATAACCGTAAAACGTAATGGCCGCTTCCTCTTGGGCATAGGCATCCCGTCCAGTGTGAAACCACTTGCCGATGTGCTCGTACGCTTGATAGAGGTAAAAGTAGTCGATGTTTTTTTTACGCTCTGCCGGATCGAGCGTCCCCAGATATGTCGCGCTACCGGGGCGGGTTTGGTAGCTGATCGAGTAAGGGGCGCCCATTTTTTTCCAACCCTGCTGTTGCATGTAGTGCAAGATCAGATACAGCGTGGTCATCCGTTGCTGGCCGTCAATCAGTTCCCATTCGTGGCCCCGTTCGTCATTGCCCTTTTTATGGAGTTTCACGACTATCGGTTGCAGGCTGTAGTTTTGGCCGTTACACGCCCAAATATCGTCGAGCAAGCGCTGCACATCGTCAGTATCCCAACGATAGCCACGCTGGTAGCGGGGAACGAAAAAGGTGCCGCGGATATCGCCCACCAATTTGTGGCCGAGCGGGGATTGCGCTATTTGAGTTGCCAATTCCATCGGATATTTCTCCCTCATCATTTGGCGACCGAATGCCGCTGCTCATGGCCTGAATCCCTGAAGTGGTTTCATGGGGTGGTAAGAATTGCCCTACATGCACGGCGACGTTTTGTGAGTCCCCTGCTTTCCAATACAAAGGTGGAGGATCTTAGTCTGCCCAAGTGACTTCACAGGCTAAAAACTCTGCGATAATAATCTTGATTTTTACTCCTTCGCTATTGTCTAGCGCAAGGTATCTGTAGTGCCCTTCTTGAACGTCGACCCAATCGTTGACGAGGAGATTCATGGTCGACGTTTGACCCGTGGAAGATTTGAGTTTCACTTGGGTGACCAGCAGGCGCTGCAGTCCTCGAGAACCGACCTCGCCGAAATTGGAGGTGACGTAAGCGGCGTCGAATGATTCGATCTCTTCGTCGGTCATCTGCGATATCGGCCACCACATCAGGGTCGTTGGCTGTCGACGGAGCGGCATGCTGAGTTCAAAGGCCGCATGTCCCCTTGCGAGTTTCAGGATGACGGTTTCAACTCGCGCTTCCTCGGCGACAAAGCACACACGACCGTTAATGACACTCTTCGCTGTTTCAATGCGTGCGCGGAGGGCTGGGGTTGTTCGGAGCATGGTTGCCACGCGCGGTCGCTGGATTCTGTCAGGGTCTGTGGAACCTGCGATCGCGCATTCGATCAGGCACGCCAAGTACTTCTCGTCGCTGGAAAAACCGTTGTTACAGCTGTCGCACGCTGGAACCACAGGGAGGTTGGTCGGGAAAGGCAAATCCAGAAAAACTCGAGAGGGGACGTGGTCCCTCGTCTCTTCGTTACCAAAATCGCAGTAAATACAGCCATGAAGAAGCCTGTCGTCCGCATAGTCTTTTAGCTGGTCCACACCGCCATCCCTTAAAAAATCACTTTATCTTTGAGTGTGGGGATAATACGGGCTTTATGATTGGATTTCAATAACGATTGTGACAGAGGGAGGTTGTTTTTCTGTCCTTTGGTCTATGACGATTGCTAGTCGCGGCCAGTAATGAGGCGCGTAACCGGATGCATGCGGCGGCGCTAGGGAGACAATGTCACGGGCTAATGCCTTGAAAAACACGCTCGGTCGCCAGCACGGGTGCCCCGTATTGATAACTCCCACGATCGGCAACTGCACCAGATCTCGCCGAGTTCGTTCTTAGGTTTATCCGCAGGAGCTGCCCACTTCATCGCGAGATCTGCCGGGATGAGTGATCCACCGGCAGGTCCTTGTATCCAGGGGAGGATCGTTCTTCATCTACTCCTTTCCGGGAAGAAAACTAGCTGCATGTCGGGGACAAAAAAGCATATCTGGCATGCCAGATGCCCCCTTGCGACAATTGGCTAGCTGCAGTAAAATTTCTATATGGCCGCAGAAAGAGACACAATTCCGCGCAGCACGCACGTTGCTTATTTCCACTCAGCACTGGCTGGGATCGCGTCCCGAGAAGACTTTGATACCCTGCGCACCCGTATCAGGCAGGCCTCTAGTGAACTGTCCAGGCGGCTTGGCGACGGACTAATTGCCTCAAGGGTCGCTGACGAGTTCACCGGGTGGTCGCCAACCAAGGACACCATCAGCGAGCCTATGCTGCTCGGACTCGTTGAGCGGCATCCACTTCCTTCTCGTCGCATCCACGTAACGTGCCGATCAGGAAGTGAGCGTAGACAGAACAGGAGAGTGAAATGCCTAATACATGGGGAGGCCGAAGTACCTTTGATTATGTGGGCTCTGTCGAGACCGGGACACGTATTACTTTCGGGCAAAGACGAATAGTTGAGGTTTCAGCACAACAGTACGCTGCGCTTCGACGCAATTTCTTAAACAGGACAGTCCCTGTCGGCACATCGAGGACCAACGCGCCCGACGAAAGTCTTGGTTCCTGGCTACAAACCCATGTCACCCCGACAGCAATAGCATCATACGTAGCGCCGATACTGATTTTGGAGGAGTACGCGGAGCGTGCCGGCGATAGCGATATTTGTATCACTCGGTAGTGTCGCCTTTCGTTTCCCTGGATAAGGTCTGCCTCTCGTAAGCGAAACAACTCAGGGTGGTACCCAGCGGCCTAGGCGCACTTTAAGGCAACAACGGGCAGCAGGTGTCATCGGGCGCTTCTGGTTTGTGTTTGTCCAGTAATGCCTGGATGGCTTCATTTACCAAGGTCGAGAGGTCCTTATCGATTATGACTGATAGGAATTTTAGTGGTTTAATCAGTGCCGGGTCGATGTAGTAGGTTGACTTAACGGACTTTCGCTTTTCTCGCACCGTTATACCCTCTTGCAGTTTTGCTGGCATACCCGTATGGCTGCTGGCCAGTGAATTGGCTTGTTGTCTTGGCGAATTGGTAACGATTTGCCGTCCGAATACCGCATTTACACCGGCTCCTCTCAGCTCCTTTTTATCGGGCATTCTGCTACCTCCATTGCAATTATCTCCAGGCAGAGAGCCGCATAATCTTCAGCGCCATGGCTCGATTTATCGTATGTGAAAATATCCAGGCCAGCCGCTGGCGCTTCGGCTAGGGCGACATTGTCGCGTATTAATGTTTTGAATACTCGATCGCCGAAGTGTTCGTGAAGTTGGGCAGTTACCTCTTTGTTCAGGTTCTTTCGACGGTCGAAATGAGTGCCGATCACGCCAGTAATCGACAGCTTTTCGTTGCCCCATCTCTTGACCTCGCTAACTGTATCCAAAAGCTTGCCAACACTCTTAAGAGCATAAAACTCAGTCTGGATGGGGATGAATATTTCCCCAGCAGCGTACATGGCATTAAGAGCGAGCTGACCAAGAGAGGGGGGCGCATCGATGAGAACGTAGTCATAGCCATGGATGGATGCGAGTGCCGTTTTTAGTCGTGACTCCCGCCCTTGTAGGTTAATCAGCTCCGCCTCAGCGCCAGCCAGGTCTATGCAGGAAGGCAGCAAATCAAGCCCGTCTCCAATCTCCATGATGACATCCTGAACATTATGACCGTTAATCAGGAGGTCATAAATTGACGACTTCACCTCCTCTGGATTGACGCCGAGACCTTCTGAAAGGTTAGCCTGTGGATCTAGGTCCACCAGGAGCACCCTACGGCCGAACAATGCCAAACCTGCCCCAATATTGGCGGCACTAGTCGTCTTACCTACGCCGCCTTTTTGACTAATTAATGTAATGATTCTCAGGACATCCCCCGTTTGTAAATGCACCTTTGTCCGTAAAGGATAAACGATTTGATCAAAAGACCGCTGGCCAGCCAATGGCGACAGCTTATGCGAGGGTGTTTGCATTATGCTGGCTTAACATTCATCCGGCATGCTGGCTTGCCGTCTTGCTGTTCAAACAATGCGTCAACCGTGCCAGTTAACGCGTCCCCTGGGATTATGCCAAGCGTCGCTCTTGCCGGCGCCGGTGTTCGGGGCAGCTGCCAAAGCATCCTGTGCCGCCCGACCCGAACGGATAGTATGAAGTTGCGGACTGGCTGCGCGCGAAAGGAGCATTGGATGTCCACGGACCCAGCAGGCGACTGAGCCCTGACAAGATCGCAGCGCTGTAGGGATTGTATTTATGACTTAATGTCACTGTGACATTAAGTACCTTGGCACGACAGAATGGCACAGATCCATTATAAAAAAACTCTAGATGTTCTTGGTTTAGACTGCTGTTGGCGTATGCTAGTTAAAAACTGCAGAGTGCCAATTCAAGTATTTAATACTTCCAAGTTGACGATGCCTAGCTCAGCCGGTATAATAGCTACACGATATCAAAACGATCAATAGGAGATTAAATGCTTTATGCGCCGCAAACTAAACTGGCAGCTTTTTTTCCCATCCATATCAATTCTGACATCTGGAATCTGGGCCCTGAGTATCTGGCCCTCTGGATGCTGCTGTCGATCAGCGCGAAGCTGGACCCGGTCAATGAAGAGATGACTCTCATCACTGATACTGGCGACCTGGGACGACGCATGCCAGGCCCCATAGTCGACCGGATGAAAATTCTGCGCATGCTGAAAAAGCTCACCGCCATCAGGGCTATCTCCCTCGTTACGTCGAAGTTCGGTGTTAAGGTAACGCTCAACGAGGACATCCTCATCGAAAATTGGTGGGTTGACACGACAACGATGCCGGTTCGTAACTAACATCCAAAAGGAGCAATAAATGGCGCAGTACAGGCACCAGGCAGTACAGACTTTCATGTGGCATGACAAAAAGTTCCTTAAACTTTCGCAGTTCGGCAAGCTTTTGTATAACTACCTACTCACGGCGCCACAATCAAACATGATTGGACTTTATATGTTGGAGCCAGCTAACTCGATGGAAACTCTCGGGTGTCCTTACGAGCCGATGCCGGCATGGTTCGAAGTAGGGTTGGCTGACGCCTTCGCCGGGACTGTCGGTATACCTAACCATATAGGTAGCATTACCCATATCCCTACCTATACGGCAGGGTTCTGGGAAGGGTTAGCTGAGATAATAAGTGTGGGTATGGTAGAGTATGATTCTGAGGCCCGTTTCGTATTTATTAAAAAATACCTTCACCATAATCCCATTTACGGACCGAACTCCATTATCACGATAGTGAACTTACTCAAAAAGCTTACCGACACCTATCTGGTCGAGGAACTCCTAAAAGTAGCCGATACTGTCCAAGTAGGCCTAGTCAAGGGGCTTCGCGGAGGTTACGCCTACGGCTTCTCCAAGGGAAAACCCAACACTGGACCGCTTACCCATACCGCTACCCATAGCTTACCTTTACCGTTACCCAAGGCTATTAAGAATAAGGATAAGGATAAGGATAAGGTCGGAGTAGGTATTGAGACCTCCCCCTCCCCCCCCCC
>Ga0209123_1001009_pt1 | contig 30475 bp, 23 predicted proteins | sample BarGraIncu00431A_FD_184500 | JGI IMG/M metagenome (GOLD analysis project Ga0209123, IMG submission 184500) | Arctic peat soil microbial communities from Barrow, Alaska, USA - Barrow Graham LP Incubations 004-31A (SPAdes) (version 2) | ecosystem: Environmental > Terrestrial > Soil > Wetlands >... | reverse complement strand
CTTTAGAACTAAATGAATAACCATCAAGCGCTTTGGAACTTACATTTTTAAATTTTTCTGGTTCCTCTAGGTGTAATGTAGTTATGACTCCCGCTTTTATACTCTGTACAGAGTGAAGAAAATTTCCTTTGTAGACAAACACTGTACCATCTTCTTCAAGGGCTGAGAGCGAAACTCTAATAAATCTTGCATCCGTAACAAATCTTATTTCACATCCAACGGATCTTTGAGAATAGAAACGTCCTCGTTCATGATCCCTGTGACCAAGTTTTTCTCTTGTTCCCCTGGGGAATCTTTGAAGTCTTACACCAGAAATTCCATCAACAACTTCTAATTCGTCTACATTATAGAACTCTAAATTTTTATATATCATAATCTTGGGTCCCAATTATCACTACTAGCTAATACATTGCTTATAGTATATTTTTCGGCCTCTTCTGTAGTTAATATTTTAGCCCAAGGTACCCTTTTGTCCATTTTTCCTCCAGGTCCTGTACTTTTATATTCTTCATATTTAGTAGTTTGTTCTGCCTGGACCTTGCTCCAATTATTCCAACCCTCAGCTTTTATGTGCTCTCCCATCCAACAATTGATATAGGCAACTCTAGCATAATTTCTCCAAGGTCTCCCTAAATAAAAAGTTTCCGGTGACGCATTACTTGTAACCTTACAATCTAGAAATACATAACCAAATTCTTGATCTTCTGGCGTAGATGCCGCTGTAATATAACCATTAACCTTTGAGTTCCTATCTTCACAATATATTTCACATTTATTAAACAAAGTAGTTGCAGCTCCAAATATGAAATCTACATCTCCGCTTATATAACAATCTTCGAAATACAGTCTAACACTTCTTCCATCAGCAGGTGTTCTAGGTCCTCTGAAAAATGTATTTGTCTGCATTGGCTTACTTGGCAATGCGCCTGTAAAAATAGTATCTTGATATCCTAAAAATCTGCAATTTTTAAAACTTACTCTATCACCATCTATATAAGCTGCTAATGCTTGACCTACTCTTCCCGCCTTATTCTCAAAGGTTAAATTTTGCGCAATAAAATCATCTCCTCCTATAAATGTACTATAAGAATTGAAGGTACCCATGTTTTCTCCACTTTCAAGAATAACATTCGCATGATCATCATAGGTTAAAACAGTTTCCTTCTTATTTTCACCGAGTAAAGTTATAAATCTTCTATTTATATATAACTTTTCTTTATATATTCCATTCTTAATGTGTACAGTTATTCTAATACAGTTATTCTCTGGAATAGAATTTATCGCTTGCTGTATAGTTGTAAAATCACCGCTTCCGTCTTTAGAAACTATCATTAATATACCTCCTTGAATGGTTTTTAATTTTATATTTCTTCTCCATTATAACTAAACCAATCAAAATCTGCCGGTATTCTACTATCACATTCACCATTGTTTGCATATATACCAACCATTGTGCCTGTATGTCGTTTTCTATCTTCTGGAACCCCCTCATCACTTAAAAAAGTACAATTTTCAACTTTTCCAGCGACTATCCAGGTTTCATTATCATAACTATAACTAAACTCTCGTGCCTGCGTGCGAGTATTTATTTTCAAATAGATTATTCCTTCATTTATATTAGGGATTTCACTTACAATTTTTAATTTGTTCCCTCTATTTTCTATTAGCTTTATCTTTCTTCCTTCATCATGCATTACACAAAATTTGATGAAAGTTTTAGTATTATAATAACAGGTTATACCTGCTTGCTCACCATCTCTAGAAGGATTAAACTCCATTTTTACATTTACTGTATAATTATGATGTTTTTCACGCCTTATCAAAGTGTTCTTAGCTTTGAAGGAATCAAGATCCCCATTACCTGTCCATATTCTCAAATATCCTTTTCTTTCATTTAATGACCAAGCGCTATTATCGGGATTCCGTACAAACTGCCAATTTAAATCTAATTTCGCTGAATTAAAATTATCCATATTTCTATCCTCAAACTTAAATTCCTCTAAATTTGGAGCTTCTTGAATTGTACTAGGACCTTTCCCCTCATTTACTGTAAACCACCCGTCCGTAGTCCATGTCACTGGGTCCATTGCCGTTTCTCTTCCTACAGTGGTATATCTTCCCTCATTTGTCCTTCCACAAAGATACATAATCCACCAATCACCTTTTTGAGTTTGTACAAGTTTTCCATGTCCAGTTCTCTGGATTTTAGCGTTAGGATCAGTTTGAGTCATTACTGGGTTGTATGGACTAGCTTCATAAGGTCCATATAAACTTTTAGACCGTCCTACTGATATTCTATGACCGTACCCTGTACCACCTTCTGCAATTATTGCATAGTAGTAACCATCTTTTTTTAGTATATGAGGCCCTTCTGCTGCCCTCTCTCCTGTGCCTTTCCATACTTGTTCAGGCTCACTTAATATTTCTGTACAGTCATTATTTAACTTCACAATAGTAATTCCTGGAGCTACAATCATGTAATGAGAACCATCATCATCAATAAAATGTGACGGATCAATAGAATCAACCTCTAAACAAATTGGCTTTGAGTATGGCCCTTCTGGCTTATCAGACTTCATTACCAACTGTCTTCTCAAAACATTATTACCTTTAGTACCTTCGCCATTTAGACGCAGTGGGGCAAATATATAATACGTTCCATTATAATAACATATGTCAGGTGCCCAAATGCCATGTGAATCACGTATGTCCGATATATCTAAATAATCATTTTTAGTTATGGCGTGACCTATTACTTCCCAATTCACTAAATCCTTTGAATGAGATATAACTATCGCTGGAAAATATTCAAATGTTGAATTTGCCAAATAATAATCCTCCCCTACCCTTATTACAGAGGGGTCAGGATTAAATCCCCTCACTACTGGATTTGCATATGTTCTTTTTGTATTCATAAACAACTTCCTTTCTTTTAATTAAGATTCTTTTACCATAATTTTAAATATTCATACTGCTCCATAAAATGCTTTTTCAATATAGAACCTTACAATTTAATTCTACATATAATTTCACCTATAATCTTTATGCAAAATTGTTTTTCTCCTACATACTTTGCTTTTTTTGTCCTAGACGCAAACCCACCCATTAGTAAATATGTTTCATATTTACTAATGGGTGGGTTTTATAATTTCACCTTGTGCTTTTTTTATATTTTAAAGGGGTCGTATCAGTTATTTTCTTAAATGTTTTATTAAAGTGAGCTATCTGTTTAAACCCAACCATCTCAGCAACTTCAATCACTTTATACTTTGTTTCTCGAAGCAATTTTTGTGCTTCTCTTATCCTTACTATTTGTATATATTCACTCATATGAAAAGCAGTAATTTTTTTAAAAGACCTACTCAAATAGCTGGGGCTAATATAAAATTCTTTTGCTATACTATTCAAAGATATATCCTTATCAAAATTATTAGTAATATACTTTGCAATATTTAATACGTTTTGCTCCATTGGATTATGACTTTCTTCCTCTGCTTCATTCACATTAATACTGTATCTATCTATTTTAAGTAAGAGCATAAAAAGTAATGCTTTAATACAAGCCTTAAAATTGTATTCTTTTGTTTCACATTCTTTTATTATTTCATGTAAGTTCCTTTCTATTTCAATCTGCCCTTTTACAGTAAATCTTATCCTATTATAATCCCTTTGAATGAAAATATTAGAAATACTCTCCATTTTTATTAAATTCTCAATAAATTTATATTTAAAGTTAATAATTATTCTTTCTGCATCCTTACTCTGTATACTTGAGGTTCTATGTAGATCATGTGGACTAATTATTATCATATCACCTTTTTCACATTTATATAATTTGTCATTTATAAAAAATAGTTTCTCTCCTCCTAAAAAATAATATACTTCATAATTATTATGAAAATGAGTTTTATCCATTTTATTATAAACTTTTTCCTTGACATGTTTAATTCTAAATAAATCCTCTTCTATATTAAAACTTTTTATATTAACCCCATCCATATTAGTTCTCCTTACTATGATTTAGAACAAACCATAACAATTACCTTTTAATACTATGTTTTTTTACAAATAAGTATTTTTCAAACAAACTATACCTTATGTTTAATTGTAGCACAATTAAACATAATTAAGAAACATACGGACAAAACTACCCATTATTGAATATGTTTAATATTCAATAATGGGTAGTTTTTATAATTGACCCTCTTATTAACTATATGATGATGGTGCGACTCCTGTAACCTTTTTAAATGCTCTACGAAATGTACGAGCATTATTGTACCCAACTTTCACAGCAATTTCATCTATAATATATTTACTTTCCTTTATCAATCTACATGCATATTGTATTCTAAGATTTTCTAAATAATTACTAAATTTATCGCCGGTTTGTTCCTTAAAAAATTGCGAAAAATATGATTGAGAAATATTAAAATTTGATGCTATTGTGCATACACTCAAGTTAGCATCAGTATAATTTGAATCAATAAAAGCTTGCATGTTAAATATCATATCTTTATTATGACTTTTCTTATTTAGATTTATAGTTTTACATATATTTTGGTATATTACTTTTATTTCACTAAAGATTTTAACTGCCCCATTTTTACTACAAACATCATATTCTATACAACTTAAATCCACATTTGTCATATTTTCTCCCATTAATTTAATGATTGTTGCCCTCATATCATAAAATAAATATTTTTCAATATTTTGTGGTATCACCTTTAATATATAATTTTCATTATAGATTGTATTAATAGCTGTCTCAATTTCTTTAAAGTTACCAGACTTTGTATAATTCACAAGCTTAAGTTCTAAATCATATGGATAAAAATAACAGCTATTGATTTCTTTAATGTTTTCATACCAATTCATGCTGTTACTACCATCTGTGTTATTCGAAGAATACTCTACCGCTTGTTTAGCCTCTCTAAAGGAATTGTGTAAGTCCATAAGATTATTGTATATCTGTCCAATTCCCATAGCTGGAATTATCTGATACTTCTCTTCAAATTCATTCCTTACACTACTTAATATGCGCTTTACTTCACTATTACAAATATCCTTATCATCATTAGAGAAGCATAAAATCAGTGCCATTTCATTTTCGTTAAGAATTAAAGGATATCCATTTTCATCAATATACTTATATAAAATCTCCTCAATGAATATTCTTAGCACGTCTAATTGCTCTAGAATTTTTCTATTAATTAAATTATCAAGCCTATTTATTTTTATAGTTGCTACTATAAACGAATTACCTTTAATCTCTAATCCAGCATGAGTAAGCAGTGTATCCAGTTTGTTTTTATTTTCGAACTCACCCTTTAATATTTTATCAAGAAAAATATTTTTTAATGTTTCTGAATGCCTTTTTAATGAATCGTTCATTGATTTATTATTATTAATTAATTTATCAATGTTATTTTTAATAAATTCATATTGTTTTTTACTATTATCTGTATTTATACCACTGTTATTATTTTGTTCTAAGCTTGTAAACGTATCTATCATTTCTTTAAAAGGTCTGGAATTTCTGTATGCAAGAAAGTAAGAAATAATTAATCCTATAATAATTGTAACAGCAGCTACTCCTTCTGCTATTAGTTTTATGTATTGAACCTTTGCCATAATTGCATTTTTAGGAATAACAGATATATACGTCCAATCATTATAACCTGAATTAGTATATGTCAAAATATTATCTTTATTAGAGATTCTAATATCAAGATAACCATCTGTATTAATTAACTTCCCTTTAATATTACCTAAATCAGGTGCCTCACTGGAACTTTTAGTTATTAAATTACCTTCCTTATTAATTATGTAATACCACCCTTGTTTATTGACTTGATATTTAGACATTAGTTTATCAATAGTGTCATTATCAATCATAAACAATACTACACAACTATTGGTTTTACTTAACATAGGAATAGTATTGATATATGATATATATCCTTTTCTTTCACCCATATAAGTCACTTTTTGAGAGGAAAGTGCCGTTTTAAAATGAACCTTTTTAAAAAAAAGATTATACCATTCATCATAAGTCATATTGTCATATTTTAAAGAGGTATTATAAAAGTCCTTAAAATTAAATGTTGTTTCCTTGTTAGTAAATACAACTCCACTATTCCTCATATATATAATAAACGGAAATTCAAATACATTATCGTTGGAATAAATATTAGAAAGATACCTAGAAAATTCCCATATATTATAAACTTCTGGTGAACCATCACCTATTTTACCTAGGCGCATTACTTTATCAATATTTTGACTAAAACCTATTTGGTTAACAACCCCATCCATATTACTTAAATATTTATCCATCAATTCACGAGTATGCTGAAGCATAAACAATCTTGATTCCTTTGTGTCTTCAGTAATAACCTTTACGACTTGCCTATATACTGGAATTGTTAATAAAATAGGTATAATTAAAATAAATAAATAAGATATAAGAAATCCTTTTAAAACAAAGTTCTTATGTCCATTTTTCCTAAATATCACAATCTATGCCCCCCATATATCTCCCGTAGCGATTATACCCTCTTTAATTACGCCCTATTATAAGTATCGGCAATAAATCTCATACTTGCATCCATATCCACTTCTTTGATGTCCTCAAGTAAAATATTTATAAATGGTTTTTTTTTCTTAATTAATTCCAATATCAATCCATAATTTAGCTCTCCTTTGCCAGCAGGCACTGTAATAACTTTACCATTTGAAATCACGAAATCCTTTGCATGTAACGCTATCATTTTATCGCCAAATAACTCAAAAGCTTCTTTAATAATTTTGTTCTGATATTGAAAATCATTAGGAGACAGATAATTAGTTGGATCATAAATAACTTGTAAATTATTCGATGGGATTAACTCCAGTACTCTTCTCATTTTTTGAGGCGTACTCACAACCTCATTTTTACCACCCTCAATCCCAACTATAACTCCAAATTTTTCAGCTTCTTTAACTAGTTCTCTTAAACTCTGGATCAAAGTTTTGAAGGCCACTTCACTTTCATTGTCGTAGTCACATGAATTACCAGCCTTTAAACTTCCTGTTTCTGTACCAACTATACTGCATCCAAAATCCCTAGCATATCTTATATGTTCTTTAAATCTATCTAATTGATTCTTTCTTTCATCTACATTGGGATGTATAAGATTTATATAACACCCTAAAACAGCAATTGAAATATTTTCATTATTAAATATATCTCTTATATAATTCGCCATTCCAGGACTTAATTTTCCTAAACTACTGTCTATTCCATCTATTGCTTTAGCTAAAGCCAATTGTATGTATGAATAGCCCTGTTTTGATACTTTTAATGCTAGTTCCTCTACTGGGAGCCTCCCAAAATCATGTGCTCTTCCACCTAAAATCATAATACTCCTCCTCCAAGTTTATTATACTATAAATACTATCAGAATTATTTATTCCTGATCATATTGTAGTTGCCTCCTCATATAAATTTTTATTACTTACTAAAATATATATAACTATCAGATGTACTTAACATCGATCCATCCAATACTTGGTAATGACCATTTACATAGCCACCTCCATCTAAAAATGTGGGCATTTGTTCATATTTACCTACCTTTGCTGCTTCTATTGCAAGAAGTGCTAATGGCTCTATACAATCAAATTTAGCATATTGATATTCTTTCCCTTTTGTAAAATAACCATTATGGAAATAATTATTGATTATATTTTTACCAATAATCTCAGCTAATTTAAGATACTCTTCATTTGAAGTATTATTATAAAGTTCAAGTGCTGAATATACTGCATATGGACTGTCACATTTTGTTGATAAATTTACTGACTCATCAAATTTACCCAAGTCATTTCTCTTTGCCATATCTTTTATAATATTCCAAAGATTCTTATTGCCTGTTGCTATATAGGCTCTAACATATGCTAAAAGAAAGCCACAATGGGCAGGATATTTAGTTAATACTCTTCCTTTTTTTCCGTAATATCCATCTCTTTTCAAATCATAGTTAGTCATATCCGTACCGTCTGTAAACATTGGTTTAAACATATTTTCCTCAGGGATATATGCCCAAGTTGCAAATGCCTCCATACCACTAACTGTCCAATCTAAAAATTCTTTTGCCTTATCACCTATTGAATTAGTTATGGAAACAGATACTAATGGGTTTTTTGCATATAAAGAGCTACCCATCGTAGCAAATAATACTTTACCTTCTAAAATTTCTTCATCAAACTCCGGCCCGAACTGTCTTTTGGCTCTGTCTCCATAAAAAGATAGTGTCTTATTATCATCATCCGTTTCATATATTTTTTTTGGCTGGGTAAATTGATATGCCCCTAACTGTGTTTCTGGATTTCTGGCTCTAACATATTGGTGTGCAAGATGTTTTGCCCATTCCAACGCCTTAATATTGCCTGAATATTCGTAATATTTAGCTGCTGAATAAATTAGATCATTTCCTACATTTAGAAAAGAAAGCCCAGTAGATGTTCTAAATATAGGTAAATTAACCATTGCATTCTCCCATAGCTTTCCTTTTTTTAACCCATATTCTCCGTGCCTTCCTACATACAATTCCTTCCAATCCAGCACATGTGCATTCCAAAATGCTTCTATAAAAGATAGTGTTTTTTCTTTGTCCACCTCATACATTAAATCATAATAAGGAAGCACATTTTTAAGTTCATGTACTAATCCCTTATCATCTGGCCCGACTATTTCCATGGTTTCTAAATCGAAAAACCTATGCCCTCCCCAAGAAATAAGTCCGCTTTCATCTAAAAGGTTGTCAAAATGATATTTTATTTCTGAAGTTGCTGCGTCTTTATACTTATTATCGCCCGTAAGCATTGTAAGAGCTACAAACGTACGAAAAAGGTTTTGGTGACTGGCGAGATTGGACATAATAGGCTGCTTTTCATTAGATATATTCCATCTTGTATGCTCTTTAGTTTTTACATTTATACCATCTGCAAATAATGGTAATGTTACCTCATGATAACGGTCTCGGCCTTCTTTCAACACATTATTAGCAAATTCCACTACATATTTGATCATTCCAAATCCACCTTCCCAAAATCTTTGTTTAAGTAAAAATATCATGTCTTTATTATAATTTTGCATTCAAGTAACATTCATATTTCCCACCATTTATTTCACCTACAGGTTGAATTTGTATAACAATATAATCTTCTTCAAAATGGCAGGTAATAATCAACATCTGCATAACATCAAAAGCTTGAATATGAATTATACAAGTTTTCTCATCAACCCATGTTGCAGAGGCAGCTGACTTTAATCCAAAGAAAGGCTCTATGCCTATAACCCAACTACCCATTCCGAATTTTATATCTTTTCTTTCATCACCTTTAAAGAAGATTAGCCTTGAATCACTCCCTTTAAATATGAATTGACAAGTTCCATATTCAAGACAATTTTCATCCAATTTAATCCTTCTGTTAGATATAGCACCTTCTAAAGCTACACTATTTTTCCCTATAGGTAAAATTAATTCTAACTGCTCAAGCCTTTGTTGCATCTCGATATATATATTATCCTCTTCTAATATAACACTTGCTAAAATAGACGGATAAATATTCTCCCAAAAGCTATCTAATATCATTTGATGCCCATCTCGGTATAAAAGTGTATTAGCTGTTGATACAAAAACTACATCCTTTTCAGGAACTACAACAACAAACTGTCCTCCCATGCCAAACGCACAATAAGCGTTGTGACGAGCCCTCCAGAAATGATATGCATATCCGTTTTTCCCCTCCAGCATTACTTTTGTATTGGAGGTATCAATATGCCTTGTAGTACTTAGTTCCACCCAGCCTTTTGGTAGTACCTGTTTACCCTCCCAAAGTCCTTTTTGAAGATACAACTGTCCGAATCTAGCAAGGTCTTCAGTTGTACATTTTATACCGCTTCCGCCTTTGTTAATATTCATGTGACAGCTTTCCCACTCAATAGGGCCTATACCAATGGGATCAAATAGTCTTGACCTGAGATACTCATTTACAGTCATTCCCGTTTGTTTTTGCAATATTGCACAAAGCGTATGGGTTCCTGTGGTATCATATGCAAAAACAGTCCCTGGTAAATGGCTAGGCATAGTATTTAAGAACGTCTTAACCCAATCATTAACATCTTTATTTGTTGAACCATTATGAACTGTTGCCATAGCCAAAAGATGTTTAATCTTCATTTCAGCTGTATATGGATGTACCCCTTTTTTAATTTTCTCCTCAAAAAAATCTATTACTCTATCCTCTAGTGTAATTAACCCCTCACCTATTGCTATACCAATAGCCGCAGAAGTTACACTTTTACTTACCGAAAAAATGTTATGTACATACTCCTTATTAAAAGGCCTGTAATACCCCTCTGCCACCACCTTACCATGACGTAACAACATGAAACTGTGAAGATTAATTTGTTTTTCAATTATGCTATCTAAAAAATTAATAATTCCCTTTGGTGATACCCCAACAGTTTGAGGTTTCACCCTTTCTATAACATTCATTTAATTCGTCTCCTTTAAGCATTCTTCAATGAAATACTTAATCTAAATCTTTTGTACAATTAACTTCAGTTATTAATTTTCCAATCTCTGCACTGGCCTTAATAAAGGCACCAATACCTTTAAGATCATTATACTTTATAGGCTCACTAATATAATATTCATATGTACCGTCACGATATGGAGTTCCGCCTAGTCCTGCAACCATACATGTACCTTTTAAATTCACAAGTCCATCTTTGTCTACTTCAATAAAATTATCTATTATGCCCTTATATCCTTTAACCACAGCTTCAATTCTGCTTTGTGAAAGATATCCATTTAAAATCCCCTTAGCTATAGCATAAACAAACATACAAGATCCCGAGGCTTCTAAGTAATTTCCTTTTCTTTTTCCTTGATCTAAAACTTGGTACCAAACTCCTGAATCCTGATCTTGAACCTTTATAATCGCCTCTACTACCTCATTTAATATCTCAATTATTCTACCCCTTTGTACATGATTTTCAGGTAAAAAATCTAGAACGTCAACTAAAGCCATGCTGTACCAGCCCATCGATCTACCCCAAAAATTTGGTGAACATCCTGTTTCTTTGTTACACCAACGTTGCTCTCTACTTTCATCCCATCCATGATATAGAAGGCCGCTTTTAGCATCCTTTGCATATTTATTCATTAATATAATTTGTTTAGCTACATCATCAAAACATTTAGTTTCTCCAAAAATTTTAGTGAATTCAGCATAAAAAGGTGCTCCCATGTATAAACCATCTAACCACATTTGATTGGTGTATATATCTTTATGCCAAAAACCACCTTCTTTTGTACGAGGATGTGTTTCTAGTTGCTTTCTTAAAAGATACGCGGCTTTTTTGTATCTTTCATCCCCAGTCTCTTTATATAACAAAAGTACAATTTTCCCATTATTTAAATAATCTATATTATGATCCTTACCACTATATTTATCTATATTTCCTTTTTCATCAATAAAAAAATCCATATTCCTTTTGATATAATCAAAATACTTTTTATTCCCAGTTTTTAGCCAAACTTGTTCTAGTCCTTTATATATTACTCCATAATCATAAGACCATTTATCTGAAAGTTCTGGGTCTCTTTCCATAACAGAATTAGTCATTTTCTCTGCCCAATTGTTATTATAGTGACTTTTTTTTAGTTCTAATATATCCATATTCATAATCATCATCCTTTCATTTTTAAATACTATATAGACAAGCCTATTTAGTATATAAACCCTATCTGCAAAATCTAATCCAATCAAAATCACTATAACCTTTAGATTGCGCTTTTGTGAAATTTAAATTGAATATTCCTATCTTTGCTCCAACCCAATGTCCCTCTGAACCCTTAAAGCTTCTTCCAAATTCTTCGAAATTTTCTCCATCAAAGCTATAGCTAAAAGTACACTTCATTTCATATTCTACATTTACTCTAAAATATATAGTATTTGTCTCTACATTTTTACTTTCTATTACATCTTCTTTTACTTCTCCATCGTTAGCTAACCCTATTGTTTGCGATACAATATATCCATTATCTGCTTTACTTAAAGAAATATATGAATGATGGAATCCCATAATAACTAGCCCTGCTTTGTCGTCCTTATTATTAGTAACTAATGTAAGTTTAACTGTAGCTTTAAATTCTGGTGCTTGTATTACTTGACTCAACAAGTTTGAAGAATTATACAAGGTATTGCTATGAATTGTTTCATCTCCTGTTGAAAATAATCTTAATTTACCTGGATTTTCAACTAGCGAATACCATTCTTTTTTAGGATTCGCTTGCCATTGCCATTGTAATCCTAATTTCTCTGCATTAAATTCGTCTGAAGTTTCTGGTACTACTATTGGATAACTTCCTCCTACATCAGGTTTCTTCCATCTTAAAACCGGCTCCCCTATACCATCTCCATTTATATCTTCTCCCATTAGTGGCCAATCTTCTACCCATGTAACTGGCTGAAGATGAACTATTCTCCCATATTCATAACAATCTTGAAAATGAATGAACCATGATTCACCACTTATGAGTTCCACAAAACCCCCTTGATGAGGTCCATTAATATCAGTATTTCCTTGATGAAGAACTATCTTATCCTCATAAGGTCCATAAACATTCTTCGACCTTAATATAGTTTGAAAGCCAGTTTTCACGCCACCAGCTGGAGCAAAAATATAATAATAACCGTTGCGTTTATACATTTTAGGACCTTCAATAGTAGGATGTGTTATAGTTCCATCAAAGACAAGAGTACCATTATCTAATAATCTAGTTCCATCTGGACTCATCTTGTTTATATGTAGTATGTGTTTTATACCACATCTACTCCTAGCAAAAGCATGTACTAAATAAGCCTTACCGTCTTCATCCCAGAATGGACATGGATCTATCCAACCCTCTACCTCTTTAACACATACAAGCGGAGACCACTTTTCAAGTGGATCCCGTGCATTACTCATAAATATTCCTTCATCTGGAGTCGAAAAGAAAACCCAAAATTTATTATCATGATATCTAATACTTGGGGCCCAGGAGCCGTTACCATGTTGCGGTTTTTCATAAGCAGCCAGTGGTATCTTAGTAATAATATAATTGACAATCTTCCAGTTAACTAAATCCTTGGAATGTAGCAGTGGAATCCCTGGAATATATGTAAAGCTAGAAGCCACCATGTAAAAATCGCTGCCTACCCTTATTACATCAGGATCTGAGTAATCTGCAAATAATATGGGGTTTTGATAAAATCCATCCCCCAAATCAGAAATCCAAAGTTCTTTTCGCTCTTCTATTTTATTATTTAACATAAATATCTCCCCTTTTTTAATGCTCTTTTATATTAATATTTATTCCTTGTATTTTTACTATAAGTGTACAACCTACTTTTAATAATATACTTATATTTTATAACAATAATATACAATAATCTTTATGTATTATTGTTTTTTATATAATAAATTTGCTTATTTTGTTCTTTAATTTACGGATCTATTATTCTAATTTCTGTTTTACACTATTGATGTTCAATTTATTGTTATAACTCATGTAAATTTGCTATCAAATAAGAAGGAACCACCGAAATATATTCAGTGGTTCCAATTCTTTTATTCTCTTTTTACTTGCTCCAAATTAAAGTTCTAGATGGAATATTATCATATATAAATTTAGCATTACTTAATGCAAGCCTTACACATCCGTGAGATACTGGGCCCCCTAGAGTGTTATCTATAACATAATTCCCTTTTCTATCATATAAAACACTGTGAAACAAATAGTTCCCGCTTATTTGAGTATAGTATTTGCACCTAGCGCCTCCAGATGATATAAAATAGCTTCCTTTGCTTCCCACAGTAAAATTACCTTTAACCGTAGGAGTGCTTGCTTTTCCAGTAGAACAAACCATTAATTTAACAAGTTTCCATTTTTTATTAGAACCCTTAAATATATTTACCTTCTGTGCTGGTAAGTTAATCCAAATAAAATAAGCTGTGGAGCTAGAAAAATTTCTACTGTTTACAAAATTCTCTAATCCACTAGTAGAGGTCGTAGCTTTAGGTATAGATTTTTGCATCACAGGTTTTACATATATAGGGACCTTATACATAGTAGCTGAAGTTGGCGTTAGATTGATTTTTTTAAGCGTTGATGCACCTACTATACCATCTTTGACTATCTTATTTCTTGTTTGAAAGTCCATAACTGCATAGTATGTCAATTTACCAAAATTCCCATCCGCATTAAGTTTGTAACCAAATTTGTTAAGCTTTACCTGTATTTCTTTCACCTTAGCGCCCATATCGCCTAACTTAAATGATGTTTGGACAACTTGTTGTTTTTTCTTTGAAGCTACATTCTTAATAACTTCATTTTCCTTAATATTAAAACTTGTATTTTGTTGATATACTTTCGCTCCTATAGGTGGCAACTTGGAACCTTCACTACTTTTATCTGTCAAAGTGCATCCACTAAAAGCAATCATAAATAAAAAAAGAATACATGATAAGTACGTTTTATTCATACTGAATACCCCATTTTTTTTAAAGAATGGATTCGTCTCTTATCAATATATTCGTTGAAAATTAAACCGTTACTAAATCCTAAATCTTAAAATTTCCTGCTTTAATTTTTCCGAACCCTCTTGTGATTTGTTTGTTAAATCTAACACATCATTAGATTTCGATGTTATGTCATTTATTTTTTGAGCAATATCTGTTGTTCCGCCAGCTCCATCATTTGAAGCCTGGGCAACAGCATCAATTGTTGCCAATACATTTTCAATTGAACCTAGAAGTTCTTCTGAAGTTGAACTAAATTCCGTTATAATATTGTCTACAAATTTTGCATCTTTGCTATATTGATCTGCAACATTAATCATAGTTTTATAATCATTATATACATCAGTGGACACAAACTGGAGTAATTTATTTGAACTAGCTGATAGATTATTCACTGATTGTGTAACCTTATCAGTTATGTTTTGTATCTCAATAACATTATCTTTTGACTGCTCCGCAAGTTTTCTAATTTCGTCAGCTACTACTGAAAATCCTTTACCTGCTTCACCTGCTCTTGCAGCTTCTATTGCAGCATTTAGTGCAAGTAAATTTGTTTGTGCGGTTATGTCCATTATTGATTTTGACAACACATTTATTTGCTCAACTACCTTTGCATCCTCAATTGCTTTTTCAAGCTCTTCTTTTGTTCCTACAAAGATATCAATAGCTTTTTTCTGTGATCTAGTAACGCCATCCTTTGTATCAACTGCCCTTTTACTAATATCTATAACCTGTACTGCTCCCATTTTTGAATTTTCAGCTATAGTTCTAACAGCTTTTTCAATCTCCTGTGCAACAGAGCTCATTTCCTGCGTTGATGCTGCTGTTTCTTCCATATTTGCAGCAAGTTCCTCCGTATTAGCTGAGATGTCTTCAATATTTGAGTTGAGTCCTGTTATATTTAGTTTTGACATTTTGCAAAGCTGATTTATATTAGTTGATTCCTCACTAATTCCTTGAATAGTTGTTTTTATAGAGTAAACCATTGAGCTTATAACTTTTGCAATGTTTCCAAGCTCATCCTTAGATGAAATTATTTTCAAAGGAAATTGCCTAGTTAGATCTCCCTTATCAATCACAGCGCAATATGAGGTAACTTCATCTAATTCATATTTTAGTTTTCTTAAAACTAAGATGAAAATTGTTATAAGAATTATTGCAGAGGCCAATGCAATTATAATAAAAGTTAATCTTGCATTCATTACAGAAACACTACTTGATATGTTAAGGTTAGCAGCTGATTCTAAATTAAGGTCAACTAATTTTTGAGTTATTGTGAGAATATTAGTTCCTACATCTCTAGCAACTTCCCTTTCATCCTCTGTGACTGTTCCGGTTTCTCGTTTTTTAGTAATTAGTGATTGTATTAACCCCTTATATTCACTAATAGTCTTTTTCAGTTCCGTTATATACTTGGTATCTTCGGTGCCCATATTTTTACTTTCATAGGATGTTATGTGACCATTAATTATATTTAATGATTCTTGTGTTAATTTTTGAAGTTCTGGTGTGTAACCAGTATCCATTATTTTTGTGTAATTTACTCTTAGTAATAAATAATTTGCTTTTACCTCTAATATATCTTTAGTAGGTAATAAACTTTCCAAATACATATTATCCTGCTGATTTTTTGCAAAGTTTACTGAAAGTATTCCTTGGTAACTTACAGCGCTAAGACCAATAATTGCTATCAATACAACAATTATAAAAGAGTGAGATATTTTTAGATTTTTCAACATACTTACGCTCCTCGAAAGCCATACTTGACTTGGTTATTTTATATTATTAATATTCAAAGGATGTATCTGGGACTTACCATCCTAAACTCCCCCTTTTTTACTAATTTAACTTGTAATATACATTATTCTACAAAATATATTAAATTCCTCTTTATACAGCGTTTTGGTCAAATATATTAATTACTCTTAAATTATTTTAAGGCTTTTAAGATTAGCAAAAACACCCAATCCTAGGATTGAGCGCCTTTGCTATCTTTATATTTTTATAAAGCTTTTTCATTCTCTGAAGTTATATTAATATTAGCCTTAGCTAATTTACTCGTAGATCTAAAATTGATAATCGAACCTACAACAATAAAAATAATTCCTATTGTCGTATTTAAGGCAATAACCTCTTTTAAAATTATTAAAGCTAATATTGGCGCTAATGCTGGTTTAATGAAAAATACAATTGAGGCAGTAGACGCCGATGTTTCTTCCATCGCTAAAATATAAAATGTATACCCCAGCCCCGTTACGCAAATGCTAATGTAGGCAAGCATAGGTATATTATGCACCGTAATACCCTTGAAAATCGGAATATCCGAGAATTTATTCAACCCATTATCAGAAAAAAATCTTGATACAAAATCTGATTTTGTAATAAGAATTAGTACTAACATTTCAAGGCTACCCATTAAAAATGTAAAGCAGTTTATGACAACGCCTCCAAATTTCTCAATTTTCTTATTACTTATTACACTATATAAAGCAAATGTTATAGAAGATATAAAAATGAATATTGCTCCTTTTAAACTAAGTTGCATGCTAAAAGGATTTAATATACATATCATTCCAATTATGCTTAAAGCCATTGAGAAAATAGTGTGTTTATATAATTTTTCACCAATTAAAAAATAGGCAAAAGTAACTACGAATACCGGATTACAACTGAAAAGAATAGCAACTAAGGACGCCTTGCAATATAAAATGGCAAGTTGATAAAAGGTCATACTCACTACAACACAAATAAATCCTGTAAGCGCGAAAAACAATAAATCATCTTTAGTTAATGAAATTTTCTTACTCTTTAATTTATTTATAGCAAGTGGCGATAAAAGGATTGCACCTACAAAAAACCTTAAAAAGCTTATCTGTATAGGATTAAAATCATTTGAAACCATTTTTAAAACTATTTCCATAGTACTAAATAGAAAAGCAGATAGAATTATAAACCAATATCCTTTTTTCATTATTACGCCTCTAATATATTAAATTTGATCATGTTAATAATATGATTTAAATAAACGGTATTATAACACACATAATCTAATTATATATTACCACAAAATACTTTTATTAACTATTTTGTTCTTACTCCATCTGCTGGATAAATTTCGGATAAATCAACTGTCTTTAACTTAAGCTTAGATTTTTCCTTTAAGGTGTTTATGTCATTAGCTTTTATTAAACCGTTTGATAACGTGTATAGATTTTCCTTAATATAAAGAATCCTATCTACAAAATATTGTCCATTGGACGAAGGGTAAATTGAATCACTAATACCTTTTGAATTATTTTGGTTCGTATTATTTTGCTTTGTTTTATCACCTTCATCCATGTGTGTTATTTTACCTTTAAGCTTAATGCCATTTACTAAATCTATATTATAAATGTAAGCTCCTTGATAACTCTCATTTGAACTATTATTTATACTTTCATAATTATTTTCTGAAACTGGCAGTGCTAATAGGCTTTTCTCTTTTGAAAAAAGTAAAGCTTTGGGATTATTTAGAACCTCTGAATACGTACCTGCTCCCCCTATTGTAGCCATAAACTGCTGCACTGGTTTTGATACATCACTTACATCAAAAATTGCAATTTTAAGTCCTTTGGTTTTTGCTCTATCTGCACCACCCTCATCAATAACTGTAGTATCCATGCCAAATCCTATTAAATGAGTCTCATCATAAGGATGCAAATAGTTACTAAACCCCGGTATCTTTAGCTCCCCTAATACTTTTGGACTAGTTGGATCTTTTAGATCTATTACAAATAGTGGATCCGTCAACATAAATGTTACTATATATGCCCGATCATCAATAAATCTAACTGAATAGATTTGTTCACCACTAGCAAGTCCCTGAAGTTTTCCTACAACTTTCATGTCTTTACCCAGTATATAAAGATTATTAGTGATTTGATTTTGTGGTTGATTACTAACCTTTTGATCAGGGGCTACACTTGCTTTCGAATCATCACTCTGCACCGTAGAGTTTCCCTGAGCCGTTGGGTTAACTCCAGAATATTTATATTCCGTAGTAGCGATTCTAAAGTTATCATTTTGCTCATCCATAGAAAACTGATTGATGATGTTGCCTGGAACTTCACCCTTAGCCACAAATTTCACGCCAGTGCTTTCATATGCAAATTTATAAAGAATAGTGCTTGTAGATCCATTACTACTCTTCTCATTAATCGACTTATTACCCGCTATATACAAATTTTTATCTGATGAGTATATGCTATTTCCACTGCCAAGAATGGTGCTAATATTTGCCTTTTCCTTATTATCATCAAGATTATAAGATGCCACCATTATATAGTTTGGTTGGATGGAATCCGGAAGATAATTTATTGTATTGTAATCAATAGCGATTTTATCACTTCCAACTTGACTATCACTATAATAAACCTTCAAAGCATTTTCATCTTGCTTAATGTTACCTATACTATTTAAATATTTGTTTGCAACAATATATACTCTTGACCCAATCATTCTAGATGAGTTATAAGAACCATCCACTTGAATGTCCCGTATCCTCTTTATAGCTTTTTTATTAGATACATCAAAACTTATGACCTTTGTAACTTCATTAGATATCTTCATACTTGAACTTTTACTTTGATCACTGTTCCCAGCATCTACGTTTGCATAACTATTCCCAACCACTACCAAAGTATTGTTTTTTAAAAAAATGCCACTTATATTATAATTTTCTTCAAAGGATATATTGTCTATAACCTCCATTTCAGAATCTTTTCCTACTTTTATAACATTTATTATCTTTTGTGCGTTAACCTTAAAAATATATTCTCCATCTGTTTTTACTAAATCCTCTTCGTCTACCCCTTCAACCTGAATGTTGGTTGTTGAATGGTCTGAAGTGGCATTAGTTGTGCTTGCTGAATCACTTGTAACTCCACTATTTAAAGTACTTTTCCCGGATGCTACGGCCCCTGGCATCGCTGAACTGCTACTTTCGCTATCTCTTGTGAGTGTATTGTAAGCCATTCCACTATTTCCACCTATATAATTTTTTAGTAGCTTTTGCAAATTTAATGCTGATCCTACAACTGGTAGTGTTATATTAGAATCCACAACAATTATTGGTGTATTATTTGTCATAAGATGTTTAACGCCTAAGGTGATTCCCACAGCTAAAACTAATACCGCAGCTATTGATGAAAGCGCCTTTATCCTACTTATCCTTTTATAAACCTTTCCTTTTTTTATAGCATTTTCTATAGCTAAATCAATTTCTGGTGGAACCTCTATATTATCGTATTCTTTTTTTAATTCATCCATATTATCTTTACTCATACTATCTTTATTCATAACGTCTCCTCCTTTAAATCTAACCTAAGTTCTCCTAGAGCTTTATGAAGTCTCGTTTTAACAGTTCCAAGTGGACACTGAAGTACCTTAGCTATTTCCACCAAAGTCATATCCTGAAAATATTTTAAGATTACAATTGTTTTGTATTCGGAAGTTAATTTATCAACCGCTTCTTTAAGATCAATTCTTTGATCTTCGTCCTTTAAAATTAAACTGATATCAGCGCTTATACTCTCCTTTAATGATGAAACTTTACTATTCTTATTAATATAATCTAATGAAGTATTAATAAGTATTCTAGTTAACCAGGTATTAAAGAAACTTGGCTCCTTTAGCTTTTTAATAGATATATAAGCTTTATAAACTGTATCACTTACAATATCCATAGCTTCTTCCTTGTTTTTAACATAAGCAAATGCTGTTTTATAAAGCTTACTTTTCTGCTCACTTATAAGTTCATAAAAAGCATTATCGTCTCCCTTTTGGGCTAATTTTATCTTTGCATTAGTATCCACCGTGCAACTCCCCCGTCCATATATAATTCTTTTTTATTTTAAACTATTTTATAACAATATTAATTTATTTTTCTATGTTCTAGAATATTGTACCAATGTTTATACTAATTAGACTGTTTATAATAGCATTTAGTTTTTATTTACACAAAAAAATATAAGCGAGGCGCCATAAATTTGCACCAAGCTTATATTTTATAAAATAAATAATAAACTGATTAATCATTAACCTTAATTTATTTACACCTATCTAGCTATATACACACTTATCGAAACTAAGCTGGAAACATCGTTAAACACATCTACAGCTTGAACTTGGAATTTATATGTTGCCCCTATTTTTAAACCAGTTACCGTAATAAAGTTACTAATAACTGTTGAAATTCGAGCACCGTCCTTATAAACATTGTAGCCTTTTATATCTATTTCAGTGTTTTTATTCCAACTTAAATTAACTGCTCCTAAATAGAAATTAAATCCATTCAAATTTATTGGTTTGGATGGTGGTCTTATCAAATCAAGTGAAGGACACCAACTTTGATCCATATTTGTATATCCGCCGATGACTGCTGATTGCGTAAACTGCCAAATATTATAGCCTTTCCACCCACCAAAACTCATAGGAGTATCGTCACTAAACTTCAAATAACTATTGAACTCATAGTACTCAGCATTCCAAAGAGGTAGATTATTTATTGTTATAATATCTAAGCTGATATTCCAGTCATTAAAAAAAGACCTGTTTGTATATATCATTATAGTTCTACCTGTATATGCTTTAAAATGGTCGCAAAATACTTTAGCCCAATCAATTATTTGTTTTCCAGTAAGTCCCACATCAATTTGACCAAGCGGCGGTTCTATATCTAAGACAGGAAGTATATCTCCATACCCGCCTAAACCTGCTTTACTCATAAGACTTAATATATGCTCAGCATAGCTTTCAGCTTCAACATTTGCATTGTTTAAATCATAATCTAAATTAGACCAGTGCGGTATATAGTAGAATCCAACTAAAAGACCAACAGATTTTATTCCTATTGTATGTTTTTGCGCCATAAAATCAGGATTATACCCCTTATTAATTACACTATTACCAGCCCTAACATAAACATATTCTACTCCATCACGTTTAATTTTATTCCAATCAAGTTCTGGTGTATAAAAAGAAACATCTGTACCTTTTGCATAACCAGAATTTTGGTTAGCTTTTGACCAATAAACTGGGCCAAGCAAAGGTGTAATACTAACTCTAGCTATATTGCTATATCCAGAAAAAACTTTACCTGCCGTATAAGCTGTCACTTTATAATCATAAATTCCACCAATTTTAATAGCTGTATCTACAAAAACTAGATTTGCCGTAGTTGCTATAGGAATATTATTTCTCAAAATATAATATCCACTCACCTTAACATTATCGTATGCTGGCTCCCAAAATAGCACCACACTTATTAACGTATTTCTTTGAACTATTAGTCTTGTTGGAGCTCCTGGCGCTTGTCTATAATTCATCATTAAATCCAAATCAGGATTTCTAGTAATATACACCTTAATTTACCTCCCTATATGTACTCTTATAATCAATATATTCATATAATAATTTTTTGTGTTTTATTTTATTCCGCAAAAAAAGCATCCAGATGAATCCTTATGGATGCTCATGGATGCTCTTAATTAATTGTAACTTCATTTATAGTTTTTACTTCTTCATTTAATTCAAACAGATCCTCAAAAATTCCATCAATAGTATTTTCATCGATAAATGCTCTAAGTTTTGGGTTACGTTCTTCTGTATTAATATATTGAATGAAATAACCTCCTACTTTTTCAGCTATACTTAATTTAACGGATATATTTTGCTGAATTCTTTCTTTATTAAATAAAGTAAATAGAACATTTTTATCTGTAATTTTTATTTCAATTCTTTTATAATACTTTATGTCGATATACTCATTTGAATCTGTTGAAGCCCTAATATTTCTTATTTTATATTTGTCCAAATTACTATTAAAAACCTCAACAAAATTTTGCATCGCCTTACTAATAATATTTTTATCAATAGTCAAATTCCTTAATTGTAAAACTAATTCTTCTTTCCAATTCATATCACTCACCACCCCCTATTAAAATATTCAGAGGGTGAGGAAAAGATTACAATATCTTTTATTTTACTCTAGCTCGCTAACAAATCACCTTTTGCATTTAATATTCATTTTTGGCTTTACAATACCAAAGGTATCAATAATGTATGGTTGTGCAATACCCTTAACATCCTTCTTGTTTTGGTCTATTTCATATGAAATAACAGAAAGCTTGTCACCATTTATTGTAATGCTTTCGAAGTTTTGAATCTGGCCACGTACTGGTCTAGTTGAGTCAGTTGGATCAGGTCCATAAATAGCAGCATGGCTTTCATCTGCAACATCAAACAGGCCATAATAATTAGTAGATAAAAGTGATGTTTCTAAATTTTTGTAATAAACCTTTGGACCAGCTGTTCCAGGTATTAAATAAATAGTACCATTCGGATTTACTTGATATTTTATTTCTTTACCATTAAATTTTTCTGTAATTAAATTTTCTGTTGCTGCCGTATTATCTGCTTTTATTGGTTTAGAACGAGCATAGATATGGTCATGTCCTTGAAGTACTAAGTCTATTCCAAGCTGTGCCATCACAGGAGCAACAGTATTCCTAGAACCTGTTAGACCTGCTATATCGCTATCTGTAGCATGATTTGAAGTAGTGTAGGGACCTTTGTGCATATCAACAATAATCCATTTTAAGCCCCTAGCACGAGCTTTTTTAATATCAGCCTTCATCCAGTCAATTTGAGCCTGTGAAAGATCATTTTCCGAAGTATTTTCATTATTATTAAGCATTACAAAATGTGCATTTGAATAATCATATGAATAATAAGCTCCAGTTGTAGTATCAGTACCTGGTGCTGCATCAAGATTTAAATGATCTATAAAAGAACTATTTTTTCCTTCGTGATTTCCAGCTACTGGAGCTACTGTCGTGTTAAGGAAACCTTGTCCTATATTATTAAATAACCAATCCCACTCATATTCTACCGTTCCGTCATCAACTAGGTCACCATTAAGTGTTATGAACTTGGAATTTGGAACAGTTGCAAGAGCTGTTTTAAATGTTGAGGCTGCTAGTTGTGCTTCACTGTAACTTTTAGCCTGTGGATCTGCTAAATCAAGAAATGTAAATGCACCTTTTGTGGGAGCTGTTTGGAATGTACCTGTTTTGCTCCAAAGACCTAGTGAAGCATCTCCAACGCGATAATAATAAGTTGTATTTGGTTTTAATCCTGTAGCCTCTGCTTTATGTAAGAACTCTGCTTTTACAGTTGTTGTATTCGTTGGCGGAGTAGCTGCCGTATCATTACTTGGAACCGCACTTGTACCACTAAAACTCTTACCTTTGGTAAAATTAACAGCGTGTGATTTTTTTTCAACTACTTGTAAATCACTTTTAATAGATGCCGTCGAAGTATACCAATTAAATCCCTTTGATGTAGTTGTGTTTCCATGAAATGTTACCATTACTTTAGTAACGTCACCCACTGGAGCAGCTGAATCCACAACAGGTATTTCATTGCTTGCGGCTAATACCACTGTGTTTGAACCAATAATTTGGGATGAAATAAAGATAAGTGAAAGGATAAACCCTAATGTCTTTTTTGAAAACTTCATGTTTTGCCTCCTAGTTTGTATTTTATTTCTGTTTAATTAATATTATGAACTAGTAGGATTAACAACATGTGATGATTATGTTAAATCTATGTAAATGTAAAAAAATAAGCCAATTAGTTGTTAATATTCTTTAAAATTTCTTCAGTATCTAATGGTGTAAGATAATTTTTATATTCAATATTTTCTTGTATATCCTCAAGTCCTTTGATACTTTTCAATTCACTCAAAATTATATCTGTTAACATGTTAATGGTATGTTTATCCCAAGTTATTTCTTAAAAAAAGAGATTAGGTACCCGAATCATAATATTTAAACAATCACCATCATTTTTTGCCATGCTCTTATCTATTCTACTTGGACAATAAATATATAGAGAATAGTTTTTAGGTAAGGTACCTTTGAATTGATATTGATATTTATTTTCATATGCCTAATGAAAACTAGATTATCTTAATTAGTTTACATTAATTTAACATACATTTTACACAAAGAGAATTTCTCTTCATAAGTGCATATGTTAATATTTAATTGGTATTTAATTGATATTTAATTATAGGAGGGAACCTAATGAAAAAATTTACTCAATCTCTAATTGTAATTTTCATCTTATGTTTTAGTTCTTTGCCTGTTTATGGTGCAGATGCATGGACAAATCCCAATAATTTTACACAACCTAAAAACCCTACGGATGCTTTCAATGCCGTTGTTGAAATTCCTACCGGCAGTAACATTAAATATGAACTAGATGAAATGGGATATATTACTGCAAATAGATTCCAGTCAATGTCTGTGAAGTATCCCGCTAATTACGGCTCCATTGTAAGCACTAAGGGAGCTGACGGTGATCCTCTCGATGTACTGATATATACTCGTGAGCCGCTGGCCCCTGGGACCAAAATTCTCTGCCGTCCAATTGGTTACCTGAAAATGGTAGATGGTGGTGATGCTGACGAAAAGGTTATCGCTGTTCCGGACAGTAGCGTTGATCCTACATACAACAATATAAAAAATATCAATGATCTTCCTTCCATTGAACGTGACAGGGTCAATGAATTCTTTGCAACATACAAACTTCTTCCTGAGAATTCTAAGAAAGTAGTTCTTAATGGTTTTGCAGGAATAGATGAAACAAAAAAATTGCTCAAGACCGCGTTTGAAACATATAAACCTATCCCGAATAATTGGGTAAATCTAAACAACTATCCTCAACCCTCAAAGGCTCCTGATGAAATTAATGTTGCTATAGAAATACCCCAAGGCAGCTTTACTAAATATGAGCTTGATGAAACTGGCAACATTATAGCCAATCGTTTCCAATCCACCCCAGTTGAGTATCCAGCTAATTATGGTTCTCTTGTATCTACAAAAGGTGCTGACGGTGACCCGCTTGATGTTCTAGTATATACTCGGACACCCCTTCACCCCGGAACAGTTATCACTTGTCGCCCTATAGGTTATCTCAAGATGATCGATGGCGGTGAATCTGATGAAAAAATTATTGCAGTTCCAACCAGCGATGTTGATCCGACCTATGACAAAATAAAAACCCTCTCTGACATTCCAACAATTGAGACTCAGCGTGTTGAGAAGTTTTTTGCCAATTATAAAAACCTCCCTACAGGTAGTAAAATAGTAGAACTAAATGGCTTTGAACAGGTTGATGCTGCCAAGAAGCTCATCAAAACCGCACTTAGTACCTTTGTTCCAATTACTAAGGAATATGTAAACCCAAACAATACTCCACAACCATCCACAACTCCATCAGAACTCAATGCTTTCGTAGAAATTCCTAAGGGAAGTTTTACAAAATATGAATTATCAAAAGAAGGTTATTTAGCAGTGGACCGTTTCCTATCCATGCCAGTGGTTTATCCTGAAAATTATGGTTCACTTACTCAGACTAAGGGTAAAGATGGAGACCCTCTTGATGTTATCATCTACACTCGCGAGCCACTTATACCTGGCTGCATCATTACAGTTCGACCGATTGGAACTCTTAAAATGATTGATGGTGGAGTATCAGACGAAAAAATTGTAGCGGTACCTACAAGTAAGGTAGATCCAACTTATGACAACCTTAAAAGTATTAATGACCTGCCTCTAATAGAACAACAAAGACTTGAACAATTCTTCCAGATATATAAGAATATACCCTCTGGGAAATCAGTTAAAGTAAATGGTTTTGAAGGACTTGATGTTACTAAAAAAATTATAACAGAATCTCTCAATCGTTTTATAAAAAAGCCTGTTTCAATGGACAAATTCACTAATTACGCTGCAATCCTGGGTGATACATTTTCTAATATTTCTACACGATTAAAATTTATATTTAAAGTGTCTTAAATATAAAATACAATAGTTTTCGAGTGCAAAATTGTAATAAATTTTGCACTCTTTTTATTTGCTAAAAAAAATAAGATATATTTAACATTTCTGATTAATGTATATTAAAAATTAGCAATATAGTTGCATTCGCAACTATATTGCTTTATTATATAATTAGTAGCAAATGCAACTAATTTAGGAGGAACTGGGCAATGGATGAACATAAGAACTCACTTGGAAGATGGATTTCTCTTTTACATAGATATGGTCATGTATACGTAGGCAGGCAACTTAAGCAATATAATATAGGTAAAGGTCAGTACACATTTTTAAATGCATTATATAAAAAAGATGGAGTACGTCAAGAACAATTGTCAGATTACCTTAAGATTGATAAAGGTACCACAGCAAAGGCAATAAAAAAACTTGAAGATGATGAATATATAATTAGAAAAGTAGATACAAAAGATAAAAGAGCCTATAATGTTTATCTTACTGATAAAGCATTGAAAATTAACCCTTTGGTTAGAAAAGCCATGACTGATTGGTTAAATATTTTGTTCTTGGGCTTTAGTGAAGAGGAAAAGAAAACTTCCTTATCATTACTCGAACGAATGGGGAAAAACGCTACAACTTTCACTCATGACTATTTTGATAATGATGAGGTTCATTAGGAGATGTAAAAAAAATGAATATAGCTGTTACTACTAGGAGAATAATTAACAATAACTTTCATGCCCTTACACATAAAAATTATAGATATTTTTGGATGGGTCAATGTGTTTCTTTAATAGGTACCTGGACACAAAATATAGGTCAGTCTTGGCTAGTACTTTCTCTAACAGGTTCTCCATTTTTACTTGGACTTGTTGGAGCAATGCAGTTTTTACCAGTAACCTTTTTCTCTTTATTTGCCGGGGTACTAACTGATAAGTTTCCAAAGAAAAAAATACTGATTTTCACTCAGAGCGTATCGATGGTATTAGCTTTTATATTGTCTGCGTTAGTGTTTACCAATACATTAAAGTATGAACATTTAATAGCTTTAGCTTTGTGTCTTGGATTTTGTAATACTTTAGATATGCCAACTAGGCAAGCGTTTAATGTTGAGATAGTAGGAAAAGATGATTTAATGAATGCCATTGCTTTAAACTCAGCTACCTTTAATTTAGCAAGAATTATCGGACCAGCTATTGGAGCTCTACTTATGGGTTACCTCGGTGCAGGATGGTGTTTTTTATTAAATGGCTTTAGTTTTATGGCAGTCATTTACGGACTGGTTCATATTGAAGCGATCAACTATATACGAAAGATAAGTTCTGAAAAAGGCATGTTTAAAGAAATAAAAGATGGTCTTAAATATATAAAAAGCAATCCTGTTTTATTAGAGACTTTGATATTAGTTAGTATTATGGGCATATTTGTTTTTAACTACAATGTTCTAATACCAGTATTTACGAAAAATGTTCTACATATGGAGGAAAAAACCTATGGAATTTTACTCTCTGCACTTGGAGCAGGTTCCCTCATTGGAGCGCTTCTTATGTCTTTTAAAAGTAAAAATGGTCCAAATAAAATTCTTATGATAGGTAGTTCTATTGGAATTGGCATAATGTTAATTTTTACAGGTGTAAGTAATTTATATTATTTTACTGCTTTAAGTTTAGCAATAACAGGAATATTTAATATGTTTTTTTCCACCACTGCAAATTCCATGTTGCAGCTAAATTCTAAAGATGAGTATAGAGGCCGTGTTATGAGTGTGTATTCACTTGTATTCGCCGGATTCACACCTCTAGGAAGCCTGCTTTCAGGATTTGTTGCCGAGAAATTTGGTGCTAATACTTGTTTCATTTTATCAGGTATTTCTACAATAGTATTGATATTGTTACTTGTAACCTGGTCAAAACTTAAAGAAAATAGTAAAGTGGCAACTGCATAAATACTTATGTTATAACACAATTGCTGCTTTCTCATCCACCATTGTTAAAACAATTCTACTATGCTAAAATTATATTAGCAATAATTTAATAAGAAAAAGAGGTGAATTATTTATGGCAAACACTACTGGCGAAAAACCAGGAAGCGGTACATATATTTGTAAAATCTGCGGCCAGAAAGTAATATTAGATGATAATACTGATACTCTGCCTCCTTGCCCAAAATGTAAGAAGACCAAATATAGGAAAGCTTAATAAGACTAATTTATATTACATATAACTAAAAAACAGTAGAATAAGTTTTATGCTTTCTACTGTTTTTTATGTGTCTCTCAATTATTCATAAATTGTAATTTAAATTATATTTTTCTAGGTTTTAAAAGGTGAATTCTTTTTTGTTTTCAGCACTAAAGTCATAGTCCGTATTCATATCATCTACTAACCATTTTTTTAACGATTCATCATAAATTAAAATATACTTCATAGCTGTTTCGATTATCACTGTTTCCGGGACTGGACCTCCTTCGTCATAATATGAACAATTAGAAGTTTCCGAGGCAGATACTTGTGCATAGTACCTATTATCCATTTGATATGTCTGGAAGCTATCCAAATCAAATATGTTTTTGGTCAAAGTACCTGTATAACTAGTCTTATTGTCAATCAAACTCTCTACAGAAGTTGTTATTTTACCTAGAGCGTTACCGCTTGAACTTGTAACCTTGGTAATTGCTCTAGATTTAAATGCCTCAACCCGCTCTTTACAAGCGGAATTAACAGTTTCCATTACGGAGGTTTTTAAACTATCATTAACTGCATTCATCTCAAGGTAAATGCCACTGCTTCCATCCACTGGCACCTCCCCGCTTTTAACAGTGCCCCAAGGGAAGTCCATTTGTGCGTGCAACTTCACTGAGCTATCCTTTGAAACTGGTCCAAAATTTTTAGCATCCTTTACTAATAATCCAGTGTCTTTTCCATTAGCAAATAGCTTTGCATCTTCATAATTTGAATCGACAGTTACTTCATATCCATCCAAATATAGTTCCTGCTCCTTTATTCTTTGATTCGCATCTGATAAATCTATATCCTTTATTAAATCCATTTCAACACTTTGTTCAAGAGATATGTATTCTCCCTTGAGTGTAGCTCTCATTTTGTATAATCCCGGCGTGTATGGCCCAATTTCTTTTACATAGTCATCTTGATTTGCAGTACATACCAATTTATCATCTAAAAAAATTTGTGTATCTTTATAATTTGTATATAAATTTATATAAACAGGTTTAAGGTCAAACACATATTTATCATAGAAAAGCCAAGTTTTACCTTGTTTTTCAAGTGTAAATAATTCATCTGAGTTGATATCGGTTGATTTTGCATTAAGAATAGGTGATAGTGCCATTTCTCTAGATTGATTATTAATTGATTTAATTATTTCATTTCCATATGACGGAGTTTTATCTATATATTTTAGTAGTGCATCCATACTTTTAGCATCAACTTTTAATTTTGGATTTGAAGAAACTATATATTTAGCTAGTTTAGAAGAATTGTTAGTAGCTATTGCCTGATTAAATTTAGAAACTACTTTGTCCCTACTCGTAAATGATTCTCCTACCTTATAAAAAACAATGATTAAAACAAAAACAATTGCTACTGCTATTACCATTGTTTTCTGAGTTTTATTGAGCTTTAGGTTTGGAAGTTTGATAGCTAGGCCCCCGCTAGGTTGATTAATAACCTCACTTATTACTTCAGGTTTAGGTGGAGTATTTTCAGGAGGCTCAACTTGCTTTGAGACTGATTGTCCGCATTTCATGCAAAATTTATTTCCTTCTTCTATTTTTTCTCCGCATTTTGTACAAAATTTCATAATGTTTCTCCTCACCCCTTATAGATATATTATTTTTACTCCGGCGTTAACTATTTATTAATAACTCTCTAATGGTTCTAACATCAGATAATACAAACTTATAAATGGCAAATAAAGCGCAAAGTATTACTATTGAAAAAATAACTGCTAA
>Ga0209123_1001008_pt1 | contig 30562 bp, 44 predicted proteins | sample BarGraIncu00431A_FD_184500 | JGI IMG/M metagenome (GOLD analysis project Ga0209123, IMG submission 184500) | Arctic peat soil microbial communities from Barrow, Alaska, USA - Barrow Graham LP Incubations 004-31A (SPAdes) (version 2) | ecosystem: Environmental > Terrestrial > Soil > Wetlands >... | reverse complement strand
CCCGTTCACCACGTGATGGACGTTCTATCGAAACTTTGGGACATTATGATTCCAATGTTGAACCAGCAATTATTAAAATTGATGAAGATAAAGCTATTAGTTGGATGCAAAATGGTGCACAACCAACCGATACTGTAAAATCTCTTTTCAGTAAAATCGGTCTTATGAAAAAATGGGATGAACTAAAGCGTACTAAGAAAGAGGCGTAATAACAATGAAAGAATTAGTTGAAGTTATTGCCAAAGCGTTAGTGAAAAACCAAGACCAAGTGAAGGTTACAGAAGTCTGTGATGCTTCAACCACTATTTATAGTCTTCGCGTTGCTCAAGAAGATATGGGGAAAGTCATTGGTAAACAAGGACGTATTGCGAAAGCCATGCGAACTGTTGTCAAAGCGGCAGCCATTCGCGAAAACAAAAAAGTAATGGTGGAAATTATTTAGTCTGGTGTATTAAGCAGGTTAAATTTATAAATACTATGGGAAAAGGTTCAAATACAGATTGCGTACTGGTTGCGTCACTGTAGATGGGCCTTTTCCGACAATTAAGAAAGGTAGGCGAATGAAATATGGATAACATCACATTAAAATGCCCCATTACCATCAAGTCGAAAGTAACTGAGGATTTGAAACTCAAGCTTGCAGCTGATATTAAGGATAGTATTAATAAAGTTGATATGGAATTACAACAAATTGCTTTTCAATCCACGCGTATGATGGAAGAGCAAGCTCAGGTTGATGCCCAAGGTCTTCCTGCATTACGTCAACACATCGATGGTGAAAATCAAAAACGTGTTGATTACAAAAATCAAATGCTCAATAAACTTAAAGAAACGGAAAATTTGGAAATCGGCTCAGAAATTTCTCAAGGTACATTAGAACAGATTATCACGGTTAAAGTGGGCGACAACTTGCATGAATTTATGAGTGCTGAAATTTTGCTAGAAGATGGTAAAATTCTTGCCTTCAGAAACTAAGAGTATGTCTGATAAGCTAATAACTATTGGACAAATCGGCGCTCCCCAAGGCGTGCGGGGCGAGGTTCGTGTGATGCCGCTGACGGATTTTCCTGAACGTTTTAAGACTCTCAAAATTGCATTGCTTGATGATGGTACCAGTTTGCCAGTGGAAAGTGTTCGTTATCATCAACAATTTGTATTATTGAAGTTTCGTGGACTTGATGACCGCAATTCCATTGAACATTTGCGCAATAAACTCATAAAAATTGAGCGCAAAGACTTGATGCCATTACCCGTTGGTCATTATCATGTTTTTGATATTATTGGTCTGGCAGTCTACAACGAACAAGAAGAGTATCTAGGTAAAATTTCCGATGTCCTGCAAACAGGTAGTAATGATGTCTATATTGTTGAACAAAAAGACAAGCAGCCTTTGCTCATTCCTGGGCTAAAGACAGTTGTGCTCCATGTTGATATTGCTGGTGGTAAAATGACTGTAAAATTGCAGGAAGAGTGGGAATAAAGATGCGAATTGACATTGTTTCTTTATTTCCTGAAATGTTTGCTGGTCCTTTTGGTCATAGCATCTTAAAACGAGCCCAGGAAGCAAATTTGTTACATATAAATATGGTAAATCCTCGTGAATTTACTTTTGATAAACACCACACCGTTGATGATACTCCTTGTGGTGGGGGAGCTGGCATGGTTATGAAGCCGGAGCCCATGTTTAGAGCTGTGGAGAGTATTATTCAATCGAGTACTACAACCAACAGGCGTATTGTGCTTATGTGCCCTGGTGGTTATCGATTAGATCAAGCCAAAGTCAAAGAGCTGGCCAGTTATGAACAGCTCGTTTTGTTATGTGGTCACTATGAAGGCATTGATGAACGCGTGCGGTTACATTTAGTTGATGAAACTATCTCTATCGGTGACTATGTGCTAACCGGTGGTGAACTACCAGCTATGGTTATCGTTGATGCAGTTGCTAGGATGTTGCCTGGTGTATTGGGCTCTAGTAGTTCTGCGCCTCAAGATTCTTTTTATAATGGATTGCTAGAATATCCACAATATACGAAACCCCGAGAGTTTCAGGGTATGGAAGTCCCAGAGATTATTTTATCGGGAGATCATGCTAAAATAGAGCGCTGGCGACATAAGCAGTCACTGAAAAACACTCTGGAACGACGACCTGATTTGCTAAAGAGTAAAGAACTAAGTCTGGATGATGCTAAGTTATTAGCAGAAATCATCGCTGAGCAGACTGGAGGTTAAGATGGCATTACCAATTTACCTTGGCCTCGTGCATTATCCTATCTATAACAAAAATAATGAAGTCATTACGACGGCCATTACTAATTTTGATATTCATGATATTGCACGTACGTCTCGGACATATAATTTAAAAAAATATTTTATTATTCATCCCCTTGAGAGTCAAACACGCCTTGCCCAAGAGATTATGGATTACTGGCAACGGGGTTATGGTGCTCAATATAATCCAGATCGCCTGGAAGCTTTTAGCGTCCTTGCGATTAAAGCGGATATTAAAAGTGCGGTAGACCATATTACTGAATGTGAAGGAATACCGCCTATCATTATTACTACAGATGCTCGCCAGTTTCCCAACTCCATCTCTTATCAAAAGATGCGAGCACAAATTGAGGACTCTGGCAAACCTTATTTGATCTTATTTGGTACAGGTTGGGGGATCGAAAATTCAGTCATGGCTGAGTTCGATTATATTTTAGAACCCATTTATGGCCCTGGCGATTATAATCATTTGCCAGTCCGTGCTGCGGTGGCCATTATTCTCGACAGATTGCTTGGTGAAAAATGGTGGTAGTAATAATAAAAATATAGGCTTAAGCCCTTGAATTTGTGTTAGAAATATGTTATAATTTTTAGGTGTTACGGACGGTCCACTGTACAATGGTATTGACATGAACGTCTAGGATAAGGAGGCAATATTTATGAATATTATTCAAGCATTAGAACAAGAACAATTACGGCAGGATATCCCGCCATTTAAACCAGGAGACACTGTACGTGTTCATGTTAAAGTTGTGGAGGGTACCCGTGAGCGTATCCAGTTATTTGAAGGTGTAGTGATCAGTAGAAGTGGCGGCGGAATCCGTGAGACTTTTACAGTGCGACGTGTTTCCTACAACGTTGGTGTAGAACGTACTTTCCCAGTACACTCTCCACGTTTGGATAAAATTGAAGTTGTGCGTAAAGGTGTTGTACGCCGTGCTAAATTATACTATCTGCGGAAACTTAAAGGTAAAGCAGCTCGTATTAGAGAAAGACGCTAGAAGTTATTTGGGGACTGTTTGCAGTCCCTTTTCTCCATTTACGAAGGAGGTATGTGTCAAGTGGGTAACAGTAATTTAGGCGAAGAGATAAAAGATTGGGTAGTTTCCATTCTCATTGCTGTCGTATTAGCCTTTTTTATCAGATACTTCATTGTTGAGTTATATATGGTGGAAGGACCTTCCATGCGTCCGACGTTGCTCAACAGCGAACGACTGGTCGTTAATAAGTTTATTTATCGTTTTAAAGCTCCTGAAAAAGGTGATGTTCTGGTATTTCGTTATCCCAAAGACCCCAGCCGTGACTTTATCAAACGGGTTATTGGTGTCGGCGGCGATACGGTTGAAGTAAAAGATGGTCGCGTATTTCTGAATGGTCAATTGTTAAATGAAACATACATATTAGAAAAAACTCGCGGATCCTATCCTTTAGCCACCGTACCTGCTGGACATATCTTTGTAATGGGCGACAACCGCAACAATTCGGAAGATAGCCGATTCAATGATGTTGGTTTTGTACCTTTAGAAATGGTTAAAGGTAAAGCAGTGATGATATTTTGGCCAATTGATAACATAAAAACCCTTCCTTAGAGTTAGAATATAATGAATAAGAGGACACGAAGGATTGTAATATAAATTCTTTTGTGTCCTTTCTGCCTTATTGGGCAGTGCATCGATATTAAAATAGTATTGTAGAGAGTGATAATAATGGATGACTTAAATATTAACTGGTTCCCTGGACATATGACTAAAGCTTTACGCATGATGCGTGCCAATTTAAAATTGGTGGATGTGGTCATTGAATTACTCGATGCCCGGATTCCAGCGAGTAGCGCCAATCCTGTAATGAATGAATTGCTAGAGGGAAAACCACGAGTGGTAGCCTTGAACAAAGCTGATTTAGCCGATCCTGAATGGACTAAAAAATGGATAAGTCACTTTAGTGCCCAGGGTCTTAAAGTCGTGGCGTTAGATTCAATGACTGGGAGTGGTACCAAAGCATTGGTTAGCCAAGTAGAGCAACTCGGTGCCGCCAAAGCAGGAAAATTAGTGGCTAAAGGCGCTACGGCACGGGCCGTTCGTGCCATGATTTTAGGTATTCCTAATGTTGGTAAGTCATCACTGATTAATCAACTAAATGGTATACATGTAGCAAAAACAGCTGACAAACCAGGGGTTACTCGCGGTAAGCAATGGATTAAGATTGGTAAGAATCTTGAACTATTAGATACGCCTGGTGTACTGTGGCCTAAATTTGATGATCAACAAGTGGGCTTTCGGCTAGCCATTACAGGCGCCATCAAAGAAGATGTCTATGACATTGAAAAGGTGATGGTTCATATGTTATCACTATTGCGTGAGCAATATGGCGAACGACTTATTGAACGCTATGATCTAACGCCACCATTACCTGAGGATGCAACCGCGTTACTAGAACTCATCGGTAAACGTCGTGGTTGCTTGCGCAGTGGAGGTTTTATTGATTATGAAAAGACGAGACGCATTATTCTTAAAGAATTTCGTGGAACGAAGCTTGGTACTTTTACCTTGGACCGCCCCGACGAGAAGCATGATCAAATTAAAGTCAAAAAGTAAAGAAGAATGGCGAAAGTGGCCATTCTTCTTTACTTCGCTTGTTTTTTTGTTGTATTAACAGGAATTGTCTTATGAATCAAGAATAGATTGTTATAGATTAGTTTTTATTTTGGAGGGATGATTTTGGACGTTGCCTCGATGACAGTAGCTCAAATCACTCAGTTATTAGTACAGCATGATGTCTCACTACAGGTGATTAATAGCCTCAAACAAGATTCACGAATTTCAGTAATCCGTCAACTAGCAAAGTGGCACCAACAACAAGAAAAGCTGTTGCTAGAAAAGCAACGTCTTCAACGTCTATACAAGCAAGAACGCCTACTGGTAAGCTGCGGTTACAACCTGATTGCTGGTGTTGATGAGGCTGGTCGAGGTCCCTTGGCTGGGCCAGTCGTGGTAGGGGCTGTCATATTACCGATGGGTTTTCATTTGCCATTACTTAATGATTCTAAGAAACTTTCAGCCAAGCAACGGGAAGAGCTCTATCACCGTATCAAAGAAGTTGCTATTGCTGTTCAATATGTTGTCATCGACAGAGAAACCATTGACCATGTGAATATTTATCAAGCGACTATGCTAGGCATGTATACTGCGATTCAACAGCTTGTTCCCCAACCTGATGCGGTACTCATTGATGCTGTACCATTGCCTGATTTAATAATGCCTTCTGTATCCTTGATCGGTGGTGATGCCATCAGTGCCTCCATTGGAGCCGCATCCATCATTGCTAAAGTCGAGCGTGATCGTATTATGATGGAAATGGACGAGCAATTTCCTCACTATGGCTTCGCCAAACATAAAGGTTATGGCACGACAGAACATATGAAAGCATTAGCTCAATATGGACCTTGCCCAGAACACCGACAGAGTTTTGAACCCATTAAGTCATGGGGAAAAAAATAAGATGAGTAAAGATGAAGTAGATAAACCCACACAACAGGCTATCGCTTTAAGTTATCAGCAAGTAAATAGCTCCGCTCCAAAAGTGGTCGCTAAAGGCTCTGGTTTTATTGCCGAAAAAATCTTGGCGGTAGCTAAAAAGCATTCTGTTCCTGTCTACCAAAATAAAACACTGGTCAGTATGTTAATGGCTGTAGAATTGGACCGGGAAATTCCTCCTGAACTGTACCAAGCAGTGGCTGAAGTTTTGGCCTATATTTATCGTATTGATCAAAAAATAGGAAGAAAATAGCAACTGGGTATAACACAATAAGAGGGCTATATCCATCTCTCGGCCTGAGCGATTATTATTCAGAAGATGTAGCGCAATGTATATAACTTCGTCAAGGCGAAGAATGACATTACTATTTATTGGAAATAGTAATGCTGAGGTGTTTTATAATGAATACTATTGAGGTGGGGAACCTTGGTGAACAGGCTACTGCAGATTATTTGTGGGAAGCTGGTTATGAAATTTTGGAACGAAAATATCGACTTAAAATTGGCGAGATTGATATCGTTGCCAAACATGATAATACATTCATATTCATTGAAGTTAAAACCAGACGTAGTATACGCTATGGTTTTCCTGCAGAGGCTGTAACCTATCGTAAACAACAAAAAATAATGAATACGGCATTATGTTATCTCAAGCAAATGGGGCAGACTCACGCTCTTTGCCGTTTTGATGTAATGGAAGTCTTTTTGGCAGAGAGAAATGTAATAAAATATAATCATATTATAAACGCGTTTAGTAAATAAGGTAGGTGTCTCCATCGTGCGAATTATTGTAGGCATTACAGGTGCTAGTGGCGCAGTTTATGCCGTTAGACTGATTGAAGTACTTAAAGAGGCTGGTTGTGAAATTCATGGGGTGGTATCGGAACCCGGTTGGCAAGTTCTTCAGTATGAATGTGGTATAACAAAGCCTGATATGACTGCCAAAGTGGATTTTTTATATGATGTTCATAATATTGGGGCCTGTATTGCCAGTGGCTCATTTAGAACAGATGCTATGGTTGTTGTACCTTGCTCCATGCGAACATTAGGCACCATCGCCAATGGAATTGCTGATAATCTACTTGGTCGTGCTGCAGATGTAATGCTCAAAGAAGGGCGCAAGTTAATTCTTGTGCCACGGGAAACACCCTTTAATGCTATTCATTTGGGCAATATGCTTAAACTAGCCCAATTAGGGGTGCGAATTGTGCCGGCCTGTCCTGGCTTTTACCATCGTCCCAAGACGTTGGAAGAGGTGATCGATATGATGGTTGGAAAAATTTGCGATACAATTGGTGTTGACCATGAGTTATTTACCCGCTGGCAAGGGGAGTAAAATAAGATAGAAAAGCCCGAAGGCTATGGTGGTATTGACAACCATCACAGCCTTCGGGCTTATTATGTTCAGAACATAATATTCTACTTATCTTACAAATACAATACTGGCCTTTTTAAAAATGTCGTTTAATTCAGGTAGGTTTCTTAGTTTTATGGCATCAGCTACGGAAATAACCGGGTTGGTATTGAAATCTCTAATTTGGGTTGCGTAGACTAAAATGAAATTTTTACCGACGCGGCTATTACCATCTAAGACTTCTTTGAGGGAATCGGCATCATAATAATCAACGGTACCGTTATGACTAATCCAATTTAAATCATCGGGAATTACATTTGTGAGTGCTCGTCCATTTTCATCATATATCCTAGGACTCATGGCTGTTTCCAAGCCCATTCCATGAACATCAATAACAATACCTGTAATGGATTTTCCCTGCACTGGCGCTCCTATGGGCTCCGCGAAACCAACACCACCCATACTGATCAAGAGTAAAAATGTAATCAAAAAAATTGCTTTTTTCATAAAAGAAGTCCTCCCACTATTTGATAAGATACTTATCTATCGTAATGTATTATTGGATTTCTCTTTGAAAACCTTTGCTATTTAAGAAATTTATAGAAGTTTGTAAACATAATGTTATTCACTTCTATGATCCCGTAGGCTATAATTAGGAAAATAACTTGTGACCCTTGTCCCCTCCGAATATAAATATTAAAAATAAGGGAGATCAATGCTATGGAAAACACAGAATTGGAAACAGAACAATCCCCACAAGCATTAGTAAAAAAATCATGGAAAGAAAATATTACTACTCTTATTGCCATTACTACTTTAACGTTAGCAGTATGTGCAACATTAACGGCCTTTAAAGCAGCAGGTTATGGTAATAAGATGGTCCTAGCCCAAAGTCAAGCTTCTGACCAATGGGCCTATTACCAAGCTAAGAGTATTAAAGAGACAACCCTACAAGGCCAACGGGATATGATGGAACTAACAATGGGACAGACAGAACGATATAAGGAGAAAATCATTCAATACGACAAAGAGATAGCTCGCTATAAACAAGAAAAAAATGATATCACTGTTGAGGCTAAACGTTTAGAAGGTATACGAGATACCTCTCAGGGCTATAATAATAATTTTGGACAAGCTCTGATTTTACTGCAAATTGGTATTTTATTATCCTCATTGGCCTCAATCAATAAAGTAACTTTTTACTGGTATATGGGACTTGCTGCTGGTGGAACAGGCGTAGTCATGTTTATTTATACTATGGCAACAATCGTTTAAGTTTTGGGTAGAGTATGCTTTCGTTTCGTATTATACCTGTTATAAAATTGTATCTTTACAATCATAAGCATAGTATACGATAAAAATATAGAAAATCAACAAGGAGGTAAAGTTTGAATCATGAACATGCTTTTTAAAGTTAATATCCTACGAACCCTCCTACTCACCGTGATTTTTGCATTTTTAGTGGCAACAAATCCTGCAGTAGCATCTAGAAATACCACAGATTTAGTAAATTTACAGATTCTCACATTGAATGACTTTCATGGCGCTTTAGTGGAAAATGGTAAAAATCCTGGTGCCGCCAAGATCGCCCACTACTTAAAAGATTTGAGAAGTAAAAATCCTACAGGTACGTTGATTTTAAGTGCGGGTGATATGTTTCAAGGTAGCCCTGACTCCAATCTTTTATATGGAGAAACTGTCGTCCAGGTTATGAATGCCATTGGTTTTGATGCTATGACCATTGGTAATCATGAATTTGACTGGGGGGTAGCTGTTTTGAAAAAACGCATCACTCAATCAAAATTCCCTTATATTTCTGCTAATATTCTTGATAAAAGCACGGGCAAGTTGGCTGATTTCCTCAAGCCTTATGTCATTTTTGAACGTGATGGTCTTAAAATTGCAGTAATTGGTTTAACGACACCAGAAACAGCTTATAAATCCAGTCCCAAAGTAGTGTCGGCGTATGGATTTGAAGATCCTGCGCAAACTGTCAATGCCCTAATGCCTGAGCTACAAGAAAAAGGTACCGATGTTATCATCGTACTCTCCCATATGAGTAGCTTTATGGATAAACAAACAGGGGAAGTCACAGGTGAAGTTGCTGATTTAGTGCAAAAGACTCATGGGATAAGCGGCGTCATATCAGGTCACTCCCATCAAATTGTTCATGGCACAGTCAATCATGTGCCAATTATCCAAGCTCATTATTTTGGTCGCGCTGTTGGTGAATTGAATTTTGTATTTAGAAAAAGCACTAAACAGATTATCTTATCAAGCACTAACGTTACTGTATTACCTTTCGATGGCCTAACGGCTGATACTCAGGTTACAGCAATCATAAACAAGGCTCAAACGAAAATTGCTCCAATAAAAAATGTTGCTCTGGGCCTTACAGAAAGAGAACTTAGTCATGATCGAGACGCACCACAAGTATCATTGCTCGGCCAATTGACGACTGATGCAATGCGCGAGACTGCCCAAGCGGATATTGCTTTCGAAAATGCTGGTGGCATTAGAGCAAGTATTCCTGCTGGGAAAATTACCATGGGTAACCTGTACGAAGTATTCCCATTTGATAACACTTTAGTCACAGTAGAAATGACCGGCGCCCAAGTCATGGAAGTATTGCACCATGGAATGATGAACAGTAACGTCAATATGATACAGTATTCTGGAATAAAAGTGGTCTATGATGGGCAACAGGTAAACGGTCAACGTCTTGGTGTAGCCCTAACGGATGGTACACCTCTTGATCTTACTAAAAAGTACAAAGTTGTTACCAATGATTTCCTCGCTGCTGGTGGTGATAATTTCACCATGTTTAAAGAGGGTGATAATTTAACGGATACCTATATACCCCTACGTGATATGTTTGCGGCGATCATTAAGAAAATAAAGGTCATTAATTTCCAAGGTGATGATCGTTTTATTGAAAAGAAAACGGCTACGGCAACTGCTTTACCCCTTGCGGTTTAGCCAATGGCTATTCAGGAATTATTGCGCCTGATAATCTCCAAAATCTATGATTGCTTGCTGAAATCAATGTATAAGTTCCCCTGACCTTGGCTCAATTGGAATGCGTTTCCAAAACGGTACGATGATACTACTGAAATTTAAAAATTAATAACCATTTATTTCCAGGAAATAATGATGATTTTATCCATTAGTCACTTTCATGAGTATCGTGATAGATAAGTAATTATCCATACTAAATCCCCTATCAGGTCATGGCTATTAATAGTAGGAGTAATTTTCGGTGGAGTGTTACGTAGGGATAGTTTCGGTGGTTTCTAGGGCGACTTAGGAGCGGGGTTTCATTGGAAGTTTTTTATTTATATTTATTAATTCTGATTATCATGATATAATCCTGTCATAAATTTGTCATATTTTCATGTTAATATCTAAATATTAACATAATTAAGGAGCGATTTTTATGAAAAATGTAGTTAAAAAAGTAGCCATTTTATCGATGGTAGGGATGATGCAAGTAGGCCTAGGTACATCAGCAATAGAAGCTTCACCTCTACATAATGAACCCGTCAACATACAGCAACAACATGATAGGGATCAAGGCCGGCGGCATGACGAAGATCGTTTTGAGCGTGAGAGGCATGAAAGACACGAAAGAGAACGTATTGAAAACGAACGATATGAAAATGAAATGCAAAATATGCATCGTCATTTCTTTGAATTAGAGAGCCATTATCATGAACGGCGACAACAAGCAACTGAGCGTCATGAAAGAGCCTTAGAAGAAATAAGACATGGGCATCATCATGAATAAGTAATTATCGGCGAAATTCCCTATCAGGTCATCGTGATATGTTTCCCTATAAGTAGCCAGGTTAACCTACTACCGAAAAGGGGCGCACATCAATGCCGGGTAGGGTGATTATTATTTGCTTTCCAATAATAATCACCTGCCAAACTGATAATAATATACCAAAAGGCAGATGATTTAGTACCATCCTCGTGACCTTCTAATAAACAGAACCCTAATGGTCTTCAAATACTTTACATATTAACCATATGACTATAATTGTACCTAACGGATAAGAAAGCAGCAGGAATGAATTTTGGATTATTTCAATAATCAAGCTAACCGCCCCCTGTATCATTGTATGCATGGCTATCAATGTACAGAACTTTAGGGAGGTAAGTATGGACAATTTCTAGGTTACCAGTTGTTATGGTTGCATCTGAATAGAAAAACGAACTCAAATAATAAGTGGCCCATCAAAAAATCAGTGTAAAAACAACGTGAAAATGGATACGGCATAAATAGCATATTCTGGTATGTGAAGATTATAGTGATGGGATTATAGAAAAAAAGAAACAGCCCTCTCTACTTTTGTGAAAAAGTAAAGGGGGCTGTTTCTATACCAATAAACGATGGTACTGTGATTATATCACGTTTAAGCAATGAAAGAAATGGATTAAAGAATTAAACTTATTAGTGGTGGGTATGGGCTTAAAAAATGAGAAGTATGTGCCGCCTATCGATTAATGCTTTTTAGTGTCTTTTGTTTTATTAGGGTGCTCATTTCCAGTATTCATTTTTTTTAATGCTTCTCGTTGTTTGTCCCACTCATCCGTACGGTCAGGATGCTTTTCACCCATAATACAATCACCTCCTGATTTATTTTCCCCTAAGTTCTTTATTAAATGCAAAAAGAACTCTCCAAAGGAGAACCTAAAAAATGAAAATTAACGTGGCCAGCAACCTTGCCTAGGCCAACAAAATCGTCTTGGTGAACAGGATTGACGAGGAGAACAAGCAAATCCGAAACCTGCGCCTAAACCTAACAATAGGCCTAGAGCCAAGAGTGATTCTATTTCAGCTTCCGACCGGTCATCCCAGTCTTCAATTTCAGGGTTTCCATATTTGTGAAAGTCCATATTGTAATATCACCTCCTGATTTACTGATAGAAACAATGTTTATACATGATACGTTCTATGGTAAACAAGGGTGATTGATCTATTATTAATTTTTATTAAAACGTGAAGGAAGAAAAAGAGCCCTCCAATTAAATTTATATGATATGGAATAATTAGCAGGAATTGCTGGTCAAAAAAGAGAAAAAATTATAAAAGTCTATACAGGTTTATCGCCAGAAAGTAGTTATGTCTGGCTCTATGGACGTTCCAATGTACAGATGACGATATTCTCTACATGAAAAGAAGCTGAATTGTTCATAAAAGGAATCGCCTAGAGTATTTTGATCAAAAAAATAGAATGTTTTTCCAACTATGACTGGCAGTTAAAATTTTTCCCCGAGTGTCGAGTATTGGAGTGATAAAGGTTGTTTAATCTATTTAAAAATGTTCCAAAAACAATTTGGTTGATTGCACTTGGTCATTTAGTTGCCGATTTATCTCCCGGTGCCCTTTATGTAGCTCTACCTTTTTTAAAAGCTAAATTTGCTTTGTCTTATGCCGAAGTCAGTGCCATTGTATTGACGCAGAATATAGCATCTTCGGTAAGTCAACCTTTGTTTGGATATCTAAGTGATCAAAAGCACCGTCCTTGGTTAATGCCTATAGGATGCATGACTACAGGCATATTTATGGCTATATCCTTATTGGTTCCTAGCTATTATCTAGTTATGGTGTGTACGGCCATTAGCGGTTTGGGGAATTCTGCTTTTCATCCTGAAGCTGCGAAAACAGTAAATTTCATTGGCGGACGAGAAAAGGGGAAAGCTATCAGCCTCTTTTCATTAGGAGGTTATGCTGGCGTAGCCTTAGGCTCTATGTTACTGGCAGTACTACTGTTGGGAGGGCAAAGTTTTCGAGTCCTTATTTATACATTGCCCAGTCTTTTGATTGGTTCTGCTTTATTTTATGAAATGAATAAAATACCACACTCGGAAGTCAAAGGCACAGGAAGTTTAGGAACGCTCAAGGAATGTGTCAATTGGCCTCTCTTGGCGTTACTTGGTATGATTTTGACTCGAGCTACTGTTACATCAGGAATTAGTACATTTGTCCCCTTATACTATGTCTCTCATTTAGGAGGAAGTCAGATATATGCCAGTTCCCTTCTGACAGTATATTTAGCGGCGGGGGCAGTAGGAACCATGTTCGGAGGAATTTTGAGTGATAAATACGGCAGTAAGCAAGTGATGCTATGTTCCATTCTACCGATTGCTCTACTAATGTATTGGTTTTTATCGGCTAAGGGCATGCTGGTTTTTTTCATTTTAGCTTTTGTAAGTATTTTGTTGTCAGCCACTGCGACAAGTAGTTTGCTGTTGACGCAAAAAATGATGCCAAAAAATATAGGGATGGCATCGGGTTTCACTCTTGGCTTTAGCGTAGGATTAGGAACAATGGGCGTTCTATGTTTGGGATGGATTGCAGACCATTGGGGAATTACCTTTGTTTTCGACATGCTGGCTTTTCTCCCCATAATCGGTTTTATCCTTACTCTGTTTATTAGGGAACCTGGTCGTTCTAGCGCAACAGAAATCATGATAGACCCAGTTTTAAATAAGAGGAGTTGATGGACTATTTGTGGTTAACTTGCTCTAAGCATTTATTCCCTTTATTTAGAATCAATAAGGGTTTAGAAAAATAACTTTACGGAGGAAAAATTACTAAACAAAATCGATATAAGAATTATTTTTTTTAATTGTAATGTTTTTTAATCTCTTTATTTTGAGTAGTGCAGGTTTTGTTTTTGGATGGGATAAGGCTATGTATTCCTTAATTGCTTATTTTATTGCTTTTAAAATGATTGACATCACAATTACAGGCTTAGAAGAGAGCGATAAAGAGTTAAGCCGCTCAGTGATGAGCGGCTTGTTTTATGGAATGCGTATTTCTTAATGGGCATTTTGGGGATTTGGCAAGATAATACTGTATATACAGGATAGAAAAATTGCCTGTTGTTGAGGAAGGGTTAATCCTTTGGTTAGACAATGATTATCCATTAATGGTTGTAATTCAGTAAGTATTTGTGGGATTTTATTAAGTAATTCTATCAAATCTTCATGTGAAATACTCATATTATTCTTATTAGATAAATTCACGTAGAAATAATCCCCTTATGTTTTATTTGAGAATCTTTTGGTATACAGCATATTATTCTTTGTTTTGTATGGATAGTAACACGCTTATTGCAAACTACTTTGAGAAAAGAACCTTTCCTCTTTAACAGGGAAGAACTCTAAAGTTGATATATCTCTCGTGAGAATCATGCCGTAGTCACAATTTCCACTCGTCCTATGAAAATAATATCCTTCTTTCAAAATAAAAAAGTAGCACCTCCTCATACCAGTAGGTGCTACTTACAACTTAAAATTGAAAGCAACCTGGCAATCGTAGGCTATTACACCCCTTAGACCCATGGCTTTGCGTCCCCGACTTTCGACAGGTTTGCTAAAATATACTATTGCTCTTTTTATATTACACTACGTTATATATAATGTCAATTTCGAAGTAGGAACTAAGTCCTATATGATTAAGCTGAAAATCCTATTTCAAGGAGCCCGTTATTTACTAAAAGATTACTCCTTCTCCCAGTGATACCTCCATAATAAGTATATCCTACCGTGTAAATGCATATTTAGATAGTCAATATATATAAGAAAATGGGTAGAAGGTGGTGAGTAACTAATGGCAACTAAAATGAAGCGCCCATGCAATCATCCCGGATGTGCGACCCTTCGTTGTGATTTTCGAGGTGAAGACGTTTTTTATTTACTCCACATATTTACAAGAAACGATATTTGCCGTAAAATATAACCAAGCAACAGTTTTAAAATGCCTGTAATAGTAAAATTATATATTTTTCAGCAGTATATCATTTAAAATGTGTTTAAGGAGTTGATATTTTGTTATCCATAACTGAAATACAAAACATAATTGTCCATAGATATCCCTTTTTATTAGTTGACCGTATTATTGAAATTGAACCCTTGAAGCGTGCAGTAGGTATAAAAAATGTTACTATTAACGAACCCTTTTTTGAGGGGTATTTTCCGGGACTACTTATAATGCCTGGAGTCCTTATTTTGGAGGCAATGTCTCAAGTAGGAGGAATTGCAATACTTTATCCTGATGAATATCGAGGTACTCTGGCATATACTACTGGAGTTGACAGGGTGAAATTCAACAAAGATGTAGTGCCTGGAGATCAACTGCGAATGATTGCTGAAGTAGTTCGTATGCGCAGTAATATGGGAAAAGTATGGGCACAAGCTTTTGTAGATGATAAAATAGTTGCCGAAGGCGAAATTCATTTTGCGCTATCGCGTAGCTAGCAAATAGCTAGTTTCACAGATATCGATTTCTTCGAATAGCGATACATGAACAATTGGGATTATCCTGCAAAAGTATAGTATGGATATGGAGTTGAGTCGTTCGTAATGGATAGATTTTTGTCTATAACTTCTGGAAAATAATCCCTTCATGACAATAATATACTCATGGAAGAGGCATTATCACTAAGTGAGTTATTCTAGATAGGAAAAATTTATGAATATCACATGAGAAGGCGTTCACAGCCTAACGGAAGGGGTTTGATTATAAAACATGTTGTTAAAAACATTTTATCGACCAGATCAGATTGAAAATCCTAACGGTGAGCCACAGATTAAAGAGATTGAATATGTGATAGTTCCACGGATATCTGAGCAGGTCATAATCGATGACGTATATTATACGGTTAAATATGTGGTACATAATACCGATGATAATAGTATTATAATCAATTTAAACTTAATAGTATGATGAATGTAAACCGCTTACAAACGTAGGCGGTTTTTATATTTAGCAGGATAACAGTATGTTTTGTCGAATGTTGTATAAATATGTAACGTGCAACAGGAGGTAATTATGAAGCGTATAGTCTCGATTTTATTTTTAATCTGTTTAATAGGAGTTTTCGCAATAGGATGTGGAAATACCATGGGTAATGAATTTATTGGAAAATGGGTAAATAATGATAGGTCTTCAGAAACAAGTGAAATTAAGCGAAATGGAGAGAGTTTTATTGTAACTCAGACTGCCCCTACTTTTATTGGAAAGGTTGCTAACAATGGAGAAAAGAAAACGAGAGAATATCCTGCTACTTTTAAAGATGCCGTTCTCACTGTGAATACAGGGTCAGAGCCGATTACTATATCTTACGTAAAAGATGGCGATTATTTACTAGTAGGTGGGCATAAATTCATAAGACAAAAATAGTTTTAACCTGTCAAAAAGGTAATTGAAAAGCGCCCCATGGGGCGCTTTTGATGATACTGAATTAGAGGGTAATATTACCTTTTGGTGAATTTTGTAACAAATAGTAGAAGGGAGATACTGATATGAGTATTATTGATGAATTATTGAGCTTTGGTGATTTACCTCGTTGGGTGAGTAGTAGTCTTTCCCTAGTAATTAAGGATTTTGGGGATGTTACATATGATTTTTATTTGGAATATTTAACACTCGATCAGAAAAATCCCGAGAATAATAATGGGTCAGCAGTTTTTTTAACATCTGAAGAAATTATAAAAGCTTATTTTACTTTAGATTTAATAACAATTGAGAAAAGAAAATTATCTAAAACAATTAAAGTACTTAAGAGAGTATATACATCAACAGAAGATATATTTAGAGATCAAGATATTAAATATACATCCGTTGATTTAAAATTTATTGGAAATGAGGATATTTCACTTGTTTGCCCAGTCGTAACAAGTAATTACAATTTAGAAAAATATCAAAATTTAATCAGTAAACTTTAAGTATATAGCGTCTTCCAGGGTGCTTTTCTTATAATAATTAGAGGATAATGCTATCTTTTATCGAATGATGTTGAAAATAATGAAAGGAGTGTTAATATGAACCATGATCAACTTCACGAAATTGCAATGTTAACATTAAGTAAAACCGAGTTTAGTACTAAGAATGATCCAGTAGGATTGGCCAAGGAAATATTTCAGAGTTATAATAATGTGATTGATGCATTAAAAGTCTTAAATAATGACTTTGATGAATGTGAAGTAACTGTTTTTGGTATGCCACAATCCGATCATTCTTGTCCTAGGAAAAAACGGTAAATGCTATAATAGCTGAAAAGGGGTTGGAAATGCAACGTCGTGAAAATGAGAATCACGAGGGAATGGTATACCAGATTGAGGCCGATATAATTGTAGATGGCTATGATTTGATAAGTGAAACAATCTAGTGAATGTAAAAAAAACCGCATCCTTCGGGGTGTGGTTTCTTTTTGTTACCCATCATGAATCACGTATATGATACATAAATCGCTATGTTTCATACTCGATTTGAGATGCTCATCGTAAGGAAGAAAAAGTACGATTAGGTGCAATAATGCACTATTGCGTTGGACGAATCAGTACAACAGGCTGAAGGGGGTAAAGAAGACACTATAGATACTGGGAAGTTATCGGTTGGCACGTTTATTGCATTACTAATATAGTAATTAACTGTATGTTTTAGTTAGTTGATTGACAATAAAGAAATGAAGAAATGTATATATATGAAAAAACGTAGTTTGTATATGGCGAAGATTAATGCGCAGCTAACACAATATAGTGCCAAGTTAGCTCAGATGAAAGGCAAGGCTGTTAAGTCCAGGTCGATATGAAATTAAAGTATCTTAGTCAAGTGGAGAACCTTGAAAAAACGCGATGAATTAATGGAAAAGCATGACCAGCTTAAAACAGCTAGCGAACGAGGATGGGAAGATGTAAAGAAAGGGACTGAAAAGGCTTGGAATGAGCTTGAAGAGGCCTTTACTAAAGCCACAGCTCAGTTCAAATAATGGCGGATAAGCTAATTAGAAGACCTAACAGAATCAGATAGGAAAGAGGACGATGTGATGATACGTTTCGAAAATATCTCTAAGATCTATGGACATAAGCACAAAGCGGTCGATGGTATTAATCTGCACATTAAAGAAGGGGAAATACTAGTATTGATCGGTCCTAGTGGTTGTGGAAAAACAACAATTATGAAAATGATTAATCGATTAGTTGAACCCACTACGGGGAAGATCTTTATAAAGGACGAAGATATCAGTACCTTAGACCCTGTTGAACTACGGAGAAATATAGGCTATGTAATACAGCATGTCGGGTTACTACCTCATATGACAATTGCTGAAAATGTGGCCCTAGTGCCCAAATTGAAAAAATGGAAGAAGAAGGCTTATGTGGATCGTGTTAATGAACTACTTCACATGGTCAATCTTGATCCCAAAGTTTATGGTCATCGCCATCCTAATGAATTAAGTGGTGGTCAGCAACAACGAATTGGTGTCATTCGCGCAATGGCTGCTGATCCACCCATCATATTAATGGATGAACCATTTAGTGCCTTGGATCCCATCAGCCGTGAACAACTACAGGATGAATTGGTCCGATTACAAGAAACAATTTCCAAAACAATCATTTTCGTGACCCATGATATTGATGAAGCAATCAAAATTGCCAATCGTATTTGTATTATTAAAGAAGGTAAAATTATTCAGATTGATACACCTGAGCAGATATTGCGTCACCCGGCCAATAAATTTGTTAAAGAATTTATTGGTGTCAATCGACTGGAAAAAGCAGATATCCTGCCATCCATCCAGGAAATTATGATACAACCAGTTACGGCCCGACCAAGTAAGGGGTTGGCAGAGGCAATTGTGCTTATGCGGAAGAAAAAAGTTGATACCTTGCTTATCGTAGATAATAAACAAAAATTACTGGGAAAAGTGAGTGTCTGGGAAATACATAATAATTTTAAAAAGGAGGATATTCTGTTAAGGGATATACTGAAGCCAGTGATGGATAAAGTAACAGTAAGTCAGTCTCTAACAGAAGCATTACAAATCATTAGCAAACATCATGTTGCTTATCTTCCGGTCATTAGTGAAGATAATGAATTAGTGGGAGTCATTACCAGGTCAAGCCTCGTCGATGTTATGGCTGAGCGCTTTCAAGAGAATGAGAATAGCTTAGAGCTAGGGGAAGGAGACATTTTATGTTAATCAGTTTACTTAATATTTTTAAAACTCGCTATGATGATATTTTGTTGGCCTCATGGGAACATCTACAATTAACATTTATTTCTTTGCTAATTGCCATTCTGATTGCCATTCCCTTGGGTATTTTGCTAACACGTCATAAAAAATGGGCAGAACCCATCATTGGCGTGACAGCCATCTTTCAAACAATTCCTAGTTTGGCGTTGCTAGGTTTTATGATACCTCTGCTTGGTATTGGTCCCATACCTGCTATCATTGCTCTGACCATCTATGGTCTACTACCAATTTTGCGTAATACCTATACAGGTATTATGGGTGTAACGCCGGCTGCCGTGGAGGCGGGTGTTGGTATGGGAATGACATCCCTACAAGTGTTATTCATGGTGGAGCTTCCCATGGCATTATCCGTCATTATGGCAGGAGTGCGCACAGCGACGGTGCTAATTGTAGGTGTGGCTACATTGGCAGCACTGATTGGCGCAGGAGGGTTAGGAGATCTGATTTTCCGTGGTATTGCGATGGCGAATTCCCCATTAATACTGGCAGGAGCATTGCCTGCTGCATTATTAGCAATTATCCTTGATTCTGTGCTGAAATGGCTAGAGTCTAAAGCGCAACCGCAGGGATTGAAGTGATTGTAAAATAAGGAGATTATATATGAGGAAAATAGCGATTGTTCTGCTGATCCTATTACTGGTAATGGGGATTAGTGGTTGTATATTAGCCGGCAAAGATAAAAATCAAATTATTATTGGTGGAAAAAACTTTACAGAACAAGATGTTCTAGTCTACATGATGCAATACGTGATTGAAGATCATACAACACTTAAAGTCAAAACTAAACCTTTTATGGGCGGAACTAGTGTCTTATCCCAAGCTCTTGACCGTGGAGATATTGATATCTATCCTGAGTATACAGGTACAGCTCTCATCAATATTCTTCAAGAACCAGCGATTATTGATCCCCAAACTGCTTATGATAAAGTAAAGAAAATATACAAAGACAAAAAGAACATTATCTGGCTTGACCCTTTCGGCTTTGATAATGCCTATGTTTTAACCATGCGGACTGATGAAGCAAATCGCTTGGGTATTAAAACTATTTCCGATTTAGCATCTCAGGGCAGTAGCCTAACTCTTGGAGCTGGGCATGAGTTTCTGGAACGAGCAGATGGGAAAAAAGGCCTAGAGGAAAAATATGGATTTAAATTTGCTGCTGCCAATGGGATGGATACAGGTTTGACATATGCAGCAGTCAATAATAATGAGGTTGATGTCATTGATGGTTCCTCTACCGATGGACGTATTGCAGCCTTTAATTTACAGATAATAGAGGATGATAAAAAATTTTTTCCTCCCTATTATGCAACACCCATTATAAGAGCCGATGTGCTAGAAAGGCATCCTGAAATTGCAGATGCGTTGAAACTGTTAGCAGGGAAAATAGACGATAAAGAGATGGCGATGCTGAATGGCAAAGTGGATTTGGAAAAACAAGATGCGAAAACAGTAGCGAAGGAATGGCTACAATCTAAAGGTTTAATCAAATAGCCTGCTAAGCAGGGAATAAGGTTAGGAAGATACAAACGTATTAGATTTATAAATAGTACTGAGAAGGTTTTGCAGACAAATGATTTGCTTGCCTTCTCTTTTATTTAAATAAATACGAATTGGGAGCCGCTTACAATGTAAGCGGTTTTTTTTTACTATTTGTATTAATTTTTAAAAAGGAAATTATTACCTTTTATCGAATAAATGTAAATAAATGGATAAAAGGAGACTAATTTAATGATTTCTCTGATTGAGCCTACTTATAAGACTAATTTATGGGTTTCTCCGATAGCACCAATTTATAAGATTCGGGCGCGAAGGAAACCCAATCAAAATGTGTATTTAAAAAATAAGAAACCCAAGGTAGCTTTTAAAGAAGTATTAGATATAGAAATGTCAATGGGTTTAGGTTCTAAATTTTCAGCGAGAGCTTAAGGGTAGCTAGTTCAATGTTTCGGCGTGCGTCCTTTAGAGGCACTTTTAATAAGTTATGAAGCGTCCCACAAATGGGACGCTTTTTATTGAGGAATAGTATGTAATCAATTGTTATTAGCATTTGATACTATTTTATATAAATTTATATATCCCTTATATGGTATAAGGAGCTCTTTTTGTTAGATTTAAATTTCAGGGACAATGATAATGTACAATGGCAGGAAAAAGAGGGGTAGTTGACGAAACAATATATATTATGTAAAATGATTTTTTATATTATAGGAGGATCCAATGATTGAATTTTTTACTGAAATAGGAGAGAAAATTATAAACGGCGGCTTTAAAATACATTTGGTGGTTTACATCATTAGTTTAGCGTTAGGAATTATCATAATCCAGCTGGTATTTTCCAACCTGTTCAAAATAGTCGCAAAAAAAACCACTATCTCTTACCTCCTGTTGGAACAAACATTTAGGGGAATACCTACATTGTTGGGCACTCTTATTGGCATCTATACTGTTATAGAAATCTTGACAATTCCACCGCGTCCTCTACTATTTATACAAAGGCTGTTCCACTCCCTTGTCATTTTGTCCGTGACCCTCTTGGTCGCGCGTCTGGCCTCCGGCTACCTTAAGCAAAAGTTCGGAAAAAGATCTGGAGCCTTTGCTTCCACTTCGATTTTAGCCACAACAATTGACCTGACCGTTTACGCCATCGGCGTATTATTTTTGCTTGAATCTTTCGGAGTTGCAATATCTCCGTTACTCACCGCTCTGGGCGTTGGAGGCTTGGCTGTCGCTTTGGCGTTGCAGGAGACTCTGGCGAATTTATTTTCCGGCATCAATATTCTAGTGGCCAAACAAATCAAAATAGGTGACTTTGTTAAATTGTCAACCAGCGAAGAGGGCCATGTCGTGGACATGAACTGGCGCAATACGACACTAAAAACTTCCACAGAGAATATGGTGGTCATACCTAACCAAAAATTTGCTTCATCCACAATCACCAATTATGCGCAACCCTTTGCTGAATGTTCCATCGCCATTCCTATAGGAGTCAGTTATGAAAGTGATTTGGATCATGTGGAAAAAATTACCATAGAGGTTGCGAAAGAAATTCTCCAAGAAACGGAGGGAGGCGTCAGCAGTTTTGAACCCCTCGTCCGGTACAATAGTTTTGCCGAGTCCAGCATTAACTTCAATGTTATTCTGCGGGTAAAGACCGTAACGGATCAGTACCTCATCCGCCACCAATTCATCAAAAGACTCCATTCCCGTTACCAACAGGAAGAAATCATCATTCCATTTCCGACCAGAACGGTCAATTTGGAGCAGATACCTCCGTTGGAGGAATCACGTCCACGGTAAGTTCAATTGATATTAAAAAAAGAGGGGGAGATGTACATCTCCCCCTCTTTTTTTAATACGACCATCCTCATCGCAGGAACTGGGTGATATAAATAATAGATGTATATTAGGAAAATGATTATTTTTCTATTTATTGGAAATAGTAATAATGAAGTGTTTTATGATAAATGCTATTATGGGGGAGACCTTGGAGAATTTACGGAGGTAGATTAATGTTTTCCCAAACCTTTGGTTCAACAAATTTGGGATTGAATGGTGTACTCATTACGGTAGAAGTCGATATAACCAATGGTCTACCAGCTTTGGATATTGTGGGGCTACCTGATACTGCAGTCCGGGAATCAAGAGAACGGGTACGTGCAGCCATCAAAAATTCCGGCTTTGAATTTCCGTCCCGTCGTATTACCATTAATCTAGCTCCTGCTGATTTGAAGAAAGATAGCTCTGGACTGGACTTGCCCATTGCCATTGGTATTTTAGTAGCAAGTGGACAAATGGTTTGGGATTGTTGTACTCAATATTTATTTGTCAGTGAACTATCATTAGAAGGAAAATTGCGGGGTGTATCAGGTATCTTACCAATGGCGATTCACTGCTGTGACCTAGGAATCAAGCATATGATTGTTGCGTCCGATAATGTTCAAGAAGCATTATTGGTTGCTGGACTCAATGTCTACGCTCCCTATACCCTGGCTCAATTGGTGCTGCATCTTCAAAATAGTACCATACTGCCAACTGCAGTTAAAGAAAATGTAAAATATTCACTTCCGAAAAAGAATGAGGATTTTGCTGATGTGCAAGGACAACTTGTTGCTAAGCGAGCCTTAGAAATAGCGGCTGCTGGTGGGCATAATTTACTAATGGTGGGTCCGCCAGGTTCTGGGAAAACCATGTTGGCACGACGTATTACCTCGATCATGCCTGCCATGTCGCCGCAGGAAGCATTAGAAGTTACGAAGATATATAGCATTGCTGATCTACTACACAACCATGCTGGACTTGTGACAGTAAGACCCTTTCGTAGTCCCCATCATACGATATCTGGCGCTGGCATGGTGGGAGGGGGCCGGATTCCCAGACCTGGTGAAGTTACACTCAGTCATCAGGGAGTATTATTTCTCGATGAGTTGGCAGAATTCCCCCGAATGGTGCTAGAAGCCTTGCGCCAGCCAGTGGAGGATGGGCAAGTGACAATCTCCCGGGTCAATGCATCATTTTCCTATCCTGCCCAATTTATTTTAATTTCAGCTATGAATCCCTGTCCGTGTGGTTTTTATGGTGACTCGCGGCAAGAGTGTACTTGTAACAATAGTGATATTAAGCGCTATCGAAAACGAATTTCCGGCCCGCTCCTTGATCGTATGGACATCAATGTACATGTGCCACGTCTGGAATATAGTGAAATAACCAATATAACACCGACAGAATCCTCATTGGTCATTGGCCAACGCGTCGCGGTCGCTAGGGAAATACAATATGCGCGCCTAAGTAAATATAATATTTTCTGTAATGCCCATATGGGTCATCAACACATTAAATCAGCTTGTCATATGACCACCGGCGCACAAGCAATCCTTGAACAAGCCTTTACCAAAATGAACCTTAGCGCTCGAGGATATGACCGGATACTCAAAGTGGCACGAACTATTGCCGACTTAGCTGGCGTAGAACAACTTACGGAGATTCACATTGCCGAGGCAGTGCATTTTCGTAATAATATGCAAGAATTTCATTAGTGGATTTGATCCCATAATAGAAAAAAGCAACACCACTCTTTCAAAATAGAGTGGTGTTGCAATAGAAAATATTGATAATATAGGAGCGTCTCCTGGTGCATAAAAGGATAAGAAATTTTTATATACTTCATATAAATGCTTACACGAATAGCCCAGCAGGTGTGCGGTTCCTGCCAGGCTGGGATATTATCACCATGAACGACGACAATCCCCGAACACGCTCATATTCGTGTTTTGCTTTATGTATAGGCGGGAGCCTTTAAACATACCGCATTACTATTATGGCCAATGCTTAAAAGTTTAATGCATTGGTTGCAAAAACGTCCCTGGGGAGGTACTGCAATCTAATGAGCATTATCAACAAATTACTTATATTTATCAGAATTGTGTGATTTGTTTCTACAAAATTCGCAATTAGTAAGCATTATAATTATGACAAAAAAGGATAGTGGTAAAATGAGGCATATAGTCATTAATAATATACAGGTAAATCTTTGCGGTGATAATATTAGTGATGAGGAATTATCGGTTTATTTAACCAGTTTACAGGCTAAGGAAAAATATAAAATAGTCATCGCGGATGTTTCTGTAGATAGTAAAGGCGTGGATGTGAATTATAAACTTGAATATGTTCCTTTTGAAAGAATACGTAGAATAACGGGCTATTTAGTTGGTACGACTGCTCGGTGGGGTGACGCCAAACAAGCGGAGCTGAAGGATCGCGTTGTGCATGGATAGGGAAAACCAGTTAGATACATTAATGTGAAATAAAAGAATTTATCCACAAATGTCAATCGTGTAAACAGGTTTATCTACAGAAAAAATCCCGTCAGTCCTTAATTGGATTGGCGGTTTTTTTATTGTTTATAAATAGATAATAAATTCATTTAAGAATGTTGATTCGACAAACTTTGCGTAGTTTTCTACATATAATATACAATATAGTAGAATATTAAAGCAATTGGAGTGATTTTGTTGTGGAAAGTCTATGTTGTAAGATCGAGTGCTTACGGCAAATGATGTACGTAACAGCACTTGAAAAAGGAATTTCGCATCCAGAAGTTTTAATGGTTAGTTGTAGGTTAGATAAACTGTTAAATGAGTTCTATAAAATATCTTTGGTTAAAAAAACTGAGAGACATGAAAAGTTGTCAGTGTCCCAGCCAGGATATAAGTGGCGCATTTGTCTACCAGTCCGCGAATATCGGATAGATTGAACTTCTTGAATTATTGGACAAGCATAGTTGAGATCGTGTTTTAATAGATGTATATTTATCCGCCTGGCTCATAATTGAGTGAGGTAGTTTTTAAAATTAAATTAATATCTATTATAAAATATAACCAAACGGAAGTTTGGAGGCGATCCCATGCATCTAAGACAACAAGCGATCATCGACTTCATCGAGACTATCCGCCAGTACACCCACCAACCCTCAGGGAGATTGCAGCAGGTGTAGGCCTTAAGAGTAGTCAAACAGCTAATTATCATTTGACTACGTTGGTTAAATTGGGATTGATCGAGCGCAGGGCTAAGTGTCCCAGGTGTATAGCGTTGGTCGAGAGCCGTCTGTAATGGATGGCTTTTATATTTTAAAAAAAATGAAAAAAGGAAATTGTGTTTTTATGTCGAATCATAAAGAACTGTATTAATGATTATTTATTAATAACAATTATTAATAACGTTAACGAAGGCGGAGATCAAAAAGCAATAGTAAATCGTTATAAAAAGTGAAATGAAAGATTTTTTGCTATTAACCCGAATATGAAACAGGTAATAAAATATGTAATATGGAGGAGAGTTAAATGAATTTATTAAATGATATGAAAGTCAGCCTAAAATTAAGTATACTAATTGTTATTGCCTTACTATCCATGGGTGTTATAGGGTATACAGGGTATTATTATCTTCAACATTCAAATGAAGATCTTAATTCCATGTATGAGGATCAATTGTTGCCAGTTGCACTTATAAATGAAAATCGTGCTCATATTAATAAGGTTAATAGCGCAATACTGGAACTAATGCTCACAACTGATGATAAAAGAAATAATGAACTAAAAAAAACTATTGATGAACGCGTAAAAGCTTTTAATGATAATTTGACAGAGCTTGAAAAAGATAATTTAGATGAAAAATCGAAGATGCAATTGAATGAAATAAAAACAGCTATTGTAAAATATCGCAACGCCAGGCAACCGGTTATTGAATTGGCATTGCAAAATAAACATGCTGAAGCATATGCATTATATGTGGCTACAGTAGAATCAATATTAGATGAAGCTAATAATAAATGTATAGAGCTTTCAAAGTATAATATTAGTAAGTCGAAAGCACTGCATGTTGATAGTAAAATATCATTTGAAAAATCAAAATATATTGTGATTAGTATAATTGGGATATTCTTTATTATATTAGTGCTGAGCGGGTGGTATATAAACAAAATCATCTCAGCCCCTCTACGTACAATGGTATTAGTTTGTAAAGATCTTGCAATGGGGGATTTTCGTGATAAACCACGAAGAGTGATTAGAAAAGACGAAATAGGTCAAGTCGCTGATGCTTTGACAGATATGCGGACCGATATTCGAATTTTAATGAAACATATCAATGAGTCTTCTGAGCAATTGGCAGCATCTTCAGAGGAATTGACGGCTAGTGCTGATCAGTCGGCACAAGCCGCCAATCAGGTTGCCCAGTCCATTACCGATGTTGCACACGATGCAGAAGAACAACTAAGCGAAGCTGAAGGTGCATCTGCTGTGGTAGAGCAAATGTCAGCTAATATCCAGCAAGTTGCCGTAAACGCTAATGAAGTATCTGATCAATCAGTTCAGGCCGCTAACAAGGCAACCGAAGGTAATAAGTCGGTCGATAAAGCCATAAATCAAATGGCTAATATTGAACAAACAGTTGCGGCATCAGCTCAAGTAGTATCTAAGCTAGGTGAACGCTCAAAAGAAATTGGTCAGATTGTAGAGACTATTTCAGGGATTGCAGGACAAACTAACCTCTTGGCATTAAATGCCGCTATTGAAGCTGCGCGTGCAGGAGAGCAAGGTCGTGGATTTGCCGTAGTCGCGGAAGAAGTTCGCAAACTTGCTGAGCAATCGCAAGATGCAGCTAAGAAAATTGCCACACTGATTGGTGAAATTCAAGGAGATACTGACAAAGCTGTAATGGCTATGAACGATGGTACTCGTGAAGTTAAGGTTGGAGCCGAAGTCGTCAATGCTTCTGGGAAAGCGTTCCAAGAGATAGCGGATATGATCAACAAAGTGTCTGATCAGACAAAGGGGATATCTACAGATATTGAACACATGGCTATTGGTGGTCAGATCATTGTCGAATCGGTAAAACAAATTAGTGAGTTAAGTAAAAAGACATCTGGAGAAGCACAGACAGTATCGGCTGCAACGGAAGAACAATCTGCCTCTATGGAAGAAATCGCATCATCTAGCCAAGCGTTAGCTCATTTAGCAATGAATTTACGCGAAGCGGTTAGTAAATTTAAAATTTAAGTTATAGGTTAATTGACATGTGGATTATGTGGTAGTTGCCCTAATAGCAAGGCCATTTTTTGTAATTAATATTTACTCTTACCAATATCTGTTATAAAATAAAATAAAAAAGGACGGTTTTAAAACATGGAATTCTGCGCAGCTTGTTCAATGCCCTTAGATAGTAGAAATTTGATTGGATTAGAAACAGGCAATGAATGGTTTTGCATTCACTGTGTTAACGAAGATAAAAAAGTTAAATCTTGTGAAGAAGTTTTTGAAGGCGGAGTACAATTTTTTATGAGTTTAGACTCCTCCATGACTAGAAAATTTGCAGAAAAAAACGTTAGAAAAAATATGAAAAATTTATCTTATTGGCAAAATAAAGAGTACCCTTGTCTTTCTGGAGAAATAGCAACAAATGAAGAGTTTAACCAGATATTAGCTAAACTACAAGGCTAATTTGCCCCTCAAGCGCTCTATAATTGTCTATGAGCGTTGTATTGCCACCAATAATTTCAAGTGCATCAATAATAGGGCATTCTTCATAATAATTAGGCTGCTTTCCTTTTAGTTGATCTGCCATAAGTAATACCTCCAAATGTCAGACACAAAAATGTGCGTACTTGTTATTATGTTTCTTAATGGATAAAGTAGTAACATAATAAAATACTAGATATAAATGAAATAGTTTTATACTGGTAAATAATTTAGTTGGTAAAATAAATGAAAAAAGATTTAGGTGCTAAGCTTATGGTCTACCCTACACCACTTTTGGTTATATCTACTTATGATAAAGAAGGTAATCCAAATGCCATGACTGCTGCTTGGGGTGGGATTTGCTGCTCATCTCCACCCTGCGTGGCGATTTCATTGCGTAAACTTACACACTCAGTTTATTGGTGAGGTTATGAATGTTAAAATCGATGATGCTATTCAAGAAAAAGGAAATCAACCAATTATAGAGCAAATAAAACCCTTAATATTTGCTCCTGATAGTAGAAATTACTATGGTATTGGTGAACAAGTTGCCCAGGCGTTTTCTATAGGTAAAGAGATCAAATAATAAATGACAGCTTTCTATGATACTATAAAATATCATAAAAGCTGTTTTTTTTTACAAATAATTACTCTCTTCCTATAAACTTCTCTTGATGTTGAACAATATAATACAAATCTGAATTAACTTTCAAATAAATTGTACCACTATATCCCATAAAATCATTATTTTTTATGGGAATTTTCAATATGGCTCTTATAATTGAATAATATTCTCAAAAGATAATATTCAATTATAAGAGGAGGGATATAGAATGTTTATGTTTGGGATTGGAATTTTAATCGGAATGTCGGGGTCAGTGCTGGTTGCAGGATATGGATGTTTACATTATGTTGATTATTTATATCGTAAAAAATAAAGTTTTCTAGAACCTTAATTCGACATAAAATTTACAGTTTTATACATATAATGGCAATATAGTATTAAAACAATTGGAGTGATTTTGTTGTGGAAAATCTATGTTGTAAGATCGAGTGCTTACGGCAAAGGATGTACGTAACAGCACTTGAAAAAGGAGTTTCACATCCAGAAGTTTTAGTGGTTAGTTGCAGGTTGGATAAACTGTTAAATGAGTTCTATAAAATATCTTTGGTTAAAAAAACTGAGAGACATGAAAAATTGTCAGTGTCCCAACCAGGATATAAGTGGCGCATTTGTCTACCAGTCCGCAAATATCGGATAGATTGAACTTCTTAAATTATTGGACAAGCATAGTTGAGATCGTGCTTTAATAGATGTATATTTATCCGCGTTGCTCATAATTGAGTGAGGTGGTTCTTTTAATTAAATCCATATCTATTATAAAATATAACCAAACGAAAGTTTGGAGGCGATCCTATGCATCCAAGACAACAAGCGATCATCGACTCCATTCGAGACTATTCCCGCCAGTCTCTGCCAACTGTCCGCAAGAGTGTTGCTGGCAGAGAGGCATTCATCATATATAGCATTTCAGCCGTTTACTTTTGAGTAGGTAGTATTTTTGTATGAGGATCAATTGTTGCCAGTTGCACTTATAAATGAAAATCGTGCTCATTTTAATAAGGCTAATGCTGCAGTACTTGAACTAATACTCACAACTGATGATAAAAGAAATAATGAACTAAAAAAAATTATTGATGAACGCGTAAAAGCTTTTAATGATAATTTGACAGAACTTGAAAAGATGAATCTAGATGAAAAATCGAAAACCCAATTGAATGAAATAAAAACAACTATCGTAAAATATCGCAACGCTAGACAACCAGTGATTCAATTAGCACTGCAAAATAAAAATGCTGAAGCATATGCATTATATGTGGCTACAGTAGAATCAGTATTGGATGAAACTAATAATAAATGTATAGAGCTTTCAAAATATAATATTAGTAAGTCGAAAGTACTGCATGTTGATAGTAAAATATCATTCGAAAAATCAAAATATACTGTGATTAGTATAATTGGGATATTCTTCATTATATTAGTGCTGAGCGGGTGGTATATAACTAAAATTATAACAACCCCCCTAAATACGATGGTATTAGTTTGTAAAGAATTTGCAACAGGGGATTTTCGCGATAAACCACGTAAGCTTGTTAGAAAAGATGAAATTGGTCAATTAGAGGATGCCTTAGCAAACATGCGGGATAGCCTTCGTACAACGTTCAAACAAGTCAATGAATCAGCCGAACAAGTGGCGGCATCTTCAGAGGAGCTGACTGCTAGCGCTCAACAATCAGCCCAGGCGGCAAACCAAGTAGCGGAATCAATTAGCGAGGTGG
>Ga0209123_1001007_pt1 | contig 30675 bp, 37 predicted proteins | sample BarGraIncu00431A_FD_184500 | JGI IMG/M metagenome (GOLD analysis project Ga0209123, IMG submission 184500) | Arctic peat soil microbial communities from Barrow, Alaska, USA - Barrow Graham LP Incubations 004-31A (SPAdes) (version 2) | ecosystem: Environmental > Terrestrial > Soil > Wetlands >... | reverse complement strand
TTCTCCTCCCTGAGTGGGCGAACATCCCTCTTTAACCTCTTTAGAGGGGGGAGGCAAGTCTTTTCTGAGTAACAGCCTAGAAGCAAAGAGCTTTTTGTAAAGAAACAAGGAAGATTTTGACACAACGGATTGCGCAATGAGGAGGTTTTATTATGTTTAACGAGGACCTGCTGGCAGCTCTCAGGGAACTACTTGAAGCGTCAAGTGTCATTACCAGTGGGGAACCACCAACGGCCGCGCAACTGGAACGATACAAATGTGCGAGAGAGTGGGCTCAAAGACTCCTTGACCGTCAAGGGCAATAAGGGACTCAGGTTTGGCCAAAAGCTCGTTTCCTGCCCCGACGACTTCTATCCCGCGAATCGGAAAGTGGTACACCTTGACTCACACCTTGAACGGCCTTTTGCCATGGGAGAGTAGCATGAGGAAAGAAAAAATACTCGAGGTGGCTGGTGAAGGCGGCGGAATCACGCTGTATGGCTGGCTAACCCGGCAGGGAAGCCGGCGCTTTCAAATAGGCACCGATGAGAGCACCATGAAGTCTCTGCTGTCGGCAGAAGATGCTGCTGGGTTGCAGTTCATTGCAAGCTCTCCGGCTGTAAGTGGCTGGCAGCGCGCTCTACGGCTACTTTCAGGCTATCCCTGGCGGGAATTGTGCCCTTTGTATGTCCATCCCGAGTTTGCCGATCTGGTCTGGAATGAGGTGGCAACCGGTAAGGTGGAGTCCTGGACCCGTGAGCGTTGGTCGGAAGTTTGCCAGAAAAGCCAGCGTTGCCACACCGTCTGCTTCTCCCATGGGAAGGAGTCCGGACCATGGGGATCCAAGATTTCGGCAATGGCAAAGGTCGCCGGAGGGATGGGGTTTCGTGTCGTCAGCATTGATTACTGCAAGGAAGGTGACCCGGAGCAACGTGTGAAACGCCACCTCTGTGAATTTAAGCCCGGTGACGGTCTGAATGTTCTGGTTGGTTCCAGCATGGGCGGTTATGTGGCGACCGTCGCCTCCCGGCATTACAAACTCGATGGTCTCTTCCTTATGGCGCCTGCCTTCTGGATTCCCGGGTACCCGGAACAATTCCCCTCACCCTATGCCGGGAAGATCTCGGTTATCCACGGCCTTCAGGATCAAATCGTTCCCTGTCGCAATTCTGTGGAGTTTGCCCTGATGCACCAAGCCGAATTTCACCTTCTGGATGACGATCACCCATTAAGCAAGAGCATCCCTATTATCTGCGAGCTGTTCAGAGCCTTTCTGGAGTCACTTCTTGGAGAGAGGAAGTATTCCTTTTAAGGCAAATTACTGGAGAGAAACATGGCCGAAATGACGGAAGAAGAGTTGTATTCGCGGAAGGCGGCCCTGCTCAAAAGGGCACTGAACGAGGCCGACAGGCTGGATCAAGAAAGCGCCGATATACAGGCGTCAGAGAATGAAATCCTGAAACGAGACGGGGAACCGCCGATGACCACGGAACTTCTGGAACAATGACAGAACCACTTCCGGCAGACCCTTGCTGCCCGGATGTCCCATGGTTGAATGCTCACAATGCCTCGAATACATTAATCATGTTTCAATCCCCAATGATGAAGTTGCCTGCAGACACCTCCCTTGCATGCATCCGTCATAGACAACTACCTCGCTCATCTGGCGTCCTGTCTCTGGATTAAATTTCCCAAACGCAGAAGGCAATAGCCATCGTCATCAGAAACGGCACCCTTGACCTCGTGGCAAAAGGCATCCCGCTTAAACCGGTAGGCAAATCTGCGGACTTAATTTACACTTGATTGTTACACTAGTAGTGGTATATAAATAGCTCATGGAGGAACGGTATGGAGAAATACACGTTCAATGAGCTTTGTTCCTCGGTGGAGATGCCGGTCAGGACTGTTCGGTATTACTTTCAGAAAAACCTGGTCAGCCCGCCGGAAGGCTCCCGCAAAGGGGCGTATTACACGCGCAAGCATCTGGATGAGCTGCTGGCCATCAGGAAATGGCAACGAGCCGGACTCTCGCTCGATCGCATAAGAGAGCTGATATTTGATGATAGTGTTGAGCCGGGCGAGTTGCCGCCATCCCGGGGGCGGCGGCCTGGCGACTTGGAAGTGTGGAGCAAGCTGTATGTCAAAGAGGGGTTGGAGATTCATCTCGAGCCGAAGTTAGCCGGAATGTCTCCGGAACAGGTACGGGAGTTCTGCAGGAAGGTAATGGCGCTAGCCGATGAACTATCAGGAGGAAGCGATGAACAGTGAGACCTACGCCGAGCTGAAGGGAGCAGGTAAACAGCAACCCGTATTCGAAGGTCTGCAGGTCCGGGCGGAGTTGCGCGAGGCACTGGCCGTGACGACGATCATCCAATCCTATAGCAACCCCGGCGAGAAGAATATCGAGGCAGTCTATACCTTCCCGCTACCCCTTGATGCCGTGCTTCTGGACCTGACGGTCACCCTGGGAGGCAAAACCCTCAAGGGGGTGGTGCTGCCAAAGCAGGAGGCTGAAGCGAGGTACGAGGATGCCATCATCGATGGCAATGCCCCGGTCATGCTGCAGAATCCGCAACCCGGTGTCTACACCATGAATGTGGGGAATCTTCTCCCCGGCGAGAAGGCAGCAATCTCCATCCAGTATGGCATGTTCATGTGCTGGCAGGGGGACGCCCTGCGATATCACTTGCCGACGACCATCGCCCCCCGCTATGGGATAGCCGAGTGGGCTGGCCTCTTGCCGCACCAGGCGCCGGAGACCTCGCTGCTTGTGGACAACCTGTTCGATTTCACGATGAAGGCTTGTGGAACCCTGGCAGCAATGGCGATCGAGTCTCCCAGTCATGATATAGCGGTCGCAAGGGATGTCGAAGGTGGTGAGAGTTCGGTCCGGCTGCTCGGGAAGAGCGCCTTTATGGATCGGGATCTGATCATCACCGTCAGGAGGGAGGCCGCCCAGGTGGCTACCGCTACTGTGGCTCGTGATGGTGGAGAATGTCTGCTCTGGGGGAGCTTCCAGCCGCAGTTCGGGCTCTCTGAGAACGCCTCCCCACGCAGCGTCAAGCTCGTGGTGGACTGCTCCGGTTCCATGGGGGGTGATTCCATTGCCCAGGCCCGCGAAGCGCTGTACCGGATTCTGGACGAACTCCGCCCGCAGGACTGGTTCAATATAATCGCCTTCGGTAGTACGGTCACCACGCTGTTCGCGGCCCAGACCAAGGCAGATAAAGGGTCCCTCGACTACGCGCGAGGTTTCCTGAAAAAACTGGACGCCGACATGGGGGGGACCGAGATCGGCAACGCGCTGGTGACGGCTGTCAGGCTACGCTGCCCGGAGAAGATCGGTCAAGATGTCCTGCTGATAACGGATGGAGAAATATGGGAGTGGGAAAAAGTGGTCGGCAAGGCGGTCACCTCCAACCATCGCTTCTTCACTGTTGGAGTGGGGAGCTCGGTTTCAGAGGCGTTCGTCAAGACCTTGGCAGAGCGCACCGGGGGCGCCTGTGAGTTGGTGTCGCCAGGCGAGAATATGGCGGAGCGGATTCACCGCCACGCCAAGCGCATCAGTTCCCCCCGTTTCAGTGCCGCCGCGGTTTCCTGGCCCGTGCAGCCGGTCCGGGGATTCCCGGAGCAGATGCCGCCTGTTTACGACGGGGACACACTGAATCTCTTCGCCTGGTTTTCCGAACCGCCAGTCGGCGAGGTGTTGTTGAGTGTCTCTCTTCCCGATGGGACCTGCAAGGTGCTGAAGGCCACGGTGACTGATGAGTTGACCGGACAGGACGCCGTCATCCCGAGGATGGCGGCCGCCCTCCAGTTGCGGGACGCAAGCGACGAAAAGACAGGTCAGGAACTGGCGGTCAGGTATCAGCTGGTCAGCCGCTGGACCAACTACCTTGCAGTTGTAGAGCGGGGCGAAAATTGCAGGGCCGACACCCTACCGGAACTGCACACGGTGCAGCAGATGCTGGCGGCGGGGTGGGGAGGATTCGGCAGTGCCCGCAGTTTATTGGAAAAAAATGGAGTAATGTCCTGCCTGTCTCCGATAGCAAGGGACGTCGTTCGCGAGGTGCCAACGTTCTGTCGGGAGCGATCTGCCTATTCCCCGGCAACAGGGAAGGCCAGAGACCTTTACCAGCTCAAGCCGTACCGGGCCTGGGACGAAAATATTGCGGCAGTGGAGCACTATGTCGAAAAGATTGACACAATGCTGAAGGCCGGCACCATATCGACCACAATACACCTTCTGCTACTCCCTGCCGAGATCTCAGCGGTCCTCGAACAGCTCGTGAAAGAGGGGACCGATGAAAGGGCAGTCGTCACGGTGTTTCTTCATTATCTGGCAGGATCGGCAGCCGGGAGCGGGCTCTCTAGACAAGCAAAGCGCGTGATTTCCAAAGCGTACAAAGAGCTTCATATAACTAGGCAGACAGCATCAGTCGTTGAGAATAGGTTGAGGGAAGAGTTAAGCGAAGACAAATACGACGTCCCAACGTTTCTAAGAATAAAGACGAGCATCGCAGCTGAGCCCTGAGGTTGATACCTTCCGGCAGGGCCGTTTTGAAAGGCGTATAGGCAATGGGCACAAAGGTTCCTTGACCACACAAGGAGCAGACAGCTTTCAGGTGTCGACGTCGACGGGACCTTGCCCTGGCTCAGATGAAATCATCGGCTAACTTTTAACAGCAGCACGTAGCGCTCCTGAGCCGATGTCTCTATGGTACCAGGGCGTGTTTTTCGCACCAGTGCAACGGCACTCTCTGGCTTGAAACCGAACTCCACCAGCAGCTTGGCAGCTATGGTTCCTGTCCTCCCTATGCCTCCGCGGCAGTGCAGCAGCACCTTCCCTCCGTCTCCCAGAATTGTTCTGAGCCGCAGGCCGCTTTTGAGCCAGTTCTCTTCAAAACTAAGGGCGGGTACATCCACATCACGAATCGGCAGGTGGTGCCACTCGATACCTCGTCCCAGCAGCAAGGAGGGGAGGGTGGCCACCCCCAGCATCTCAAGCTCGAAATCCTCCATCAAGGTGACCACTGCATCCGCCCCCCACGCAGATATGACATCCAGGTCGGTTTCCAGATCACGGTTCCAGGCCCTGCCGGATATCCCGGGGTCTTTTTTGCCGGGGCAGATGGTCATGCCGATCTGGCCGTGGTTGCCCGGCAAGGTCAGTGTGTCTATGCGCAAGGGGGAACTCGAACTGTCAAGGATTTTGCTCATTGGTTCCTCCGGGATGCCTGGTCTGGCTACTGTGACCCAATAAAATAAATATTCTCAAAGGAGAATTATTGACCCATTATCGGGTCTAAACGACATTTCCTGACGCGTTATGAACGTAACATAGACATTACGCTGTTCATTACGAAATTTTCCCCGATGCTGGGGATACCCGCAGCACTGTGGCGTCACCGACATGTTTACGATTGAAAGAAGATGGAAAGTAGGGAATCATTCCCTGACGTTGGTTATGCCTGCTGTACTCGAATTTTTTTGAACCGAGCCTCTTACTTATATCGACGATTTGACCAATTCCTAAAACAATAGTGGCTTCTTTTGCATCTGTATTGTATTGTTAAACCATAAAAGAGGTGGAAATAAAGCCATTAACGGATGTAATATGAACACCGAATCGTTAACCACCCAGGAATGGGAACGGAAAATAGGCGATCAAATTAGATCGCTACGCCTGTGCAAGAACATTGAGCAGACGACTGTGGCAACTCAGTCGGGAGTATCTTTGTCCGCCCTGAAGAATTTAGAGTCTGGCAAGGGGGCTTCCATTAAAACGTTAATCAAGGTATTGCGTGTTTTAGACCGGGTTCAGTGGCTTACTACCCTGGCACCACCGATCACTATCAGCCCTTTGCAGATGCTGACCAGAAAAAATATCAGGATGCGTGCTCGTCACAGGAAAACTGATGAAATATAATCCAGTTGATGTCGTGGAAGTCCGGTTATGGGGCAAGAAGGTCGGCGCAGTGGCGCTTGATCCGAGCCTCGGGTTCTATGTCTTCGAGTATAACCCGCGTTTTGTGGACACGCGATGGGAAATTGCTCCTCTTACAATGCCTCTTTCTGCAAATCCCTATGTTTTCACGGACCTTCCTTCGATGACCTATAATAAGCTTCCTCCGATGCTGGCGGACTCGCTCCCGGATGATTTCGGAAATGCACTCATCGACGCGTGGATGGCAAGGCAGGGTGTCTCGAAAAATGCCATTACTGCCCTTGATCGTCTGGCTTATATGGCAAAGCGCGGTATGGGCGCCCTGGAGTTCCACCCCTCGCGTGGGCCTAAGGCCACGGGGAGAAGCACGGCAATTCATTTGGCTGAGTTGACTGAAAGTGCCCGTATGGCTGTCCAAGGCGAAATTGATTCAGATCCCCATGCACAAGCTGCTTTCTCCCAGATCATACAGGTCGGCACATCCGCTGGGGGGGCAAGGGCAAAGGCTGTAATTGCCTGGAACCCAGCTACTAACGAGATTCGTGCCGGGCAGTTCGATGTCGAAGAGGGGTTTGAGCACTGGCTCTTGAAGTTTGACGGCATGGGTGAGGACCGGGAACTCGGACAGCCGCAGGAACACGGGCGGATCGAGTATGCCTATTACCGGATGGCCCGCGAGGCCGGCATCACAATGTCCCCCTGCCGGCTGCTGGAAGAAAACGGGCAGGCTCATTTCATGACCCTGCGCTTTGACCGCGACGGGAACCAGAAACACCACCTGCAGACACTTTGCGCGATGGCCAGGCTTGATTACAAGCAGAAGGCGACTCATGACTACAACCAGCTCTTCCAGACGATTAAGGTTCTTGATTTGGGACATCATGCAATGGAAGAGGCATACCGCCGGATGATCTTCAACGTGGTCTCGCGTAACTGCGACGACCACACAAAGAACACTTCCTTCCTGATGAAGCAGGGTGGCCGATGGGAGCTGTCGCCGGCGTATGATGTAACCTTCGCTCACAACCCTAAGGGCGAATGGACCCACCAGCATCTGATGTCGGTTAATGGCAAATTTAAAGGGATCTCTGTCGATGACATGACACTGGTGGCCGACCGCTTCGGTATCGGTGCCGCGCCGAAGATCATCGCGAAGGTGAAGGACGCAGTCTCAAAGTGGTATGAATTTGCCGAGGCGGCGGCTGTGAGCAAGGGGGAGGCGGAGCGTATTAGCGCAAACCATTTGCTAAAATAAGGGAACAATGGCGTCCAAACAATATTTTTGTGGACTCGCCAGCCCGCGCATATAGCAATAGAAGATTTCTGAGAGGATCTTATTGGTGATGGAATCTCCTGACCCATGCAAACCGGCCGGCCGCCATCGTATTGCTGCACCACGTAATAATGGCGCAGCACACTTAATGCTTCAGTGACGTCAAATCTCTCTGTTGGCCTCAGACAGTCGTTGCTGGCCTGAACAATTACTTCCGTAGTTAACTCTCGGAGGTATCTCATGTCTGCGCAACTCTTCATAGATGAAAAAGTAATTCGTCCTTCCCATCTTAAAGCCCAATTCGGTATCTGTCATAAGACTCTGTATAACTGGATTCACACTGGAGTCCTGCCCAAACCGCGTAAAATCGGACCGCAGATGGTTGGTTGGTTTCTGAGCGACCTTGAGGGATTCTACGCGAAAATGTCTTCGGAGTGACTTGTAGGTTAATTATCTATGCTGTTCTGTTCAGAAAACTGCCCCCTACACTTTTGTTGGGTGGCCGTCATTGTCTACATCCAATCCGTTTTCTGTGAGATAACCCTTAATTTCGGCAGGCAAGTTTTCCTTCCAGGGCTTCGGTCGTTCAACCTTCGGATCCACATGCTCTCCGGATTTTGCGAAAAATTCTTTGATGCGGCAATAAATTTCCGGACGATCCCCTACAAGATCTAGGACTACCCGAGTGTTCACCTCAGGTTTTGGGGAGGTGCTAAAGCTTGAGCATTTGGCAAAACAGTCGGCAGTCCCTGCCCTATCAGCGATTCTTCCAAGTCTGACAAGTCAGGTTAATAGCTGGAAACAACTTTATACTGATATCCTCGGGGTCGATATGGAGCACGTTTGGGCCGGAAAATAGGGATACAGTCTGATCAGAAAGAGGTCCGGTGATCGATCATTCCTCGCAGGTTGGGGACTAGGCTAGGTAGTTTCCATCCGGAAACGTAACGTACCGTATTTGTTAAAAATATAGCAAAAAGTTCTTCGGTTTTTCTTGTATCCGTGTTACAATTCCTGCCGTAATTATCTGTAATCATTGAATGTTATGACGACAGGAGCGGTCCGAATGCGACAAAAATACACACGACAGATGAGCCTATTTTCCGTCACGGCCCGCCACGACATCGGCAAGGAACTCGGCGTCTTCTCAGAGATCCTTGATGCCACTCCGGAGATGCTGGATCGGGTCTACAACGATCTGATCCGTAATCGACGCAAGGAGACGGGGCGTCCTGGGATGACTGCCGAGCAGGTGCTTCGGGCATGCGTTCTCAAACAGTACCGCAGTCTCACCTATGAAGAACTCGCGTTCCATCTGGAGGATTCCGGCTCTTTTCGCGCCTTCGCCCGATTGGAGATGGGGCAGTATCCATCGTCATCGACTCTCCAGGAGAACATAAAGCCACTCTCGGAGGAGACCTGGGAGGCGATTCACCACTGCCTCATGCAGTATGCGACCAGTACGAGCCGGGCTCCGATGGTAAGGTGCTGCGTAATCTTGTCGGCATTAAGAGCGCTGCAGAGATGGAACTTGCCGAAACTGATCGTCGCGGTCGATATGAATATGAGGAGGTTCTATTGTTTCATGGCTATGGAAGTAAAACCTGTATGGCCCAGATCTAAAAACTGTTGGCATCCCATAGCGCTCACTGCTGATAGCATAGCACACCTAAAGGTCTGTTTCATCTGATGATTGTGCCGCACACGCTCTCAACAGGGCCCCGTTCAGTCCTCTCTCCAAGCTGCCCCGTCTCTCACCTCGTCAATCAGGAAACGCACACCCTGATTATCCGACGGGTTGAGCCAGAGCATGCGCCGGAAAATCTCCGCTGCCTCCGGAAAACGTCCGAGTCGCCAGAGGCAAAGGCCGTACCCGTGCATGCAGCGCAGGAAGGGGCGGTTGTCGAGGCATCCCCACGGTAGCAATCCATTAAATTCTGGATCCATCGAGAGCTCGCCGATCCGAAAACCCACTCCGTAGTGACGCAGCGCAACCTCCGGGGCAGTGTCGAAATAAAAGCTCCCCAAATGGGCATGGGCGTCCAGGCAGCGCAGGTCCGCCTGACAGAGGTCCATAAGTATCTTGTACGCGGCCTTGCGATCACCGGCACCCTTGAGACTATTGGACTCGCTGATCGGGTCGCTATCGAAATCGTCGGGGTCCGCCCCCGGCATGACCTGCTCCATCTCGTATTCCTGCCGCGCTCCGCAGGCGATGATCGGTTCGGCCCACTTCTCGATCGGTTCGTCTGCTTCGCCCCAATAATGCTCTTCGGGCGACCAGAGACCGACCAGCCTCAGCTTGAGAGGGAACAGACCCAGCGCGGGTATGTCGAGCCGCACGGAGCAAATCTCGCCGGACAGATAGGGATGTCCCCCGTAGTTCCAGCTCCTGCCCGGATTGAGGGCCACGATCTCGCCCGGGACGAGCTCTCCAGCCCCGCTCGCACGGAGGGTGATAACGTCGTCGCTATCCAGGATGCGGCAGCGCGCCGCCTTCTCTTTAACGGAGAGTGCGACCAATTCCATTGCACCATCCGCGGTCTTTCCGGCGCTTTGAGTCCCTTTAGGTCTGTCCCCAAGCAGCTCCAGGGACGCATCTGATAGATTCCCGAGATGCTCCTCGCTGAGCAGGTTGTGGAGCTGCAGATAGCGCAGTTTCAACTTAAGGTTTGAGCGGCGCCAATCGTTGAAACAGTCGGCTACGACGAGGTCAGATTCCTTGATGTGCCTGTAGAGCGCCAGGTACTTCTCGTGCTCGGATCCGGACTTCGCCTGAATGATCTCTACTGCGCGCCGGTTGATCCTGCGGCAAAGCTCGCTCAGCATATCTTTCTCGATACCCCTCAGATACTTCCAGTCCCTCTCCGGTAGTGTTCCGGACATGGTCGTTGCCCTCCTCAGTCTATTAGTTTCGTAGCGAAGCCTTCCCGTGGAATCAGGCCGCGCAACACTTCTTGAATTTTTTGCCGCTGCCGCAGGGGCAGGGATCGTTGCGGCCGACCTTGTCGCCGCGGACGACGGGCTGCTGCGCGGCGAAGGGCCTCGGGGTTCACTTGCCATAGGCCCTGGCATAACGCTGCAGGACATCCGTGAAGGCGTTCAACTTCCCCAAGCAGAAATTTGACCGCCACCCCTTTCGGTATAGGCAGACATTGGGAATAATTATCATAAAACCCTTTCCAATGGTGTAAAAATTTTCTGCAGTAATGTCCTGTTTTCCCCTGTAGGCAGTGAGTCAGATCTGGATATGGACAAATGACCTTATTGATCCACCAACCCAGGAAATAAATAGCGGGGCTGGGACGCTGGATGGGGGAGGTGCTGTGATATCTTTGGACCTCGATTGCAATGGTTGCCAAGAGTCTCTTTGATCCCAGAGGCTATCGAAGATAACTTGCTCGAGCTGATTGAAATAGTTGCCGTGAATTGAATTGATCGAGTGTTACGGGGTGAGAGATATGCAACAGAAATTATGCTGCTGACAGAAAGCAGCGGCCTGACTGAATTGATGCTTATTCCCCTTAATTAGTGCCAGTACCTGTTCGATAAGGTACAGAATGAATTCCTGCCATTGGAGGTATGAAATGAACAGTCGCATGAGTGAAGCACATTACACGGGTTGCCTGCTGGGCGGCGCTTGCGGCGACGCACTGGGGTGGCCGGTGGAGTTCGAGAGCCTGGAACGCATCCGGCAGCTCACCGACTGGGATGGTTTGACCGAGATGACCCCGGGCAAGGACGGGCTTTACGAGATAACCGACGACACCCAGATGACCCTCTTCACGGCCGAGGGGCTACTGCGCGGCTTGACCTCCGCCCGCGCTGCAGGCACCCCTCCGGACTATGTTGCAGCGCTGCAGCGCTCCTTCCTTTGCTGGCTCGCCACCCAGGGGGAGCGCGGCTCCGAGAGCTACCCCAAAGGGGAGCAGGCAGGCTGGCTCCTTGGGATTGAGGGGCTGCACCAGAGACGGGGGCCGGGCACTACCTGCCTGTCGGCCCTGCGTGCCTTACGGTTTTCCGGAAGTGCGATAGCCGCCAACGGCAGCAAAGGGTGCGGCGGGATCATGCGTGCCGCTCCCGCCGGGCTCCTTGCGGCACGGCTCGAGACAGGAGAGCTCTCCAGCACGGCCGGCCTCGCTTTCGAGATGGGGTGGCAAGCGGCGGCGATCACCCACGGCGACCCTTCCGGATATTTCCCGGCCGGCGTTCTGGCGGCGGTTATAGCTTGTGTGGTTCGGGGAGAAAGCATCAAGGAGGGCGTGGAGCGGAGCCTGGTCTTACTTAGTGCCCGCGAGGATTCCGGGGAAACGATCGGGGCGCTGCAGGCGGCCCTCACGCTGGCGCAGGACCGGTCGCAGGCGCCGTCGCCCGAGACTGTGGAGACCCTGGGAGCCGGCTGGATCGGGAGCGAGGCTCTGGCCATCGGCCTTTACTGCGCCCTCGTGGCAGGGGACGATCTCGCCCGCGGCGTGAGGCTCGCGGTGAACCATTCCGGCGATTCCGACTCGACCGGTTCCATCGCCGGGAACCTCCTGGGGGCGCTGCACGGGGAGGGAGCCATTCCCGCGAGGTGGCTGGAGCGCCTGGAACTCGCGGAGGTGATCCGGCAGGTCGGTTCGGATCTCCTTGCCGGCGAGGGGGCCGCTGGCTGGCTCACAAAGTATCCGGCGCTTTAAAACTTCGGGCTGACCGGGTAGCGAGGACTGCCCCAAATTTGTCATTCTGTGAAGTGGCTCTGTCAGGGATGCAGTGCACCTTGCTGCGCTACTATTTTCGCGCTATGCGACACTCTCTGGCGCATAGCGCGTTTAAGGTCGGGCTGTTTTTATGCAATAAGCTATGAAGAAGTTACTGAAAAAGTGACTTTCAGGAGGTGGCATGAGCAAGCGCAGTTTCGTAATCGCCGACATTCACGGCTGCAACAAAACCTTTACACGCCTCCTTGCGACCCTCGCCATTGAGAGAACTGACATCGTGTATCTGCTGGGCGATATGATAGACCGTGGCCCCGATAGTAAAGTCGTTATCGATACCGTGATCGGACTTCTCGCAGACGGGTTCGACATCCGCTGCTGTCTCGGAAACCACGAGGACATGATGCTCCTGGCGGTGCACAAGGGTATCTTCGAGGATCTGCTCGAGTGGCTTGAAAATGGCGGCGACGCCACGCTGGAGAGCTACGGGGTGGAGCATCCCCAGAATATCCCGGAGGAGCATCTGCAATTTCTGGAGAGCCTCCCGCTCTACCACCTGCGCGACGGTTTCGTCATGGTGCATGCCGGCGCGGATTGTACCCTGGCGGATCCCTTCTCGCCCGAGGGGCGGAATTACATGCTCTGGGACCGTACCGGCGTCATGGACATCGGAAAACTAGGAGGCAGGAAACTGGTAAGCGGCCACTGCACCAGGAAGCTAAAGGACATCAGGAAGGCGGTCAAGAAGAACCACCTCAGGATCGATAACGGCTGCGTTTACAAGGGGTTTGCGGACAAGGGGAACCTCGTTGCCCTCGATCTCGACAGCGGCGAGCTCTTTGTCCAGGAGAACATAGACGAAGAACCTGTTGAGGAAGCTTCCACGAGCTGAGGATCCCGCAAACTGAATACCCCGATACGTGAGGAGCTACCTCGATAAAAGGGGTGCCCCTACAAAAAACGCTTACTTGTAGGGATACAGGGGGGAGGAAGAGTTTGAACCCAGATGGAATCGTTAACTTAACTGCAGTGCCTCCAAGGGGCGGGGCAGGGATGGGGTCGGTGAGTAACAGAAACCTGAAGTACGAAAAATGAGCGCCAACCAGCTAACCCTTCGTGTTAAGAGGGCCTTTTCAAGGTAGCGGAACTGGAGTTAAGAGGGGAGCACATGGCGGAATATACGGTTGGCGACGGGGAACAGGCGGTTTTGAAGGTGGTAGGCGTGGGCGGCGCGGGGATCAACGCCCTTAATTCCATGCTCGACGCGGGACTCAAGGGAGTCGCATCCATCGCGGTGAGCGTGACCCGGCCGAGGCTCCGAAAGTCCAAGGCCGGCGTCAAGATTTGCATCGGGACCGGACAGGGGTTTGGCACCGGCGGCGACCCCGAGGCAGCACGCTGCGCGGCGCAGGAAAGCCGGGAGGAACTGCGCGCGCAGTTCGCGGGAACCGACCTGGTGTTCATCGCAGCGGGGATGGGGAGCGGAACCGGGACGGGGGCCGCCCCGGCCATCGCGGCCATCGCCAGGGAGGCCGGCGCCCTCGTCATCGGGATCGTCACCAAGCCCTTCGGCTTCGAGGGGAAGCAGCGGATGCTGAAGGCGGAGGCCGGCATCAGTGAACTGGCTCGCCACGCCGACTGTCTGATAACCATCCCCAACGACAGGCTGGCCGGCAGTTCCGGGAAAGGCGTGCCGCTCATGGATGCCTTCAAGCCCGCGGACGCCATCCTCCGGCAGGCGGTGCAGGGGATCGCGGAGCTCGTCAACGAGTGCGGCTACATAAACGCCGACTTCAACGACATGAAGACCATCATGTCGCTTCCCGGCAAGTCGCTGATCGGGATGGGGTCCGCCTCGGGACCGCAGCGCGCGGCCGAAGCCGTGGGCATGGCGATCAACAGCCCGCTCGTCGAGGACAACGACATCCAGGGGGCCAAAGGGGTCCTGGTGAACATAAGCGGGAACGCCGGCCTGACAATGGAGGAGTTCGACCTGATCACCAGAACCGTCCACGACAAGGCTGATGATGACGCCGTCATCATCGTCGGCATGGTGGTACGCGAGGACCTCGACGAGAGCATCAAGGTGATGGTGATCGCGACCGGTCTCGAGGGTGGCGCCCGGCCGGCCGGAAGAAACCCGCTTCGGCTGGCTTAACGCTGCCCGCGGTACCTTGCCGAATTTTACGACTGAATGCCTTTGCCAAGGATCATACCGGGGAGTTGACGATGTTTACCATGGAAGAAGATCAGGCCGCCAGGGTGCTGGTAGTGCCCGCCGGAGAAGTTGGAACCCGGGTTGCCGCCAGGATTGCCGGGCAGCTCCCCAGCATCAGCTGCCTGTCCGGATCGGCGCCCTTTGATGAGGTCGGCCGTGCGGCAGGGCACACCGACATGATGATAATCGTGGGCGGTCTGGAAGACGCTGCCGCGGCCGCGCGCGCCGCGCAGTCTGCCGCGCTGGCGAGCCAGTCGGCAACCTGCCAGGTCTCCATCGCCCTGATCGCCAGCAGCTCCCTCTCGCGCTCAAGCCAGGCTTTGGAGAGCCTGGCAGCGTTGCGCCTCAGTGTGGACGCGCTTTTTCAAGTCTCCGGCGACAGCCTGGCGGCCCTGGACGAGACTGCCCCGCAGGTCCTAACGATGGGTGCCGTGGAAGAGTACCTGGTGCGTTTGGTCGCCACGACCATAGCCCGGATGACCACAGAGAGCGGGATCATCTGTCTGGATTACGCCGACATCAAGGCGATCATGAGTGAAGGCGGCAGTGGCGCCATTGTCGGGGTCGGGATATCCCGGGACGCAGGCGAGGCGGCCCGCAAGTCGCTGCAGGCTCTCAGGCGCCAGGGCTTGGAGCCTGAGCAGAGCCCGGGGGTGCTGGTCGCCGTCTGCGGATCCACCAACCTGACCATGGATCAATTCGACGCGGCGTCAGGTATCATCCATCGGGCCATCAATGAAGAAGCCAACCTCATCATTGGCATGCTGATAGACGACGAACTGGCGGGGAACATCCGGGTGGTGACAATGGCAAAAGATGGGAGGCCTAAAAGGGAGACCTAGGGATCTGGCGAGACATATTCAGGGGCCGCCCTTCGACTCCGCTCAGGGAGCAGGCCTTCGCTAAGGGGAGTCGAAGCGCAAACGAATCGGTAGAAGTTACGATAAAGCTCCTTCGCGAGTGGGTGGCGCATCGGAAGCTACGAAGGTTTAAGAGGCTGCCGTAGAGGCGACTATCGCTAGGCAGCCTGAAGAGTCCGAATCTGTGCCAGTTCTTTCCCCAGTTCCTTCTCCGCTTGCCAGAGGTCCACTGCCTGTTGGGCATTAAGCCAGAATTCGGGGCTGTTGCCAAAAAGCCGGGAGAGCCGAAGGGCCATGGACGGACTGAGCGCGCGGCGCTCGCGCAGCAACTCGTTGATCGTCTGACGGGACACGCCCAGGGTCACGGCAAGAGTGCTTGCGGTAAGACCGAAATCCGGCAGGAAATCCTCGCGTAGCATAGACCCGGGATGGGTTGGCGCGATGGCCCGTTTTCCGTTGTTGTTTAGACTCATGTGACACCTCAGTGGTAATCGGTTATTTCCACATCAAAGGCATGACCGTCTTCCCAGAGAAAGCAGATTCGCCATTGATCGTTGACGGATAAGGCATGCTGTCCGGCACGATCACCCTTCAGCGCATGGAGCTTGTTGCTGGGGGGAACTTTCAAATCATCCAGGTTTGACGCCAGATTGATGTATTCCATACGACGGACTGCCCTGCTACTGACATCTGGGGGCAGACGCCTGGTTTTTCCGGTCTGGTAAACCTGCCGGGTGTGTTTGTCTGCGAAGGTCTTTATCACCTCCGAATTTTACGGTGTCACGCGACACGTGTCAAGCACGTTGCAGCGGGCGACCTGCTGATCTTCTGGCACCGCCATTCTTGACATGCACCTTTTGTGTTGGAGCCGGGCGGGCGCTGGTCCCAGGAGCAGATCGCTAGCCTCGCCTGCGTGGGTATCACCCGGCCGCGGTTTCAGCTGGAGATCCCTTTTGTCAGGAAGAGCGCGCTCCTCGGGCGACTTCTGCTAGCCGTAGAGTCTTGCCCGGATTGACCCTCCAGCGCAGCCACGGGCCGGCGCAGGTAAGTGAACTCCGGTTAGGTGCGAAAGGTAAAATCAGCCGTCACCTCTTTGTGCTTTTAATCTGGCGTCGCATCTGCTAGAAATAGTCCTAACCAGGCAAGCGCTGGGTGTCGCCCGATTGTCTTAACACACTGAACAGGAATAGGAAGGAGCAACGAATGGCTGGGAAAATGGCTGATCCAATTGTCATGGCAGGCGGTACACCGCAGGAAATTATGGCTGGTCTTGTGAAACTCGCCGACTACCCGGTATCCAAGGAGCAGGAATACGTTTGCCTGAAGATGCTCTACAACCTTTCCAAGTACGCAACGGTCCCCGATTTTATCGCGGCCTGCGCCAGTCACTCCAGCATGGGTATTACCGGGAAGCAGATCGAGTCGATCAGCGGCTTTATCAAGGCGTTATCCGCCATCGCATAATAAAGGGAAGGCTTTAATAGTGGCCGGGGGCAGGCTTTGAGCTTAGCCCCCTGTTACTTTGCCGTCGCACCCGCTTCAGTTGTCGCCAGGCCGATTCTCTCTCCACCTCCTTTCCGCTTCTGTTCCTGAAATAACGCCTCTCCCCGCGCTGCCGTGCCCTTTTTCGATCTTGGTTTCCGGTTCGCCAAACTGCCTGCTGCCTTAAAGAAGGGATCCTCCCGCATTTTACGGCAATTACCCGGCATGCTGCCGTGGCAGGCTGATATAATGGTTTCCAGCTAACGCTAACGCCGGAATTGAGCATCGATCTTTCTCCGGTGTCCCTCTGCGGGGATGGGGGATCGCATCTACAGAAGCGGGCAAGGAGAAAGCATGAACGATCTGACATTGTTACTCAAGGCAATCAAGTTCTCGGCAGAAAAGCACCGGGGCCAGAGGCGCAAGGGAGTGGATGCGTCGCCCTACATCAACCACCCGATCGAGGTAGCAGAGGCGATCGCGACCATCGCTGGCGTCTCGGACCCGATCATCCTAGTTGCCGCCATTTTGCACGATACGGTGGAAGACACCCTTACCAGACCCGAAGAGATCGAGGCCGCCTTCGGCCCCGCGGTCCGTTTACTGGTGGAGGAAGTCACCGACGACAAGAGTCTGCACCAGCTGGAGCGCAAGCGCCTGCAGGTCGAGCATGCGCCTCACGCGTCAAGGGCGGCCCAACTCATCAAGATCGCTGACAAGATTTCCAATGTCAGGGACCTGAAGAACAACCCTCCGGCCGATTGGCCCCTGGAGCGCCGCTTGGAGTATTTGGATTTTTCCGACCGCGTGGTCGCAGGGTGCCGGGGCGCCAGTGCGCTTTTGGAAGCAAGCTATGACGAGGTGGTTCGGGCTAGCCGGGAAGCGTTGACGGCTTCGCTTTGAGGAGTTTCCCTCTCGTCACCCTATTAGCGAGTCGTTACGATTGATTCGTTATAAGCGTCGGGTACCAGAACCGTGTGCCGGCTGGAACTACTTTACTATTCAGGCGGCTTGGCGTAGTTTTTGACTATGGCACGGCGCATTTTATAGTATGGCAGGGGCGTTAGCTGATGCCGTTTGTATCAAGCCTCCTTTGCCGGGCCGCAGAAATTCTGAAGACTCAAGGAGTAGCACAGATGAACACCATACCGCTCAATTCGCTGCAGCCCCTGCTCAGTACTTCTTTGACTGTGGTTCAAGCTGCCAGTGGCAAAGTAAGCTCTTCATTTGACGAGCTGATTGGCAGTGCCGGGGAACTTGCTTCCGCAGATAGGATAGCCCAGTCACTAGTATTTGCAGCCCTGGATGTCGGTTACGACGAAGATGAAAAACAACAAGCGTACGATGCCCTGTCATTGTGTGAAGACGCCAAGTTCGATATGTCGAGCGCCCTTGAGCGCACCCTCAACGAACTGTCCGAGCAGGAGCGGGTGCTTAACGACACCCGGGTCACCCTGCAGCGGATCAAGGATTCGCTACAAGTCCGTGCCCACGAGCTGTTCCCGTCCCTGGAACCCGGGCCAAAGCCCGGCTGCGTCTGTTCCTAGCAAACGGCCTGCACGTCAGATCCCGCCGCCGGTTCTGTCTGGGTTAAACTCTCCCTCCCACCCTGGCGGGGGAGGGCTGGGGTGAGGGGGAATGTGCCACATTTTAAGGAGTTAGCACCTTCACCTCCCGCTCCCTGACCCTCCCCCTCCGGGAGAGGGGACTCTCGGACCAAAGCTGCTTCTCCGGGAGAGGGGAATTATCTGAATTTATTTAGAAGTGCCCCCCATGCCGCCGTTGCGGCGTTCTCTCAATAAACAACTATCTGCCAGTTACTTGGATGCGCCGCAGATGGCACCTTCGTACGATACCATCTGCATCCCTTCCATCTCTCTTCTCACCCTGCACCCATTCCGCGCTCATCATCAGGGTTTTTCCCAGGGCATTTCCCCCAAGGCAAAACGCTCCCCTGCCTCTCTAACATTCGTCTTCCCCCTATTTCATAAGGGACCGCCCTCGATATTTCTAAGGTAATGGCTGGTGCCGCTCCGGGCATGGGCGCCAAAGCCCTACGCGCCAAGGCAGGGAAGGGGACTAAAGGACATCTCTGAAATTGCTCGGAAGCTGCGCACCAACGACCGGCTGGCCGGCTTTTCAGGTTACTCGTTTGTTCAGTTCAAGCACATTAGGTGGTCGTAATGTGATCTTGGCAACCTTCCCCAGAAAAGCTACTATGTAAAAAAGAAGTTAAATTCCAGAAAGTTAGGTTTTAGCGGTTTTGGCATCCTTCATGTAAATGGCTAGAAGACAGGATGTCCTTATTGGCGCGATCATGATGATAACCGATGACCGCTAACCTGATGCTAACGATATGAGGAGAAATCATGGACGAGAAAGATCTGAGAAAGGGAAAAGTTCCGGAAGTAGTGATTTGGGAGCGGCGTTCTCAAAGTAGGGCGGAACTGAGTTCGGCGGACGTCATGAAAATCCTGAGAGAGAGGGCCGCCCTTGCCGGGAAAAGATCGAGACTAGAGGCCCAATGGAGCGCTGACGCGGGAGGCTCTGGCAAGATGGCTAAACCTGTCCGGTGAGAGTGTCGCCAGCAAGGGCGGGTTGGGCGCTGGATGGGTAATACTAGGGGCGTCCTGCTCCGACACCCTGCGCGGGGCAAACCGGTAGTCTCTGGCACAAGTCGTGGAACGGACCGCGGATTTCTGACACAGCGGCAGGCAGCAGTCGGTGCGCCGCAGGCAGACTTAACTTAGATTGGGCGCTGGGGCGCGAAACTGAGCGCGGCTCTGCCAAGACAGCTATGGGGGAAGACATGGAAAACAATTCTCAAACAATTTCAGCAGATGAGGTGGAAAGTCTCAAAATCAAGCTGGAGTCCCTGCATCAAAAATTGAAGACTCTGGAAAATGATAAGAAAACTCTCAAGGAAGAAGCGGAAACCCTTCAGATCAAAGCTGAATTGTTGAGGGTGAAGGCCCGGAGTGTGGAAATCCTGACGACAGAAATACTCAAAGAGGGCGCGGAGTTTCTGCGCCAGGTTAAATCATTGGCTGAAAACAACCATATGGGTGATCTCAAATGTAAACTGATAAAAGCCCTCGAACCTCTTAAAGAACACTTTCTCCCTAAACAAGACAGCTGAGCATTCGCAGGGAAAGGTAGTTCCCAAATAGACCTAGGTAAAAGCCCCTCGTCTGAAAAAGATCGGGGCTTTTCTCATTTCGGCTGCGAAATGTGTCTTGGACTTGCACATCTCCCGGTAATACGATACAACCTAGGGTGGTTACGGGGTGTTAATGTGCTGGGGCGAGGGATTTCAGGGTAGAGGTGTGAAAATGGAAGCGAGAACCGATGACATGGTCGCCATACTTTTGGTGGAGGACGAGGAAGTTGCCCTTCAGCTGCTGGCCACCATTCTTATCAAGAAATATCCCGGCATCGCCCTGCGTTCCGCCGAAAACGGCCGGGCAGGGCTGGAGCTTTTCAGGGAGCACGCGCCTGATATCGTTATTACCGACATCAACATGCCGGAAATGAATGGCACGCAAATGGCCGGCGAGATAAGGAGCCTTAACCCGCACACCAGAATCATCACGCTAAGCGCCGGAAGCAGAGACACCCTTCCCAAGACCAGCACACCGGGATTCGAGACCGATTACGACCTTTTTAAGCCGATCAATTTCGCGGTCCTTTTTGCGGCGCTCGAAGAGTGCTTTGCTGCGGTTTTGCAAGGTAAAAGGGCTCCAGCTTGACCGTCGGCCGTGCTCAGCCAAAGGAAAATAGTGCCGCCGGCTAGTCCCGGTTTCTCAAAAAAGGATTTTTAATATGGCGCAGGGTACCAGGAACGGTGGCAACGACCGGCAGAAAAATCCCCGCAGCTCATCGGAGTTGCTCCCCGACCTGCTGCTGGCACTGGAAGGAGACCGGGAGGCGCTCGGCGTTCTCATTGGCTCCTTCCTCACCTCCTACCGTAGCCATCTGCAGCATATCTCAGACGCCGTCGGCGCCGCTAATGCGGGCTCTCTGGAAAAAAGTGCCCACCACTTCAAGGGAAGCCTGGGCATATTCTGTCAGACGGAAGCTCTGGTGCTGGTTCAAAACCTGATTGAGATGGGGGAGCGGAATACCCTGGACCAAGCGACACAAACACTGGAGCGTTTGGAATTGGAGATGGTGGCTCTGGCGGCGGCCCTCAAAGCGTTTATCGACCGGTAAGTAAAGCGCCTTGCTGCAGGTGCACCAAGGTGAAGCCCTTCCTTTTTTGCGCTTTTTTAATATTCGAGTCCGGCTGAGAAAGCCGCGACACGGCTCAACTCTTGTTCCCGGTCCCAACTGCTCCTTCGTATCAGCGCTTTCATCCTCGCAAGAAGTACGGGAATCTCAAAGGGCACCGTCACGCAGCTATTTGCCCCGGAATCGAGCGAGAGGATGACGTTGGTTAACGAGTCCTCGGCGGTCAGCATCAGGACCGGCGTCCAGTTTTTCTTCCTGCGCAGTTTCTTCAGCACACTTAGCCCGTCTTTTTTCGGGAGCGTCCAGTCCAGTACGATCAGGTCAAACTGTTCCTCCAGTGCGTTTTTCAGTCCGCTAGCGCCGTCAGCTGCATAATGGACCTCGTAGTGGGCCTTTTTGAACTCACAGTCAATGGAATCGGCAATCTCCTGGTCGCTGTCAATTATGAGTACTTTCATGGTTGCCCCTCCCGCCGCATTGAATGAGCATTTTACCTCTCGCCCCGACCGGTGCCGTCCTCGCCGACGCTGGTCGGTCCCTTGCCTGCTGCCGGCAGCTCCGGAGTAGTACTTAGGTCAAAGAACCCCGTGCCGCCGGTGGCGGGAAAGATGCGGAAGGTGATTGCTATCTGGTTCGCCAGCTCCAGGCTCAGCAGGGCGGCCAGCCTCTCCCTGGTTTTTTGGGCCACGACCAGCTGCGCCCTGCCGATTTTTTCCGTCTCCACCTCGGTCAGGATCACCCCCACCAGAGCGTCTTGCCGGAGCAGACCGCAAATGTCCGACTCCCTGACGCAGGCATTGAGCCCGATTCCGACGGCTTCGGTCATTTTACCGGGTCCGTCCGGATCGCCGCTCGTTCCCAGCTCGATTATCATGAGCACCAGGGGGTTGTGCGAGCGCAGCGCCCTTTTCCCTTCCAGAGTTAGTTTCTCCAGGAAATAGGACTCGGGGACCAGCCCCCCGTGGTCAAGGGGGACGCGCTCGGCGCAGCGCAGATGCCGAATCAGTTTGCGCAGCCAGGATCGGTTCTTCCATATTAGTCGTGCCATCTCGTCACTCCATTTGGTAGCGCAAGCTCCGGGTCTCAATCCCCCCCGACGACGTCGAGCCAATTGTCTGCCGAATTCTCTTCTTTTTTTCTGCCCCCCATGGTGTCGGTCTCTTCCATAACCTGTCTCAGCTTACTCAGGGCTTTGGACTCGATCTGGCGTATCCGCTCCCGGGTGACTCCGAAGAGTTTCCCGACTCTGTCGAGAGTCTGGGGGTCCTTGTCGTCCAGACCAAAGCGCAGCGTCAGGATCTGCCTCTCGACTTCGGTGATGGATTGGAGCCAGCGGGAAACCAGCTCAAACTTACTCAGATCGTCAAGAAGATCCTCCGGGGAGACCGCCGAGGTGTCCTCAATGGCGTCCTTCAGGAAGTAGTCGCTGTTCTCGCCCATCGGCTGCTCGATGGAATAGGTCTTTTTCACCAGGACCATCAATCTGCGCACGTGGGTCACGTCCGAGTCGAGGCGCTCCGCCAGCTCCTTGATGGTTGGCTCGCGGTTCAGCTTGCGCACCAGCTCGCCGGTCGCCCTGATCATCTTCCCGATGTCGTCGGAGACGTGCACCGGCAGCCGTATGGTGCGCGACTGGTTCACCAGAGCCCGCTCAATGGACTGCCGGATCCACCAGGTGGCGTAGGTGGAGAAGCGGCACTCCTTGGAGAGCTTGAAGCGGTCTACCGCCTTGATGAGACCGATGTTCCCCTCCTCGATCAGGTCCAGGAAGGGGAGCCCGCGGTTCAGATAGCGCTTGGCGTTTTTTACCACCAGGCGCAGGTTGGAAACGATCATCCGGTCCCGGGCGGCCTTCTCCCCGAGATCGATGCGCGCCGCCAATTCCCGCTCCTCGGCCGCAGAAAGTAGCTTCGTCTTCTGTATCTCGCGCAGGTAAAGCTTGATTGCGTCGTCGGAATGCTCGACTGCCGCGGCCTTGGCCTGCTCCTCCTCGGCCTCGTTGGCCTCCTCGCCGTCCTCCTCTGCAAGCTCGAGGGCGTCGGGCTCTGGTTCGGCATCCTGGAAAAGCTGGTCCCGTTCCTCAAGTAATTCGTCGCTTTCCATGTATAAGGCTCCTTCTGGCTTGGTAAATTATTGGGCTCGGCTGCACTTCCCCTCTGGCGCCAGTGGCGGCCCCGGAGAGCTTCCCGGTTAGGCCGCAACAGGCTGGGGCGCTCAGGAGACGGTGGTCCGGGTAAAGAGGTTCTCGCAGGTGCAGCAGGTGCTCGCCCTGGTGAAGGAGCACCGCTTGGCCTCGGACCCCAAGGCAGCCTCGTATTCGCAGAAGAATTCCTGCTGCCGGCCGCGCACCATCAAGCGCTTGCCCAAAAGCAGCACCGTCCTTCTCAAGAGACAAACCAGGATTCCGAGAGAATAATCGTAGGCACCGACCTTTTCCAGATCGAGCACCAGATCGTCGCTGATTCTCAGCGCGTCGAGGCAAAACTCCCGTAACTTTTCCCAGTTGGCAGAGGTCACTTCCCCTTCGACGTGGAGGGTCATCCTCGCGGCCGGGCTTTGGTCCCTGCCACGCATCACCGTATAAACCACCATGGCCACCTCGCGACTTTCACTTTTGATTGGCACTTTAAAGTCCTAAGCACCTGCTATGCCTAAACGGTAAAAAACTTTAAATGTGCTTATTGTAATGGCTTGCAAGGGTGTGAACCGGGAGGTGGGAGTGGGGAGGGTGCAACCGGTCAGAGCTCTTTAGCTGGGGAGAGGTGAGTAAGCTGTTGGGAAACCAGGTGGTTAGTGGGAGGTTGCGGCTGGTTGCGCCTGCAACGATTGTTGCAGGGAGGCTTGTCGGGGCTAGAGATCCTTATCTTGCGACGGCTGCAGGCGGCGGTTCAGCGCCTGCCGGGAGATGCCGAGCAGGGAGGCTGCCACCCCCTGGTTGGAGTTGGCGATTTCCAGGGCCTTTCCGATGAGGAGGCTTTCGGCCTCCTTGAGGGTGGGGAAATGGGTAAAAGAGATCCCCCCTGACGGGTCCGAGGCGCAACTGGGGCAGGCTGCCGCGCAGGTCTGGAGCCCCTCGCGCTCCCGCCTGATGAGATCCTTGAAGCGCTCCAGTCCTAGCTTCGGCGCGGCGTTTCTGGCGACCGCCTCGAACACCATCGCCTGCAGTTCACGCAGGTTTCCGGGAAACGGGTAGCTTCTGAGGAGGGTGATCAGCTCCTTAGGGTAACCGGGGGCCGGTTTTCCCAGGGACTGGGCGGCGAAGCCGATGAAGGAGTCCAGGAGCAGCGGCAGGTCGTCCTGCCGGCTACGCAGGGGGGGGATGCAGATCTGGTGGGCGAAGAGGCGGTAATAGAGGTCCTTACGGAAGGTTCCCTGGAGCATCGCCTTTTTCAGGTCCCGGTTGGTGGCGATGACTATCCTGGCCTCGCTTTTGGAAGGGGTATCGCTTCCCAGACGATAGTATTCCTGCTCCTGGATCAGCCTGAGGAGCCTGATCTGCGCCGGTTCGGCAAGTTCACCGATCTCGTCCAGAAAGAGCGTGCCGCCGGCTGCCTTGGCCACCAGTCCGTCCCGATCCGACTCCGCACCGGTGAAGGTTCCTTTTTTGTGCCCGAAAAGGGTGTCGGAGAACATGGTGTCGTCGAGCCCCGCCACGTTCACCGCTACCAGGGGACCGCTGCGCCTGCTGGCTTGGTGCAGGGCCCGGGCGAAAAGCTCCTTCCCCACGCCGGTCTCGCCGACGACCAGTACCGGCAGTTGGGAGGGGGCGATCACCTCGAGGTAGCGCAGCAGTTCCCGCATCGTTTCGTTGGCGGTGACGAGGTAGGAGAAGTCATCCCCGCGCGTGTCCGGTTCCGAGCGGACCGAGTGCTTCAGGGTGTAGACCTTCTCGTTCAGAGCCCGAAGCTCCAGTGCCCTTTGGATGCTGGCCAGGAACTTGTCGTAATCGAGTGGTTTCAGCAGGTAATCGCAGGCCCCCTCCCTCATGCAGTCAATGGCGGTTTCCAGCTGGTTTTTGGCGCTGAGGATGACCACCGGCAGGTTGGGATGCTGCGCGACCAGGAGCTTTAGTAGGTTCTGCCCCGGGAGCCCGGGCATCATCAGATCCAGCACGACGACGGCGACATCCTGCTCCTCCAGATACTGCAGCACCGAACGGCTGTCGCAAACGGTGACGACGTTGGAAAAACCCTTGCAGAGCAAGAGCTTTTTCTGCAGTTGCAGGAAGGTCTCGTTGTCGTCCACCAGGAGTATGGGGGCCGGGCAATTTTCGGGCATGAAAACCTCATTGAAATATAAATCCCGCGGCACTACCGACAAAAGAAGGCCGGGAATGTTTGCTGCGGCGCACTGGCTGAACCAGATAGGAAGCCCCCTTGGCAACGGAGAGCTTCTGGGCGCTTCGACAACAACTGGTGCTGTCAAAACTGCGCCGGAATCGCAGCCTAAGATATTGGAAAAATCAAATGTGGAAATAGTATGCAGAGATTGTACTTTTTGTCAATGGATGAAGCGGAGTCTTCTGCAGGAAAGCCGGGCTACGGCCGGGGGGAGCGTTGACAACGACTGCAGGAATGGTAGTATGAGCATTAGCTGGTGGTAATAAAAAGCTGGAGGAAACAAGCTCAAGGGAGGTTCACCATGACACACCATCGAGTCCTTTACACTCTGCGTATCGCTGTGGTTACCGGAGTATTCGGAGCGGGTTATCTCTGCGGCACCTTAACCCAGCACACTGCCAATGCTCAGTTGGGAGATATCGGCGGAGACGTCATGAAGCGTGCCTCAGAAAGCGGAGGGACGCTGGGAAGCGTGGCCAAACTGGGGACCACCATCAGCGACCTGGAAAAACACGTAAGCGGCCTGCAAAAGAACATCGACACCCTGAAATCGGTGAAGTCGGCTCTGGGTGGGGTGATGAAATAGGCGGGGAGGATCAACACATGACGCACTTTGAAACTGCACGGGTGAACGAAGTCATCGGCATCCAGATCGGCATTATTCAACAGGCCGCCCGGAACCTGAACATGGATCGGGAGCTCCAGGAGATAGAGGCAGATATAGCCGCACTCGAGAGTACCATAGTCGATCTGAAGAGTACGCTGGCAGGGGTCGCCCACAAGGCGTGAGCCGCCAGGGTTTTATCCCCTCGCCCTCCGGGAGAGGGGCAGGGGTGAGGGATTTGCCACGATAGCGCTGCCTGGCCCCGTTGAGTCTCGATCCCAAGGCTTTCCGTTGGAATCCGTAGGAAACAGTCTGCGACTCCCTCACCCCAGCCCTTCCCGGAGGGCGAGGGGGAGTTTTAGAAGGTATGTTTCAAGTTTGTCACTTCTGGCAAGGGGCAGGGAGGGGAGATGCTTGGGGAGCTTGACCTGGAGCAGCTGGCACTGCAAAAAAGTGTCCGGGATTTCGCCGAGGCGGAGTTGCGCCCCGGCGCGGCCCAAAGGGACGCCAGCGGCGAGTTCCCCGGGCGCGAGGTGCAAAAGCTGCAACAGCTGGGGCTTTTCGGGCTGCACTTTCCGAAGCAGCTGGGCGGGGGAGGGCGCGACCTGGTGAGCTACGTGACTGCCGTCGAGGAACTGGCGCGGGTCGACGCCTCGGTAACCATTACGCTTCTGGCCCACACCCTTTGTGCCAGCCACCTGAACGCCTTCGCCTCCGAGACGCAAAAAGAGCGCTTTCTCGCTCCGCTACTGCGCGGGGAGGGGCTCGGTGCCTGGGCTCTCAGCGAGCCCGAGGCGGGGAGCGACGCCGGCGGTATCAAATCAACTGCCCTCCCCGACGCGGCAGGGTGGCGGCTGGAGGGAAATAAGTACTTCATTACCAACGGCTCCCGCGCGACGGCCCTGGTCGTCATGGCGCTGACCGATCCCGACTGCGACGGGAAGGGGATATCTGCCTTCATCGTCCCGGCCGGGACGCCCGGTCTCAACGCGGGAAAGAACCTGGATAAGCTCGGCTTTCGCTCCAGCGACACCGTGGCGCTTCGCCTGAAGGAACTCCGTCTGCCGTGCGAGGCCCTGATCGGTGAGGTGAATCAGGGGTTTTCCCAGGCGATGCAGGTGCTGGCCCTCGGGAGGATCGGCATGGCGGCCATGTCGGTCGGCATCGGCCGGGCCTGCCTGGAGGCGAGTACTGATTATCTGCGCAAAAGAAACGCCTTCGGGCAACCGCTCGCCGGATTCCAGGGGTTGCAGTGGATGCTCGCCGACCGGGCGACGGAACTCGACGCGGCGAGGCTCCTGGTGCTGCGAGCGGCGCAGTTGCGCGACGCGGGGCGCGAATTCTCCCGGGAAGCCTCCATGGCGAAGCTGTTCGCCTCGGAGAGCGCCATGCGCGCGGCGCAGAGCGCGGTCCAGATCCACGGCGGCTACGGCTATACCAAGGCCTTTGCGGTGGAGCGCTATTTCCGCGAAGCGAAGCTGTGCGAGATCGGCGAGGGTACCTCGGAGATCCAGCGCCTGCTGATCGCCAGGTCGCTCCTGCGCGAGGAGGGGTCACCATGAAACCGGTCTACATGATTTCCGGCGGCATCACCAAGTTCGCCAAGTCCCATCCCCACAAGGATTTCCGCCTCATGGTCCGCGAGGCCTTCGACTACGCCCTTGCCGACCTCCCCGGCCTTACCCGCAAGGATATTGACGGCACGGTCTGCTCCTACTTTTCCGACCATTTCACCCGTCAGCTTATGGCGGGGGCCATGGTGCAGGACTACCTCGGCCTCAACCCCAAGCCGTCGCGCCGGGTCGAGGGGGGAGGGGCCACCGGCGGGCTCTGCTTCCAGTCGGCCTGGGAAGCGGTCGCCTCGGGACGCCAAGAAGTCTGCCTGGCGCTGGGGTTTGAGACCATGGGACGGGTCAACACCTGGAAGGGGAACGAGTTCATAGCGCTTGCCTCCGACACCAACTTCGACTACCCGGTGGGCGGTTTCTACACCGGTTACTACGCCATGATGGTGCGCCGCCACATGCACGAGTTCGGGACGACCGTGGAGCAGATGGCAAAGGTCGCCATTAAGAACCATGGCAATGCCCTGCATAACCCCTACGCCCAGCGCCCGGCCGCGCTCACCATCGCCGAGGTACGCTCCTCGCCCATGGTCGCCACCCCCCTCACCATGCTGGACATCTGCCAGATGTCCGAAGGCGCCGCGGTTGCCGTCCTCGCCTCGGAGGAGATGGCTCTAAAACTGGGAGGCAATCCGGTCCGGGTCACCGGCGTCGGCTGCGGCACCGACGCCATGCGCATGGCGGACCGGCCCCAGGGCGAGGTCATCCTGCTGCCGCACGAGAGCCCGGGCGATTACGTGGGGCTCAAGTATCCCGGCGTGCACTCCTTTCGGGGTGGGCGCATGGCGGCGAGTCTCGCCTACCGCATGGCCGGGATCGCCGACCCCGGTGCCGACCTCGACTTCGTCGAACTGCACGACGCCTACACCTCCTCCGAGATCCAGACCTGCGAAGACCTGGGGCTTTGCCGCTACGGGGAGGGGGGGAGCTTCATCGACTCGGGCGCCTCGTTTCTTCCCAATTTGAATTACGGTCTCAAGTTTTCCGGTTCCGAGAAGTGGCGCCCGCTCCCGGTCAACCCCTCCGGCGGCCTTTTGGCCTGCGGCCATCCGGTGGGAGCGACCGGCCTGATGCAGGCGGTTTTCGCCTTCTGGCAGTTGCAGGGGTCCATCGGCAAGCATCTGGGCAATGCCACACTACAGCTCCCCGACCCGCGCCGGGGACTGATCCACAGCCATGCAGGGACCGGGACCTACATCACGGTGTCGATTCTGGAGAAGGTGTGATATGGACAACAACGTGAAACTGCCCGAGAGCGAAGAGGGAACGGTCCTTTTCAACACAGATCCGATTATTATCAAGCATCACTACGAGATCGACTACCTGCACAGCTACGCCCAGGACTCGCCTTTTTTCGCCGGCCTGACCAGGGGAAAGCTGATGGGGAGCCTCTGCCAGGGGTGCGGTCGTCGCTACGCCACTCCGCGGGGGCACTGCATGGAGTGCGGCGAGCCGACCACCTGGTCCGAACTCCCCCACGAGGGGCGGATCCACACCTTCACCACCTGCCATTTCGGCGGCGAGGCCTTCCTGAAAGAAACCCCCTTCACCCTGATCCTGGTGGAGTTCTCCGGGGTTGACACCCTTTTCCTTTCCCGCCTGGTGGGCGCCGCGCCCGATGAGGTGACCATCGGCATGAAGGTCCGCGCCCGCTTCCTGCGTAACTGCAAGTTTAAGCCGACCGATGTCTACTTCGTGCCTGTGTAGCAGGCGGGGAATGCAGGTTTCTGCGCCTGACTATCCCTACCACGACCCTCCTCTTGAAGGGGAGGGCGCGTTCCCGCATGTTGTTACCTAGTGGTAAAAGGCCTCCCGCTATCTTTCCTCCAGCTTTGCTTTCCCTCTTGCGGCTTTTCCTATTGACTCTTTCTCTACGCTCTATATCTAGGCACTTCTCTGCTAGTTCTTTGTCTACTAACGCTTTCTCTGTGAGCGTTTTCCTCCACACTGGCAGGCTTGGGATCGCCAGAGCTCCCTGGTTTGGGTGCCAGCAAACTACCCTGTAGGATAAATTGTGATAGCTTTGGTTGCTCCAAGGGGTTACCATTGAGATAGGGTCGGTTTTTAAGGTCCCGAAAGAAAGGATGTGGCATGCGGATTACCTTATTGATACTTTGTGCACTGCTGGTAAGTGTGACTTTTGCCGAGGCAGAAGGCACCCGTCCCATTGGTTTGGTGAAAACGACCTCTGGTGAAGCCTTCATACTGCGGGAGGGGCGGCGCCTGGCGGCGCATCCCGGCTTGGATCTGATGCTGGGCGATGAGCTCTCCACCGGAAGAACCGGCGCCCTCGGCGTGATTTTGCGGGATGATACCGTCATCTCTCTTGGTCCGGCGACCCAGACCCGGCTCGAGCAATTCGCCTTCGATCCTGCACAGGGCAATTTGGCATTGGTCCTGCGAGTGACGCGAGGCCTCGTAGAGTATCTCTCCGGCAAAATATCCAAACTGGCACCCGGCTCGGTTCGCATCGAGACTCCGGTTGCGACCTTAGGTATCCGGGGCACCCATTTGCTGGCTCGGATTGAGCCATGAAGCTTGCCGCGGCGCGCTACCTATTCCCCTTGCTCTGCCTTTGGGGCGCGCTGTGTCTGCCAGGGTGCGCCTCTCAAAAGAGTGTTATCGTACTGCTACCCGAGGGAGGCAAGGTTTCCGGTGAGGTCACGGTCACCACAGCCAACGGCTCGCAAGTGCTGAACCAGTCCTGGCAGTCCGTGGAAATCGCCGGTTCCCGTGGCGAGCCGAGCGCTCCCGTGGTAATGGAGTCTGCGGCCGTGCGGGGTATCTTCGGTTCCCTGCAGGCTGCCATGCCTGCGCCGCCTGTCCATTACCTGCTTTACTTCAAAATGGGCTCCGCCGAACTGCTGCCGGAATCACGGCTCCTGCTGCCGGACATTGTCGCAGTCATCAAAAAACGCTCCCCGGTCCAGCTATCCGTCGTGGGTCACACCGACACCTTGGGCTCGATTGCCTACAATCATCAGCTCGGGATGCAGCGGGCGGCCGCGGTTGTCGAGTCGCTGGGCGCGCTGCTTTCCTTGCAGGGGGGGGATCCGGCGCGTGTCGAGACCACCTCGCGCGGCAAAAGCGATCTTCTGGTGAAAACCCCGGACCTGACACCCGAACCGCGCAACCGCCGCGCCGAGGTAACCATCCGTTAGTGCGCTACCAGCGCCGTCCACCCCCATCTCCACCCTGTCCCTTGAAGGGGAGGGGACCCGCGGGGAGTGCCGTTTAAGGTAACGACCGGGACCGGATTTGGCAGGGTGAGTCCGAAAGTTCCCTCTCCCGGAGGGGGAGATACCGTTGTAGAAGTCAAGAAATTAGGCGTAAGTGGGGTCAAACGGTTTACCGTTCTTGAGGACCCCAAACATGATATGTACAAGCTTTTTCATACAGGCGCACGCGATGACCATCCCG
>Ga0209123_1001006_pt1 | contig 30686 bp, 23 predicted proteins | sample BarGraIncu00431A_FD_184500 | JGI IMG/M metagenome (GOLD analysis project Ga0209123, IMG submission 184500) | Arctic peat soil microbial communities from Barrow, Alaska, USA - Barrow Graham LP Incubations 004-31A (SPAdes) (version 2) | ecosystem: Environmental > Terrestrial > Soil > Wetlands >... | reverse complement strand
CCGCTGGGTAGCTATATTCGGAGCGGATAAGCGCTGAAAGCATCTAAGCGCGAAACCGACCTCAAGATGAGATTTCCCACAGCGTAAGCTGGTAAGACCCCTGAGAGATTATCAGGTTGATAGGCCGGGTGTGGAAGCGCGGTGACGTGTGGAGCTGACTGGTACTAATAGGTCGAGGGCTTGACCTAAACATCGCTACGATAGGTAAGTGGCTCAAATTCGAGTAGACGACGACTAGATTATAGACTCAGTGCAGTTTTGAGAGAACAGCGTTCGCAAGGACGACAGTATCTCAGACATCTGGTGATTATGCCGGAGGGGTTCCACCCGTTCCCATCTCGAACACGGAAGTTAAGACCTTCAGGGCCGATGATACTTGGAGCGCAAGCTCCTGGGAAAGTAGGTCATCGCCAGGTAAACAAAGAAAAGGACTATCTCTAACGAGGTAGTCCTTTTCTTTGTTTACCTGGCGGGTCAGTATTGGGTCCCACACTGCAGGAGCATGCATTACGGGACGCAGTGTGGCGAAAAGCTCGTCCGCTTATCGTATACACGAACACGGAAGTTAAGACCTCAAGGGCCGATGATACTTGAGGCGCAAGCCCCTGGGCAAGTAGAATCCACACCGCGGGACTTTTCGTTATCAGTATCAGTGTGGTGATAGGATCACTTAGATGTCTGGATTCGATATTTTCCTTGCAATTTCATCAAATAGCTGGCGGAAGGCAACCTGAAATTTTCCTTGTAATCTAATAAGCTCAGTTTCATCTTCATTACCAAGGGCTTTTTGGAGCTCTGAAGCGATGGCGAATAATCTTTTTGCCCCAATATTTCCTGAGCTACTTTTAATCTTATGTACGATTTGAGTGGCGTCCCGATAATGTCTTTCGTAGATACAGCTGTTCAATCTTGTGAGGACATCCTGATTTTCGCGGTAGTATTCATCTAACACCATCAAATACAGATCCTTATTACTTCCTAAACGTCTTATGCCTTCGGTTTCTGACAGAACGTCCTCGTCTCTAATGACAATTTCTTTCGTCGTTACTTTCTCTTTAGTTTGCTGACGTTCTTTTTTCAATACATTCCAAATGGAGATTATAAGTTGTTCCGGTTCAAAAGGCTTGCTAATGTAATAGTCAATTCCGACACTCTTGCACTGTTCCACTACACCTGTGATCGCATCTGCTGTCATTGCAACGATCGGCATAGAAGAATCTAATCCTCTGATCAAGCGTGCTGTTTCGTACCCATTTAAGATAGGCATATGTAAGTCCATGAGAATCAAATCAATTTCCTGCTGATGTTTTTCGAAAAATTCAAATCCCATTTTCCCGTTATCTGTTAAAGATATTATAAATCCAGCTTGTTCCAAAATAGATTTTGCAATAAACTGATTCGTCTTATTATCTTCTACGATCAATACATGATAAGGGTAGTCCACTATGAGGTTCAACGTCTGCTCTGCATTTGATGCGCTATCATGCATCGCCAATACTTTGTCTTTGAAAATTTCTATGATCCCATTATAAAGAATGGAGGGAAGAATTGGTTTGGTAATACCAAAGTCAATGTCCATGGCCTCGATCTTTTCAAACAGATCTTCCCTTATGAGGGGAATCATCAAAATGAATTTTGGTTTCTTTTCTATTAGAGGATCTTCTTTGATGCTTTGAACAAAATCAATCCCTCCAACACGAGGTGTATCGTTATCTACAATGAGCAAATCATAGGGTTTAGTATCCTTATTTATGGTATTTCTAAGTAGTTGTTTCGTTTGATCTTCGGATGCTGTAAATTCTGCTACTATACTAAAGGAATTTAAATAGTTCTTAAGTAAATTTGCATAGGTCATGCTTTTTTCCAATACAAGCACTCGAATATTTTCAAAATATACGGATGCTGATTTTTGTTCGTCGTCATCCTCTTGTTTCTGATCAACTTCTAAGGCTAATTGGATAATAAAGGTTGAGCCTTCACCCGGGGTACTATAAACACGGATTTCACCGCCAAGCATGTCCACTAAACTCTTGACAATTGATAGTCCAAGGCCTGTACCTCCAAAACGCCGGTTAATACTCGAGTCGCCTTGATCAAAGGGTTTAAACAAATTATTCAATTGTTCATTTGACATTCCAATGCCTGTATCTTTCACACTAAATTCTATATGGTAAGTATCTATTTCTTTGGTTAACAGTCGAACAGCAACAGAAACTTCCCCAACCGTGGTAAACTTAATTGCATTGTTAATAATATTTATTAGAATTTGTTCAAGCCTCATAGGATCACCAAAATAGTTTACTGGAAGATAGGGATCCTTATTAACCACAAAATCAATACCTTGCTCCTCTATTCTAAAGGACACGATATTGATAACTTGTTGCAATACTTTATCAAAATTAAAAGAAATCCTTTCTATCTCAATCTTTCCGGCCTCGATCTTGGAAAAATCCAGGATATCATTTATAATGCCTAACATGTTCCTTGACGCATAAGTAATTTTATTTAGATAGATTTTTTGAGTGGCAGTGATATTTGTTTTCTTGATTAAATATGCCATACCCGTGATCGCATTTAAAGGAGTTCTAATTTCATGTGACATGCGTGCCAAAAATGTGGACTTAATACGATTTGCCACTTCTGCTTCTTCTTTGGCAACCTTCAAGGCCTCTTGAACTTTAATTTTCTCAGATACTTCCCTTTTTAATTTAATAATCCAAAACAAGGAAATCAGAAAAACTATAACAATGATTATACTCACGCTTACTATAATTTTAATTAATGATCTATAATCCGCTTTTTTCTCAATCCCAATCCATTTATTGCTGATTGCAATCTTTTCTTCCTCAGTGATACTGGCCAACCCTTTATTGATAATACTCACTAACTCTGGCCAATCGTTTCGAACTGCAAAATGTAGATATTGTTTATCCTCTGAATTGATTATTATATATTTTAAATTTGTTAAGCCATTCGTTTTAATAAAATAACTAGATGTTGCCAAATTTCCTACATAGTATGACTCCTTGCCAACCGCAACGGCTTCTATAGCAGCTTCTTCCGTTAGATAAAGACTTAATTCGATTGAACTAAACGTCTTTAAATAACTATTATGTGAGCCGTCTTTCTTTACTGCAACTCGTTTATTGAATAAGTCCTCCAATCTAGCAACCGAATTATTACTGTCTTTGACGATGATTACTCTTTGAAAGGTATAATAAGGCTCAGAATACAGAAAGTATTGTTCCCGTTCTTCCGTTTTTGTAACACACGGTAATCCGTCTAGTTTCTTTTCTACTGCTTTTCCATAGGCTTCAGCCCAGGTAATATCCTGTTTAACCTCTAAATTTATCCCGGTTCTTTCGCTGATCAATTTGATATAATCCGCAGCAATCCCCTTATATTGTCCGTCAGTGTCGAAAAACTCATAGGGGATGAATTGAGGATCCACGCCCAATCGAATGACAGGTTGTTGTTGTATAAAATCTTTCTCAGCTTGTGTGAATTCGATGTCTTTTGTATTAGCAAAACAAACATTACTGAAGGCGATAAGCACGAACAGGCTAGTCAAGAGAAGCCTTACAAATTTCACAATTGCTCCTCCTTTTATGTAATGCTTTGGGCATATTTATTGCGGATTTGTTGGATATCTTTTTCAATTTCTATAAATGCGTCGATAAGAGAGGGGTCAAAATGTTTGCCTCGTTCACTCAAGATAATGTCCAATGCATGTTCATGGGTAAACGCAGGTTTATATACTCTTTTAGTAGTTAGTGCGTCATAAACATCAATAATCGCCATCATGCGCCCGCATAATGGAATTTCTTCCGCTATTAAACCATGGGGGTAACCGGTACCATCAAATTTCTCATGATGTGTCCCAACAATTTCAACAGCGCTTTGAATAAATGTTGCTGAATTTTCCGGATTTGACTCGTGGGTTAAGGCTTCAACTCCATACGTTGTATGTTTTTTCATGATTTCAAATTCTTCCGCATCAAGTCTTCCGGGCTTTAATAGAATTTTGTCAGGTATTCCTACTTTCCCAATATCATGTAATGGGGCTGTTTGGAAAAGTTCGGTAATATATTCGTCATCCAAAATCTTAGCATACTTTTTTTTTGTTTTTAAGTGTTCACATAGAATTTTCATCATCCACTGTGTCCTTTTAGTATGATTACTTGATTCAATATTACGTACTTCTAAAAGACCAATCAATGCATGAATTGTAGCATCTCTGGTCATCACAAGCTCCCTAGTTCTAGTTTTAACTCTTTCTTCTAAAATAAGATTTTGTTCTTCTATATATTTTCGTGCTTTTCTCAAGGATATATGAACCTCTATTCTCTTTCTGAGAGACTCCATATTCAAAGGTTTTCTAATATAATCTACTGCCCCTAAATCTAATCCTTTAATTTCATTTTCACATTCATCATAATTTGTCAAAATTAAAGTTGTGATATCTCTATAAGCTTCTTTTTGCAACGCTTGCAAAACTTCAAATCCGTTCATTTTAGGCATATTTAAATCTAAAATAATGATATCTATATTCGGATTGTTTTTAACAATCTCCATAGCCTCCATTCCGTCATAGGCAAACAGGAGAGTATAATCCAATAACATGTTTTTTATCAGCAGCGTATCGGTTTTTGAATCATCTACAATTAAAATATTGACATTCATACAGCCACCTCCTTTATTTGTCTTGTTCTATTAAATACCTCTGAATATAATCCGATATCATCAAGGGCAATAACTCCCACTTCAAAAGGGCTCCCAAATTCATTTTCCTTTTCCTTAATATTTTACCATACATTACATTGCTTTTGTCTTAATATTACAAAATCTAAACAACCAGATCTAGAGGACCAAAGGCATTTCGGTGGGCTTTTGCCAGTGGCGTAAGAACCATGCTCGCCATGTTTCGCTTTATGGTTTTAGAAAAGGACTTTAAAGAATCCTCCCCATTTCTGTATGGAGAGGATTCTTTAAAGTCCTACATTATGGAGGGGTACAATACATTCTTTATAATAGTCCAGTTTAGAACGCAACGAAAGGGAAACATGATATGAATTCGCAGTCCAAGGAGGGAGAGTCCTATGCACAATACTCTTCGTTCCATGTAACAACGGTATTTTTGGATACTTTAGCTCGATACAATGCTTTGTCAGCTAGGTCAAGGAAGAGATCTGACGGACTTAACTCAGTGGCTGTTTTTTGCATAAGTTTGGTTAAGTCTGTGTAGGATACCACGCCGGAGCTGAAAGTAATTTGACTCGAGTTTACCTCAGGACCAAAATTGTAAGTTTCAATGATTGCTCTAATTCGTTCCAACAGTGTATAAGCACCTTGCGTATTAGTGATTGGCATTATAATCGCAAACTCCTCACCTCCCCACCTAACGACTGTGTCTCTTTCTCGAATATTCTGATCCAAGATACCAGCCAGTTTCTTTAAAACAATATCTCCTGCTACGTGGCCATAGGTATCGTTTATTCGCTTAAAGTTGTCTAGGTCCAGTATCGCTAGGCATAAGTCGTTGCTTGGGGTTTGGGACATTTCCAGTTTGAGACTGAGATAAAACATGCCTTTGTTACCCAGTCCTGTAAGTGAATCCCTATATACATTAAGGCATAATCTTCGAATTATTAACCCTAACAGTAATCCGGTAACAACTAGGATGACAGTTAAGATCAGATATAAATTCGAATGTAGAGTTGGAATGAATCTATCGATTAAATATACCCCAACTCCTAAACATCCACCAAGTCCGGCTAAAATAATATATGGGAACTTAAGTAAAACATTTATTGCAGCTTTGGCCATTATAAACACCTTCCTTAATACATTCGTATCATTTCAATGAATAGTTCTGAGGACAAATGTCGGGAAGTCTATTTGTTCCTCTACTTATGTAATACGGAAGCCGCTAGATTTTTTGGGGGGTATAAGGGCGAAAGGTGGTTTTGTTATTGGAAAAATCGTTAGTTCAAGACATGCGTAGACTACTCAAAGCTTGCTCCGCCATTTGGAATTTTTAAGGAATTGTTCTTTTGACATAAATACAACCTCCTTGTTAATAAACATATCTTTTCAAAAAATAATAAATAATATGTGACTTTTTGCTAGTATCATTCGTGTTATTGATGAGAGGAGATTCTTACATATGCAAGACTTGTCGCAACTGCCGACTAATAATTTTTTAACAAAATACAATTTGTATGGCAAGATGTTGTTTAAGATTGCAATCGTCAATCTTGGAAATAAAGAAGATGCAGAAGAAGCCATGCAAGAGGCATTTTGCAAGCTTTTGTATCACGCGCCGAAATTTAATGATGATGAGCATGAAAAGGCGTGGCTCATTAAAATTACGGTAAATCTTTGCCGGGATATGCTTCGAAGTGTGTGGCGCAAACGAGTGGTAAAAATGGAGGATATAGAAAAATATTACGACGATCCTTCCGACACTGGTGTTATGAAGGAAATTATTGTACTCCCTGTTAAGTATAAGACGGTTATATATCTTTACTATTTTGAAGATTATTCTGTTAAGCAAATTTCTGAAATTCTCAAGGCTAAGGAGTCTGCAATAAAAATGCGTTTACAACGTGGACGTCAGCTTCTTAAAATCGAATTAAAAGGAGAATGAAGATGAATAAATATGATATCAAACGAGTCATTGAAAAGCTTGAACCTGATAACGAAATGGAGTACAGAATCTCAGAAAAATTAAGGGAAAGCTCTCCTAGGAGAGTTGCCTTTAAACCTGTTGCCGCAATAGCAGCGGGGCTTGTAATGGTTATAGGGGCAGGTGCTTTTGCAAGTTATCATATTGACCGCCCTTCAAATGGAAAACCTGTTAGAACAAGTCAAAACAGTAGCCTCAGCGATAGCTCAAAGGCCCAACTGCCTGATAGTAAGGCAAAAAGAGATTCGGAGATAATGAACGAGAATAGTGGTGTTGTCAGTTCAGAGGATACAAAGGAAATACTGCCTGAAAACAAACCAAATTCAAAATCTGAAACGATCGAACAGAAGAATAGTATTGACAGCCCAAAGGTGCAAGTAGCCGGAAGCACTGGAATAAAAGAGCAAAGCAATGAAATTTCTGTGCCGAAGGTGCAATTACCTGAAAACTCAACGGCGACCGCAAAAATGATGGGACTTATTGTCTATCAAGGCCGGATCTATCTGCAAGGCACATTGCAGATAGACCCAAAGGTCGCCGAAAAACTGGTTGGCGAAAAACTTGGTACAACAAAGGGTAATATAACGGAATGGAGCAAGCAGAACGATTATGCAGTCGAGCTGGCGTCAACGGTAGGCATACAGGACGTCTATATGACTAAAGGCTATGACAAGAGCTTCCGAATTATGACTTGTGAAAAAATCAATGGAGAAATTTATGCGTACTTTTTTGAGTGCCTGAATGGTATTACCGTGAAAACAGGGCATGATATCTTTGGTAAATTCAAAATGGAGAACAATATAGATTCAGTTAAATATGAAAACTTCGACAGCTGGAACAATGGTAAGCAAGATTTTAAATTGCTGACAAAGCCTGATGAATTGAATGGTTTTCTAGCGGCGTTGGAAAACGCTATTCCTTATGATCGAGAAAGCCTAGCCAGTTTATTTGATGACCAGAGTGCAACAGGTCAGAAGTTCATAAATCTAAGATTGAAAGATGGCAGTGAAATACAGTTAAGACTCTTTAAGGATGGATATGTTTACTATAATGGTATTAATTTATTCTTTAAAGTAGATAGTAACGCTTTTAATGCCTTTTGGAATTCTATACCTAGTGGAAATTCAGATTACAGTAGAACCTTTACGTTTGATAAAGATGAAGAAGGTTGGAGTGGCGGATTTGCAGATCTTCCAGTGAATTATGAACCGGACATCTATGACTTAGATTTTAAGTGGACAAATATACCTATAAAAGGTACAACGGATAAAGGGCTGATGTTAAAAGGTCAGAATAGAAGTGATGACTTATTTATGTATATTTCCAGAAAGTTCGGCAAAGAAGATGGCTTAAGGCCAAACACTAAGTATACCGTACAGCTTAGCTTTAACCTGGCGACAAATGTAGTAGCTGGCGGAATGGGTGTTGGTGGAGCGCCAGGAGAGAGCGTCTATGTAAAGGCCGGAATTATAAACAAAGAACCTATAGTTGAAAACATAAATGGTACAAGAACCATAAATGTTGACAAAGGTATTCAAGGTAATAGCGGAAAAGACATGCAAATTCTAGGAACTATCCAAAAAACTGAATCAGTTGACAATACTTACGAGTATAAGCATTTCGAAAAGAAGTTTGAAATAACTACAAATGATAAGGGCGAAGCTTGGGTAATTATTGGAACAGATTCCGGTTATGAAGGATTAACACAACTATATATTACGGATATAAAATTGGTGACAGCAAGGGTATTTAAATAATTTGGTCTAAATGATTTACACAAAAGAGCAAGGTGCTTCGCGAATTGACGCAGAGCACCTTGTTTCGTTATAACTAAACTGAATGGAATAAAACTATCCTTGGCATTATGAGGCGTAGCAAAGATTATTCTTCTATCATGCTTTATATAATAGAAGGTTTGAATCCAACCAATACTAGACTGTGACAGTGAAAAGAAAAGTATGTGGGACAGGCTCATCAAAAGATGATAAACTGCGAAATAAGTTATGTTATGCAAAGGATCAAAGGAGTACAGAATGGCAATCACGTTAAGGTATTTATGTAAATATGCTAGGGAAAATTACGGAATGACCCTTATTGCTGGGGAAAGTAATATGAACAATCTAGTTAATTGGGTTCATATGCTGGAGGATCCGGAAACAGCAAGCTTCCTTCATGGTCAGGAGCTGATTTTTTCAACTGGAATTGGACACGAAAATACGGATTGGCTCCATGATTTTGCTAAAGGACTGGTGGAGAATAAAGCCAGCGGGTTGGCGCTTAATATAGGACCGTATATTCAATCCGTGCCGGAAGATCTCATTGCTTATTGCAGAGAGGTTCAATTTCCTCTGTTTACCATACCCTGGAAGACTAGAATTGTGGACATTACCAATGATTTCTGTCGCAAAATTATCAAGTCAGAAGAAAGTGAAGTAACTGTGGCAGGTGCTTTACGCGATGCGATTTTTTTTCCTGAGAAGATTTCTGATTATCGCCCTGTTTTGGAACGGAAGGAATTTGATTTGGATGCCGAATTCTGCATCGTAGCCTTATCCTTTTCAATCCCTTCCAGCGAAAAGTTCTTAGACTATGATAAGGCTGTCAGACTACATTTGACGATAATATTAATCAACTATAGTGACAGGTTCAATATCTTTCGCCAGGATAAAAACCTGATTGTTGTTTTACAGGATTTTCCTCAAGAATTTGTAGAAAACGCTATGGATAGTCTCGTTGAGGTGTGCAAGTATGGGTACCCGGATTATCGGATTAGCGCTGGAATCAGTATCAATGATTTAGGAATCAGCTCTCTTCCTCGGAATTATAAGCGAGCTATTGCTCTTTTGCGCATCGTTGAAAGACAGGGTCAAGCCAAGTTATCTTATCGTAACAGCGGGTTATTTAAGCTGCTGATTGAGATAGAGGACACGAAAGCATTAAAGAGATTCTATGAGGAAACCTTAGGGCAGTTGGAAGCCTATGACAAAAAATATCAGACTGATTATCTTTCGACCTTAAAGGTTTACTTAGATAACAATGCCAGTGTTCAAGAGGTTGCTAAAGAAACGTTTGTGCACCGCAATACAATTAACTATAAAATAAAGAAAATCAAAGAAATTCTGCAGTGTAGTTTGAATTATCAAGACGGCTTAAAACTGCTTTTGGCTTTTCATATCAAGGAATTATTATAGGGGAACAATATTGCTAATTGTGCATGAGCACAAAGCATTTTGTGCTGGAATCTATTGAATAGAATCCGAAAACTGATATGATTAAACCAATCAATGAAGGCAAAGGGGCCTGTTCGTGAAGAGCAGGTCCCTTTTGTTATTAATAAATTGGGGTGAAATCAATATGGAATTAGAACTAACAACTGTTAAAGAAATTAGTGAAATGTCTAAAAAATATAACTTGCATTCTTGGAGCACACAAGGCGTGCTCAATCCTAAGGTTATGATCGGCGGGGAGGGCATTTATTTCTGGGATGGCGAAGGAAAACGTTACTATGACATGTCTTCCCAGTTGGTGAATTTAAATATCGGTCATGGTAATAAAAAGGTGATCAAAGCCATCCAAGAACAAGCTGAACGTTTGACGTATTCGTCGCCCTCCTTTGCCATTGATGTCAGGTCTCAACTAGCAAAGATGGTTGTTGAGTTAGCACCCGCTAACATGGGAAAAGTGTTTTTCACCTTAGGTGGAGCAGATGCCAATGAAAATGCTATTAAAATAGCCAAAACTATAACTGGGCGCACTAAAATATTTTCTAGATACCGCTCTTATCATGGATCTACCTATGGTGCAGCCAATTTGACGGGGGAACCCAGACGCTATACCTGTGAACCGGGTATTCCAGGATTTATTAAATTCTTCGATCCCTATATCTATCGATCCCCGGTGCCCTTTGCCAGTGAAGAAGCAGCGACGAAGTATTATTTAGGCCAATTGAGGGAGCAGATCATCTACGAAGGCCGGGAATCGGTGGCAGCAATTTTCCTGGAAACTATAACCGGAAGCAACGGTGTAATTATTCCACCCAAAGGTTATTTAAAGGGAATTCGTGATATCTGTGACGAGTTTGGTATTTTGATGGTCTGTGATGAGGTAATGACTGGCTGGGGACGTACCGGGGAGTGGTTTGCGGTCAATCATTTTGATGTATTACCAGATATGATAACCTTTGCCAAAGGTATTACCTGTGGCTATGCGCCACTCGGAGGCGTCCTTGTAAGTAAAAAAATCGCCAGTTATTTTGATGACCATTTCCTAAGCTGTGGACTTACTTACTCTGCTCATCCCTTGGGTTGCGCAGCAGGCATTGCAACCATTGAGTTTTACAAGGAAATGGGACTCATTGGGCAAGCTAAAGAACGAGGCCTTACGTTAGGAAAATTGCTGGAAGCGCTAAAAGAGAAACACGCTTGTGTGGGAGATGTACGTTACATTGGGCTATTCTCGGCAATCGAATTGGTCAAGGATAAAGCTACCAAAGAACCTCTCGTTGAATATGGCTTGGATCCCGAAAAAATTATGAAAAAAATTAACGGCTTGTTAGATGCCCAAGGCTTTTATACCTACTCTCATGAAAACTCGTTGATGGTTGCACCGCCTTTGATTATCACGGATCAGGAATTGGAAGCCGCCATGGCGATTATGGATGACGTTTTAAGCGCCGTCGACAAGATGATTTAATTTAGGAGGAAATATGACGAACAAATATTATATGCCAACCAGAGTCATCATGGGCAATGACTGCATCACTAAGAACAGCGAATTATTTATACCTCTTGGGAAGAAAGCATTGATCGTGACCGGTGCTCAATCAGCAAAACAAAACGGTTCTCAAAAAGACGTTATAACCGCCTTAGAATCGGTGGGTATTCCTTATCAGGTATTTGACAAGGTTATGAGCAATCCGACCATTTCCTGTGTTTATGAGGGTGCTGCATTTGCCAAGGAAAATGGGGTTGATTTTATTATCGCCATTGGCGGGGGCTCACCTATGGATGCAGGTAAAGCCATTGCCCTATTGGCCGCTCAGGATATTGAAGAGGGGAGCTTATTCTCCGGAAATTACGAAAATAAGGTGTTGCCTATGGCCTTTATCCCAACTACGGCAGGGACTGGGGCGGAAGTGACGCAGTATTCGATTTTGACCAATGATAAGGCTCAGACTAAAACAAGTATTGCCTCCGACTTATTGTTTCCCACCGTCACTTTCCTAGATGCCAAATATACGGTGCATCTAGGCGTCATTACCACAATCAATACGGCGATTGACGCCTTAGCCCATGCTGTTGAAGGCATGTTGTCCGTTAGAGCATCCAGTGTTTCCAATGCTTTGGCGGTCGAGAGCATCCGGATGATCATGAACTGTGTGCCCGTCATGTTGCAAGCGTTGCAATTAGAGTCTGAGGAGGTCATTAATCTGAAACAAAGGGAGCAACTGTTACAAGCCTCCTTTATGGCAGGAATGGTTATTGCCCAAACCGGAACAACGGCAGTGCATGCGATGGGATATTCCTTGACCTACTTTAAGAACATTGACCATGGCAGGGCCAACGGGCTTCTCTTGGGCGAATATCTGAAGCTTGTGGAAATGGTGCGACCGGATTTGGCCGGAAGGATCTTGGCAGCGATGAATTTTTCTGAAGCTGAGCAGTTTAGAGAACTACTGAACAAATTTTTGGGCGAGAAAGAAGAAATCAGCTCTGAAGAAATCGATCAGTATAGTAAGCTGGCCGTTCAAACCAAAAACATTGCCAATTGTGTGGTCAAACCGATAGAAGAAAATATAAGAACAATGTTTGAACTGTCATTTGCAAAGTAAACGTGGTTGGACTAAAGCTGAACATCGATAACCAAATCAAACCAGGAGGGCAGCATGATGGAACCTATTCAAATGACAATCAATAAATTGGCGGAAGACTTAAAACCCGCTGTTGTGGATTTTTGTCAGAGACTCATCCGCATACCGGCTCTTTCTGGAGACGAAAAAGGGGTAGCGGATCTCTATTTGGCGGAAATGGAAAAACTAGGCTATGATCGCTCTTTTCGTGATCGGTGGGGAAATGTTGTCGGTATTATCGAAGGGACAGAACCGGGACCGGCCATTATGTATAATGCGCATTTGGACCATGTCGATACTGGCGATTACAGTGAATGGGGAGGGTATGACCCGTATGGGGCTGTGATTGATATCAATGAAATGGAAAACCAGGACAGAGATGGGTATGAGTTCGTTGAGGTCATTCATGGCAGAGCTGCTTCCGATGTGAAAGCAGGAGGAGCATGTCAGATCTACTCAGGAAAAATCATCCTCGAACTCAGGAGCATGGGCTATCCGGTTAAAGGTCGTTACATCTTTACAGGTGTTGTACTGGAAGAACCGGCCGAACAGCTCGGGATGATCAAGCTACTGGAGGATACTTTTCCGGAAGAAGGAATTACTTACGATGGCGTCGTATCCTGTGAGGCAACCTCTTTGAAACTGTATTTAGGACATCGGGGCAGGGTTGAGTTAAAAGTTACTGTATCTGGTGTAACCTCCCATGGGAGTGCACCTTGGTTGGGGATCAATGCTGTTAATAAAGCGACTAAGTTTATCGATAAAGTTGAAGAAGTTGTGGTTGCCAATCATGGAACTGACGAACACCTTGGCAACTCCAGTATTGCGCTAACGATTATTAACTGTACCCCGGGTGCGATGTGTATCGTTCCAGACCGGTGTCAGATGACTTATGATAGAAGATTCGTTCCCGGTGAAACTGATGCCGATTGTGTGGCGGAAATTCAAAACATCATTGATGAATTAGCGACAGAAGATCCCGATTTTAAGGCCACGGTGGAGATAGCAACGGTACCTCGGACAACCTATACCGGTCTGACAGTGGCCGTCCCTAATGTGAAGGAAGCTTGGAAAATTAGTCCGGAGCATCCTTTCACTAAAGCAGCTGCAACGGGTTTAACGGCAATAGGACAACCGGTCAAATATGGCTACTGGGATTTTGGTACAGACCTTTCGGTGATCTGTGGCAGGGAGAAAAAACCGGCAGTTGGTTATTCTCCTATGCAGGAATTCTATTGTCACAGACCTGTTGATAAAGTCAGGATAGACTACATGATCAAGGCTTTAGCTGGTAATGTTGCAATTTTTCAGGAGCTGACGGAGCTGACTAAAAATGATTTTGTTTTAACCTAGATCGGATTTTAATAATTGGGAAAGGTAGCGAAAGATTGATGAGTAGTTTGAATGAAACGATGATTGCATCTATAAAGGAAATTACAGATGAACTCTATCCGAATATGGTGGCGTTTGGACAGAAACTAGTGCAAACCCCAAGTATCAGCGGAAGCGAAGGAACGTTGGCTGATCTGGATTTAGCAGAAATGCAGAAACTGGGCTATGATGAAGTATTTCGCGATGCCCATGGTAATGTTGTAGGACTTGTCAAAGGGACAGAGCCTGGACCTACGATTATGTATAACTCCCATATGGATCACGTAAGTCCTGGGGATGTTGCCAACTGGCAAGGGTATGATCCTTACGGCGGACAAATCGATGTCTGTCAAGTGGATACCCAGGAAAAACAACCGACTCAAGCAGAGTGCATTCATGGCCGTGGGGCGTCAGATGTTAAATGCGGTGAGGCTGTTCAGATCTATACAGGGGGACTACTGGTTAAACTGCGGGAAAAAGGTTTTCCCCTCAAAGGAACGTTCATGTTTGCCGGAGTTGTTCAGGAAGAGCCGGCAGAGATGGTGGGTATGCTTCATTTAGTCGATAAAACGTTTCCGGAAAAGGGCTTGACCTATGATGCTATGGTCTCTTCAGAAGCGACATCCTTAAAGGTATACTGCGGTCACAGAGGTCGGGTGGAGATGCTGATAACTGTGTATGGCAGAACCTCTCATGGGAGTGCACCTTGGTTGGGAATCAATGCAATTTATAAAGCCATTCCCTTGATTACTAGAATTAAGGATGAATTATATCCGTCCCTTCCTACTGATCCAGAGTTGGGTCAGGCGTCTGTATCCTTGAACATTATTGAATGTTCTCCGGGAGCATTGTCGATTGTTCCGGACAAATGCCTGCTTTCCCTCGATCGGCGTACTCTTCCCGGGGAAACGGCAGCCTCAGCGATAGCTCAAATTCAGGAGATAATCTATGATTTAGCCGCTGAAGATCCCGAATTTAAAGCCGATGTTGTTGTTAAAAGCGCGGTCGAAACATCGTATACAGGCTTAGTTTATGAAGCTTCCAAAGATATGAGCCCCTGGAAGATCAGTCCAGAGCACGGCTTTGTGAAAGCGGCTACAGCAGGGTTAGAATCGGTAGGTCAGACGGTAAAATACGGCTATTGGGATTTTGGAACTGATGCCAGTAAGACTTGTGGCATTGATAGAAAACCGACCATCGGATATTCGCCCATGCAGGAACAATACGCGCATACCCCTTATGATAAATGCCGTACGGACTTTATGAAAACAGCCTTAATAGGTAATGCTGCAATTTATATTAATACCTCGGTGCAGGGGCCGGAAGCATTTTCTAAAGTTGAATGGTAGCGCATGTAGGGGCACGATGCATCGTGCCCAACCACCGGAAGTAATTGGTACAACGAAATATTAGCAGGTAAGTGCCAATAGGTGAACGGCGTGTACCAGATGATGATCGTTGATCTTGTTAGGAGGTATAAATGATGGATCTGATTATTAAAAACGGTACAATTATCTCTCCGACAGAGACATATCAGGCAGATATCGCCGTAAGGGACGGCAAGATAGTAGCCATTGGCAAGGATTTTCCGGAAGAGGGAGCGACCGTAGTCGATGCGCAGGACAAATTGGTTTTGCCGGGTGCCATCGATGTGCATACCCATTTGGCCATGCCTTTTGGCGGTACGATATCGGCAGATAGCTATCTCTCTGGAACTAGAGCAGCAGCTTGCGGTGGGGTGACGACCGTTTTCGACTATCCGATCCAGAGAAAGGATATGACTATTCTCAGCCTGATTAACGAGAAAAAGGCCGTCTGTGAAGCTGAGGCCTGTGTCGATTACGCCTTCCATTGTTGCATTACGGATTTAAATGGCGGAGAAATATTGGTCGAGATGGAAAAAGCCGTGGAGGAAGGTATCACTAGTTTTAAATGTTTTTTCGTCTACAAGAAGGAAGGCATGATGGTTGATGATGCTACCTTTGCCAAATTGCTTTTGCGGGCCAAGGAAATAGGCGCTCTGATTAACATTCATGCGGAAAACCCAGATTTAATCGATCTGAACATCGAACAATTCAAGCAAGAGGGCAAAACTTCCCCTTGGTACCATTATCTGAGTCGGCCTGAATTTGTGGAAGCAGAAGGGGATAAGCGCGCAATCCATTGGGCCACAAATCTCGAGGCACCACTTTATATTGTGCATATGGCAGATAAAGAAGGCTTGGAAGCGGCGGTGGATGCCAAAAGGGCGGGCTATGAAGTCTATGTGGAAACTTGCCCGCAATATCTCGAATTCACCAGCGAAGTGTATAAAAGGGAGGATGGCCGAAACTTTGTTTGTTCTCCGCCCATGAAAGGTCAAGAGAGTCAGGATGCTTTATGGAAGGCCATCAGGACAGGCGGAATTGATACCATCGCCACAGATCATTGTCCGTTCCAAAGTTATGAAAAGGACTGGGGCAAGGATGACTTCACTAAGATTCCCAATGGTTGCGCTGGTATAGAAAACATGTATCCCTATATGTTGGCGGCAGCAAATGTTGGGAAGATCTCCTTTAATAAAGCGGTGGAGCTATGTTCTACCAATCCAGCTAAAATCTTTGGTTGTGTGCAAAAAGGCTCCCTTACCGTGGGCAAAGATGCTGATATTGTAATTTATGATCCGGAAAAAGATTTTACCGTTACGGTATCTGCCATGCATTCCGATTATGATCATACCATCTGGGAAGGTAAAAAGTTACACGGTTATCCGGTGATGACCTTTTCGAGAGGCAAACTGGTTTATCAAGACGGAAAATTTGTCGGACAACCAGGTTGGGGCAAGTTTGTTAAACGGATCGGAAGAAAGTAAGAAAGCGTAAGCGAAACAAGGGTAAGAAGAAATCATAGTAAGAACAAGTCAGGGTAAGGGCAAGTATTAAAAGAAACAAGAAGAAGAGGCAGTAAGAGTAAAACGATGATCGATCAAATTTGAGTAAAGAGAGGAGGATGACGGATGGAGGTAAGAGCACTCAACGAAGTTTCAGCCAAGAACGAATCAGATGGATGCCTGCTTTGTTACACAGCACCCTGTTCAAAACGCTGTCCTCATAAACTGGATCCTGCCAAAGTAATTCGCTCTCTTCGCTTTGAGAACATCATCGGCGCAGCAGAGTCTGTTGGGGACAGTGAATTATGCAAGGCTTGTGAGAAAATGAGTTGTCGTGAAGCGTGTACAAAAGGCAAGGTCGATCGTCCGGTAAGAATTTCACAGCTTATGGAATATGTAGGGAATTGGCAAAAGAAACAAGGGAAACGTAAACTCACTGAGGTCGATTTAGGGATTGAATTTTGTGGTGTAGTTTGTGAAAATCCATTCTTTTTGTCCTCCTCTGTTGTCTCCAGTAATTATGATATGGTGGCTAGGGCCTTTACGATGGGATGGGCCGGAGCGGCGTTTAAAACTATTGGCACGTTTGTCCCGCAAGAAGTATCTCCAAGGTTTTCAACCATCCGTAAGGAAGGAAACTCGTTTATCGGCTTCAAGAATATTGAGCAAATATCGGATCATATATTAGACGAAAATTTGGCTTATATGCGCCGACTCAAGCAAGACTTTCCCCATAAAATTCTTATTGCCTCAATTTTAGGCCAAAACGAAGCGGAATGGACGTTTTTAGCACGCCGGGTGACAGAAGTAGGTGTTGATATTATCGAATGCAATTTTTCCTGTCCACATATGACGGGGGAAGGATTAGGCTCCGATGTCGGACAAAATCCTGAATTAGTTGCCTTATATACGGCAGCGACAAGAAAAGGAACACACTTGCCGATTTTGGCCAAGATGACACCCAATCTAGGAAACATGGAAATTCCTGCCCTAGAGGCAATGAAAAACGGTGCTACCGGTATTGCAGCCATTAATACCATCAAGAGCATTATGAATATCCACTTAGATGATTTTAATTCCGAACCCCAAGTTGATGGCAAGTCTTGTGTGGGAGGATACTCTGGTAAAACAGTAAAACCCATTGCCTTGCGCTTCATCCACGATATGAAGAAGCATCCCGGTCTGAAGAATGCTCCCATCAGCGGTATGGGGGGGATCGAGACCTGGCGTGATGCAGCTGAATTTATTGCCTTGGGCTGTGCCAATGTTCAGGTAACAACTTCAGTTATGCAGTATGGCTACCGAATTATTGATGATTTAAGGGATGGACTTTCCTCCTATCTAGGGGGAAAGGGGTTTTCTTCAGTTCAGGAAATGGTGGGTATGGCCTTGCCGAATTTAGTGCTGGCTGATGAGCTAAACCGTCATTCCATCGTTTATCCGAAGTTCGATCGATTTCTTTGTCTTGGATGTGGTCGATGCTATCTTTCGTGTTTGGACGGTGGTCATCAAGCCTTGGCACTGGATGAGGGAACCGGCAAACCAATACTAAGCCCTAAAATGTGTGTGGGTTGTCAGCTCTGTACGGTTGTATGTCCTGTTGGAGCAATTTCTTCCGGTAAACGTGTGGAGATTTAAGTAAAAGCAACGATGATAATACACTGCAACGGCGCAGGGGATAAGATTTTATCAACCTTTTAGGGGATAAGATGTTATTCCCTTTTTCATACTAGCCAGAAAGTATAACTTTCAGTTATATACTTTCTGGAAGCATAAGTGCAACTAAGGTGACCGCCGGCGGTCCCTTCTCGCCATCCATGGCTTCAGGGACACTTGACCATCCTTGGTCATCGCCTGAAGGCTGACAGAATGAATGATACGTGCGAAGACAGTGTCTTCGGGCGCTAACCAAGTTTTCTTTATCTGCGCAAAAGGATTGGCGCAAGCCATTATAAAGGAGGTCCGATTTATGAAGGCACCTGAAATTCAGATTGAAAATGTAAGCATGGTCTACCCGGTTAACAATGGTAAAGATATTATCGCTTTGACTGATATAAATTTAGACATTCAGGAAGGCGAATTCATCTCCTTACTGGGGCCTTCGGGTTGCGGGAAAACCACCTTGCTTCGGATTATTGCCGATCTACTTCAACCAACTTCAGGCAGTGTATCCATTCGTGGTCAATCACCTAGGGACATAAGAATGCAACGCAAAAACGGGATTGTGTTCCAAAGTCCAGTTCTTTATGACTGGAGAACGGTTCGAAGAAATATTTGTATGCCTATGGAAATCATGGGGATTCCGAAAAAAGAGAGGACAGCACGGATTAATCAGGTGTTAGACCTGGTGGGTTTACTAGATTTTGGCGACAAATATCCGTTTGAGTTAAGCGGGGGTATGCAGCAAAGAGTCGGAATTGCAAGAGCTCTAGCCTTAAATCCAGAATTTTTGTTAATGGATGAACCGTTTTCAGCGCTGGATGAGTTTACCCGCGAAAAATTAAATGAGGATTTACTAGGTATTTGGAGTAAGACCAAGAAAACAGTCATTTTTGTCACACATAATATACCGGAATCTGTTTTCCTCTCGGATCGGGTTGTTGTCTTATCGCCGCATCCGGGTAGAATTTCGGCCATTGTCGATATTGATTTGCCCCGTCCGCGTCAAAACTCAATCCGGGAAGCTTCAGAGTTCTACGAGTATGTAACCAAGATAAGACGGAGCTTTGAGGGGGTGTGAGTGTGGTTATTAGCAAAAAAGAACAAAGAATTGTGGCTCTTGTTTGGGTCATTGGGATTATTGTGGCTTGGGAATTAGTAGCGTTTCTCTTGAAAAATGTGATTCATGATCCGATGGCTGCTACGAAGCTTCCCTTTCCGCATACAGTTGCCATGACATTCGTTAATAATTGGGAAACGCTATTGGAAGCAGGCGCGGTGACTTTTTCCAGGGCGGCGATTGGTTTTGCACTGGGCAGTAGTGTGGGAATCTTCCTCGCTGTAATCATGAGTTTATCCAAAACCATGGAAAGAATTTCCTTCCCCTATTTAATTGTTTCCCAGATGATACCCGTTTTAGGACTGGCACCGATTATCTTCAATATTGTGAGGGATATGAATGTATCTCGAATCGTGATCGCTGCCTATATTACTTTTTTCCCAGTTGCCGTCAATATGCTGAGTGGCCTAAAGAGCGTGGAACAGGATAAGAAAGATTTACTCTTTTCCATAGCTGCCAGTAAGTTCAAAGTCTATCAAAAATTAATGTTTCCGTTTGCCATGTCCTATTTATTCACCGGGCTCAAAATTGCAGCCCCAATGGCAGTGACGGCCTCAATTTTGGTAGATATGTTAGGATCACAAAGTGGTATCGGGGTTAAGATCCTCTATGCACTGTATTCCAATTCAGCAAATATCTTTTGGGCATCTGTTCTCACCAGCGCTTTCATGGGGATTATCAGCTATTACATTGTTATCTTTGCTGAGCGGTTATGTCTACCTTGGCAAAATGCTGCACCCGGGAAGGAAGGTGTACGGGCATGAGAAGCAAGATCATAAATTTATTATGGCCCTTAGCATTTGGTACTGTTCTAATTCTGGCTTGGCAATTTGGTTTTTTGCATAAAATTTTAGACTTAAAGCCCTTTCAATTGCCGATCCCGTCGGAAATAGCGTCAACCTTGGCGGATAATTTGCCCAAAGCCTTGCAGGATTGTGGAGTTACGATTTCCGGGGCCTTGGTTGGACTGATCATCGGTTCGTTGATGGGGTTCATGATTGCGACCATTGCTACATTTTTCCCTAAGTGGGGATATGGGGGCATGATTATGGTAACAGCGCTAAATGCTGTGCCGATCGTAGCACTTTCGCCAATTATGAACTTATGGTTTTCGACAGGTATGCAACAAAAAATCGGGGTTGTCACAGTCGTTTGCATGGCGGCGATGGCCATCAATGCCTACAGTGGCTTAAATAATTTAAAACCACATTCCCTCGATTTGATGCATTCCGTAGCAGCCAATAAGTGGACTATATTTCGAAAATTGCGTTTGCCCAATTCGTTACCCTATATCTTCACAGCGACTAAAATTAATATTGCTTCATCGATTATTGCAGCCATTATTAGTGAATACTTTGCGTCATCCACCTCCGGTTTAGGATTCGGCATCAAAGATAATTTGCGCAAAGCTGAAATGGCGATGGGCTGGTCCTATATTGTCGTAGCTTCTCTGGCAGGTGTAATTCTCTACTGCATCATCTTATTGGTAGAACGCGATGCCCTAAAATGGCACGCTTCACAAAAATAAAAAATATTTGGAGGGAAAATTATGAAGAAGAGCAAATTCATGAATCTAGTGGCGGTAATCATGTTAATATTACTGGCTGCAACAGGTTGCAGCTCCGGGAATTCGGCAGGTTCAACTCAGGGAGCCGGAACGGACACTGGAAAAACCACCACAGGTAAACTTGATAAGGTGACACTTCAGCTTAAATGGTTACCACAATCTCAATTTATGGGTTATTATGTAGCTCAAAGCAAGGGGTATTATAAGGATGCAGGAATCGACCTTCAGATTGTTCCTGGTGGTAGTGATATTATTCCAGAACAACAGGTCTATAACGGTGCAGCTAATATCGGCGTGACCTGGGTTTCCAGCTTAATGAAGTATCAGTCCAAGGGGTGGGGGTTAGTTCAAACTGGGCAGATCTTCCAAAAAAGCGCTATGTTGCTTGTATCGAAAGCTTCTACAGGAATTAACAGTCCGGCAGATCTCAAAGGAAAGAAAGTGGGTTCCTGGTTTGGGGGTAATGAGTATGAAATTTACGCCCTTCTGGAAGCTAATGGTCTTAAAAAGGATACTGATTTAAAGCTGGTGCAACAGGATTACACCATGAATCAGCTCCTGAAAAATGAAATTGATGCAGCTTCAGCTATGACGTATAATGAATATGGTCTTCTGCTGGAATCAGGACTTAAAGATAGTGACCTTCATGTTATCAATATGAATGATGCCGGTGTCGCGATGTTGGAGGACTGTTTGTTCGTAAATTCTGATTGGATTGCTAAGAACGAGGATCTATATGTTCGTTTCTTAAAAGCTTCGATTAAGGGTTGGGCAGAAGCTTGTGCTGATCCGGCAGCAGCTGGAAAAGTCGTTTTTGAAGCTGACAAAAGTGTATCCCTAGATCATCAGGTTTATATGGCTAAAGAAGTCGCCAAGCTTGTTGTTCCTAAAGATTTTGATCCTGCCAAAATCGGTTATATCGACCCAGCTGCTATCAAGCAAACTGCCGATCTTGCTTATAAATATGGCTTACTTACGAAGCCGGCGGTGATCTCAGAAACTACAGTTACCAGTAAGTATTGGGAAAAAGCAACCGCTAAATAACGGCAAAATCTAAAAAGTGCAATCATCCTTTAGCGATTTGGTGATAATCGCTGAAAAGGCCTCCTTTTGATAAATGGTTTCATTTATCATTGGAGGTCTTTATGAAAACTTAGGTAATAAGTGATCTATATTGGTGTTAGGCAGATCATTACGTGCTCTTGTTTATTAGCCAAAGATATACATTTCCTATATATACATAGTAATAAAGGGTCTTCGCGGTCTAACGCGAAGGCCCTTGCCAGTTCAGGCTACTTTCTAGCAGATAATTTGTTTCCGTTTACGGGTATATTACAAACGGTCTCATAGAATTCAAGCTTATAATCAATGGTTTTAAGGTTTTCCTTTAAATCATTCATTTGTTTCAGAACCTCTTGACGATGGTCAAGATACATTTGCCTTCGGATTTCCAAAGTCTCATCCCCTTGAAGACACCATTCAATATACTGTTTGATTTGTTTGATGGGCATGCCTGTGTTTTTCAAACAACAAATGAGTTTCAGCCAATCAAAATCATTGTCTGAAAATTGTCTGTTTCCCGCTTTGTTTCGTTCGACAAATGGTAGCAGACCTTCTTTCTCATAATATCGTATTGTGTGGGCTGTTAGATTGAATTTTTCTGCAACTTGACTAATCGTGTATCTCATATATAAATTCCCCTCTATAATGCTTACTGGCTATCTTGAATAAGGTGATAATTATAAGGAAAATGAAAATTACCTTAGAGTTAACTCGAAGGCATAGAATCAGTATAAACTGCTTGATTGAGAATTTCAAGCGGTTAAGAGCGCAGAAGTTCCACCAGAGTATTTTAGAAGTCCAACTGGAAATAGGCTCAGCGGTTAAACTCCGCTGGGCCTATTATTTTGTAACCAAACCGTGCACATGTTAAATGTTAAATTGTAATCAACTCATATACTTTGCTACCCAGACCAAGCTTTATCGCATGGTCGATTGCCACTTTCCAGTCGGTATTAGGGCTGACATCTGTGAAATGGTCATGGTGTTTACGGACACTTTCCTCAAGAATACTACCTATCATGATAGGCTGACGGTTTACCGCATCCGCGCAAGCGACGTCCAGGGCGATCGGGTCGAAGGACGCAAACATACCTACGTTTGGAACAATTGGCACATCGTTTTCTGAATGACAGTCGCAGAAAGGAGATACATCAATTACCAAGCTGATGTGAAAGTGGGGGCGTCCATGCAGTACCGCCCAGGTGTATTCCGCCACTTTTTTATTCAAGATTTCATTAGACTCATCCGAACCGGGCAGAACAGCGTCCATCGGGCAAATGCCGAGACAGCGCCCACAGCCGACACATTTTTCGTGATTAATGGAAGCCTTGAGCTCAGTCACCGTAACTGCAGCGTGGGCACAAACCTTAGTACACATGCCGCAGCCGACACATTTTTCATGGGAGACATGGGGTTTTCCGTTGCTGTGCATCTCCATCTTGCCTGCGCGCGAACCGCAACCCATACCTATATTTTTCAGCGCACCGCCAAAACCGGTCAGTTCATGTCCTTTGAAATGAGTCAGAGAAATCAAGATATCCGCATCCATAATAGCGTGACCGATTTTTGCCTCGTTCACATATTCGCCGCCCTGCACAGGGACCAGAACCTCATCGGTACCTTTTAATCCATCGCCAATCAACACGTGACAACCAGTGGAAAAGGGAGAAAAACCATTGAGATAAGCAGAATTTAGATGATCAAGCGCATTCTTTCTGCCACCAACATATAAAGTATTGCAATCTGTCAGAAACGGTTTCCCGCCCAGCTCCGTCACAATATCAACGACTGTTTTGGCATAATTAGGGCGCAGGTAGGCCAAATTACCCGGCTCGCCAAAATGAATTTTGATTGCGGCATATTTTCTGTCAAAATCAATTTGACTAATCCCCGCAGTTTTAATTAGACGACTTAATTTCTGCTGCAGATTTTCCTTCATTGTCACGTGAAAGTCTGTAAAATATACTTTTGAGTTTTCCATGCCTTAATAACCTCCAAAATATAACCATACCATAATTATTCTATATTTACTTATTTTACCTAAATTAATATAATTAGAATTCATGCTTTTATGGTTCTTTAAAGTAGCATATACCTTAGAGTTTACTTTAAGTCAAGTGAAAATTTGAAAAGCCATAACTTCTGGACTAATGTGATCAATTAACATTCAAAATATATACACCAAAATGCCCTGGTTTCCCAGAACATTTTGGTGTTTGCGTTTTTATTATAGTGTTGTTAACATTTCTGGTGAAACTAATATTCCACTATGATGATTTGATAACTCCACTCAGGCTATGGCAAATACCTCTTTTACAAAAGAAAGATACTCTGGTGCATTCTTAATGTCAGGTTCACCGTTGCTCTGAGCTAAGCCATGTCGTATTGCCCGTTTGATAACTGTATCAAACACCCTTATGTCTGGGCTCTCTGCAAAACGTTTCCGTAAATCTTGGAGCATTACATGATGAAGGTTAGTATTGTCTTGAACCATCGTAGGTAATATCCCTAAAATATTTAGCTTAGCACCTTGTTCCTGAAAGCCCTTGATTAGTATAATTGTGTCGAAGACGCCGTCAATAGATAAACCTTCTGGCAGGGCAGGAATGATAATATCTGTGGAGGCTAAAAGGGAATTCATAGTTGGTATGTCATTGCTCGGAGAAGTGTCGATTAAAATATAATCGTACTGAGTTTTTATCTGACCGATTACATTTTTCAAAAGGTATTTAGGGGCAGGAAATTGCTTAGCATTAAGCTGAGCTATTACTTTTGGACCAAGATCAGCAAGAGAATTGTTTGATAAGTACAGATCTACTCCAAAGGCATGCTGCTTGATGTCGCTCATTTTTGCCTCACCAACTAAAACATCATAAATCGTTTTCTTTAAATCAGTTTTCTTGATCCCGAACGAAAATGCAATATGTCCTTGAGCGTCCATGTCAATGATGGCTGTCTTATATCCAAGACTAACTAACCCAACAGCCATGTTGGTGACGGTTGCCGTCTTGCCAACCCCACCTTTTTGTGAGGCAACAGAAATGATTCGTGCAGTATTAGCAGTATTAGAATGTCTAGCCGTTCTGGAATGTCTAGCCATGTGACACCACCCCTTCTTAAAATACATTATGGTATATTTTACCATAAATTATTAAGGGAGTATATACCAGGTTGAGAGTAACGCACTAGTTTAATTAAGAAAAACGTCAGTATCTGATTAGATCTAATTGTTAATAATAGTCGTAACAATAATATACGTTAAAGTGGTGAAAACGATGAGCGTGTCGAAACCAATGTTTGGAACTGAAAAACTGGCGCGATTAAAGAAAGCCTTGCTCCATAACCCCATCGAATCACTTGGGTTGTAGTTTCGTTCCATTAGAACCTAAGATACTTATTCATTATGATATAGCCCTAAACGAACAGACAAAAAAGAGGTTAAAACAACGTGGGGTACAGATCATTGAATTTCATCCCGAAGCCCTGTTAGCTGGAGGAGGGAGCCTTCGCTGCCTGACTTTAAGGCTTTGGCGTGTCTAAATAAATGTATCCTTTATTAACTAATTATTTAAATATTTTTTAGCAGGAGCAATTAGCATGCAAAAATTTATGGAATTCGATGTTCATTTAATGAAGGACAATAAACCTTCATACTACTTTACCGAATTAAGCAAAACAGGAATATTCAGAGAAAAATACCCTTACACATTACTGGGTGACTTAATCAAAGTACCCCAATCTCCGAAGCATCACCCGGAAGGGAGTGTTTGGAACCACACGATGTTAGTTCTAGATAATGCAGGAGAAAGAAAACATCTTAGCCAAAATCCAAGAGTGCTCATGTGGTCTGCTTTGCTCCATGATTTGGGTAAAGCATCCACAACCAAGGTAACAAAGGGGAAAATAACCTCATATGACCATGATAAATTGGGAGAGAGGCTTTCTTCTGAATTTCTAATAGAATTCACCAGTGATGACAAATTTATCAATCAAGTTTCCAAAATGGTCAGGTGGCATATGCAAATACTCTTTGTTACAAAGGGGTTACCTTTTGCAGATATCGGAAGGATGGCAGCCGAGGTCTCCCTTGACGAGTTAGCACTACTTGGGTTATGTGACCGGTTAGGAAGAGGAGATATGAGTATTGATAAAAAGCAGGATGAGGAGAAAAGTATCAAGATCTTTTTAGCAAAATGCAACAAATATTAAAATAACAGGAATTCCGTATTAGTAAAAGATTAATTCGTAGTTTTGTCGCTTGTAAATGCCTTTGCAGGAAATGTATACATCATTATAGCCATTATAATTAGTGATACAATCATGCCAGTGCTTTGTGGGTTTAGAACTCCAAAAGGTTTAATTTGCACACCAAACGTCAAGATCAGTGTCACCCCAACACCTGAGATTGCTGAAACTGAAGCAGATGCAGCAGAGGGACGAGTTGAGAATAAACCGAAAAGCAGTGGTGCAGTGAGTGATACAGACATTAAAGTATAAAAGATGGATAGGGCTGTGATTATATTAGGAAGTATTAATGACATTCCAACTCCAAGAACCCCTGCAACAAAAGTAACAACTCTACTCATTTTTAGTAATTCGATATCCGTAGTCTTAGGTTTAATGAATGTCTTGAATATGTCATTCGTAAGGGATGTGGTCAACATATACAAAACAGCATCTGCTGTACTTATTTCAGCTGCAAAAACTGCAGCCAAAGCGATTGCCGATGCCCAGAAAGGCAGTAGTTCTTTCATTGCTGTAGGTAATGCCAAGTCCTGTGTTGCTAAGTGTGGAAATACTGCAAACGTGCACATGCCAAGTATCACCGGAATAAAAGCAAAAGCAAACTGCAGTAATGCATTATATAGGTTTCCTTTTTTTATGGCGTTCGTATCCTTTGCTCCAAAAACTATGCCAATTAAGCCTGGAGATATAAAAAATGATGGAGTGAGCATGAAAAAGTAGCCTATTATTATAGTCGCTCCTAATCCGAAAAAACTAAAGTAACTATCTGTTTGCGCTACATTTGAAAAATTTGCTGCGACCATGGAGTGTAACCCACTGAATCCACCAACTTTACCTAAGGCAAAAGGAACGGAAATAATAAAGCCGGTTAACATTACGGCTAATTTCAGTAGTCCTACATAAGCCGCTGATAGCAATCCACCGAAAGCAAAGTAAATAGTAACAACTACCGCACCAATAATTACACCTATGACTTTTGGTACACCAGCGGTAACACTTAATATCCAGGCGACACCCATAAGTTGTCCTGCAAATAATGCTAATGTTCCAATTGCCATCATAGTAGAAAAGACACCTTTGAACTTTTTTGAATATCTTTTATCCAAAAAATCACCTGCTGTGAGCAAATTGTATTTAATGGATAATTCCCAGATTTTTGGTCCAATAGAAAGGGCGAGAACAATACTTCCCAAACCTGACATAAACAACCACCAAACTGCTGATAAACCAAACTTATATGATAATCCAGTAATCCCAACAGTAGAACCCGCTCCAAGGTTAGCCGCTATTAATGTAGTAAATAATAAGCCTGAATTAAGTTTTCTTCCGGCTACCATAAAGTCTTTTCCACCTTTTACAAACTTAGACACGACGAAACTTATGCCAACTAAAGCTATACAGTATAATGTTATTACTACGACATAACCGTTCATATAAAAACACCTCCTAGTATTTGCTGAATCCACTTTCCATAAATTACATATTGTGATCTTAATGAGGGAATACATGTCTCAGGTGTGTACAACTGGTGGTCATATTGTACCAAATCTAGGAAAAGATTTCATTATCTTAGAGATTATATTGGATACTCTTGTCTTTATCAAAAGAAAGGCATTGTGCAATAAGTATTATTTATGACAAATATATGGCGCAAAGATTATTCTCATGATGAAAAAACGGATAGAGATAAGGTTATAATGCTTTTCTAATGTATAAGTAGCACAATAGATATATTAGGTAGCTTAATTAAACATAATCACTACCTAATATATCTATTGTGCTACACTATTAGAGAATTTGGTGCTGGTAAAAATATAAATCCTCTGCTGCGAATTATTATAAAATTCTAAAATAAATTGACTATTTTGCAAATTAGGACTTGTAAAATAGTTTACAATCAATTATATTTATATCAGAGGTTGTGGTATGGATCTTGTCTATATCAATCACATGATGGATCAAGACTATGCATCCCTTTGATAGTTTAATATTGAGTAGGAGGATAAAACTATGGCTATCTATGACTTGGAAAAATACAAACAAAATAAGATAAATAATGGTGAAATGTCTATAAAGAAAACTGGATTTTCAACTTGGAAGTCAAAACTACAGTTGAAAATTTGTCTGCCTATCGCAATTGTAGGCTTAACGTATATAATGTTCATTGGGTTTGCGTCTATACTAATTCGATGGCCTTCATGATTTTGCTCAAAAATAATTAGATGTCTTATAGATAGTAATCGTCTGGATCTTCCAGGCGATTTTCTTTATACTAGGCAGAAAGGATATAACTGAAAGTTATATCCTTTCTGGAAGGTCCCTTCTCATCATCTTTGGCTTCAGAGACACTCGACCCCATCCCATGGCCAGCGCATCAGTGCAACTAAGGCTACCGCCTGCGGTCCCTTCTCGCCATCCATGGCTACAGGGACACTTGGCCATGCCTTGGCCGGCGCCTGAAGGCTGACAGAATGCCCCTAATACGTGCGAAGACAGTGTCTTCGGGCGCTAGTGGAGTTTTCTTTATGCCCCGGTTAAGCTGTATCAGGGACCTTGTTAAGCTGAAGTTAGAGACCAGTGAAGGGGGAATAATATTAAATAATGAGGGTTTTGTATTAGCCCGCCGAATCAAACCATTAGGAATGATCTTATGCTGATTCAGCTTACGACGAAAGTCTGTTGGTACCCCAGCAAGGCATCTTTGACTTGTTATTTTCTTTCATATGCCTTATCACTTTTATCCAGAGGAGGGAACGGTGTGGAAAGTAGCTTAATAGCATTAATACGGGGTATTAATGTTGGGCGCGCAAAGCGCGTGGCAATGGCAGACTTGCGTGCGCTTGTCGAGGATCTTGGTTATAGCCACGTGCAGACTTTGCTCAATAGCGGGAACATAGCTTTCACAGCTCCGGGTGACTCTGTAGATAATTCTGCAGACCGTATCGAAGCGGCGCTTGCCTCCCGACTTGGTGTCTCAGCAAAAGTGTTTGTACTCACAGCGGCAGAACTCGCGATTGTCGTCGATGATAATCCCCTAGTTGAAGTTGCCAGCAATCCATCACGACTACTTGTCGCGTTCTTGGAAAAATCAGAGGATCGAACACAACTAGAGCCTTTGCTGGAGCAGGACTGGAACCCAGAGGTTTTAGCCCTCGGTGTAAGCGTTGCGTATCTTTGGGCCCCCGACGGGGTATTGGTGAGTCGATTGGTAAAAGCTATCGGTCGTGTACTAGGCGATAATACAACCACACGAAATTGGGCAACTGTTATGAAGCTCCATGTTCTCACCAGTAACGGAGTAAGGTATTAGTCTGGGATCAAAAAACTTGTGGGGTATTAACATGACGATGTATTTCAAAGAAGCGAGAAACAGAAGCATGCCATCCATTGTATTTATCCATGGCGGATATGCGGATGGATGTGGCATCAACAGGTGGAGAATTTTAGCGACTACCACTGCCTTGTACCTGATTTACCCAATGGAGACGACAGCGGTTTAGTATAGCAATCATGATTATGTTCCATTTGAGCCGAGTTGGAATGTGAAAATGGTGTTTAATGGAATACACGAAAAGGGGAGAGCTTAGAACTACCTAGCTCCCCCCTTTTCGTGTATTCGTGCCCAATTTTTAGCATAGTTATCGAATTCACTTGCAATGCCAATGGGCTCCTTAAAAGACTAATTTATCATGTGGTCAGCGCTATAGTGATTTAAGCCTCAAACAATAGTGATTGCATTATAGCTGTCAATTAAGTTTTTCAATTTGCACCCAGGCGGAAATGACTCCGGGTCTGAGACCGGCTGGATCAATAACGGTAGCCACGTTGCGAATGCTTACAATATCACCCGCATTGAGAGATAGTGTAGCACTTGCAACCATAGTCTGACCGGAAGCTTGGAAAACTGATTGAACTACGCCATTTACTGCTATTCCCCACTGCTGAGGATTATTGCCCAAAGTGTAAATCGCAAATTCAATGTTGTAGATGCCCGCAAGGTTAACCGAAATAGTACTGGTACCAGGTGTGTGGGCTACAAGTTGCAAAGGGCCATTAGTATTGAACAACACATCTGAACCTACTACGATGTTTTGGGCGGGGGTTTCATTATCAAATACAAAGCCAAATGCGGCCAGACCAGCTACTCCTGTTGACCCTGTTCCTCCTCCAGTAGCCCCAGTAGCCCCAGTAGCCCCAGTAGCCCCAGTAGCCCCAGTAGCCCCAGTAGCCCCAGTAGCCCCAGTAGCCCCAGTAGCC
>Ga0209123_1001005_pt1 | contig 30698 bp, 8 predicted proteins | sample BarGraIncu00431A_FD_184500 | JGI IMG/M metagenome (GOLD analysis project Ga0209123, IMG submission 184500) | Arctic peat soil microbial communities from Barrow, Alaska, USA - Barrow Graham LP Incubations 004-31A (SPAdes) (version 2) | ecosystem: Environmental > Terrestrial > Soil > Wetlands >... | reverse complement strand
ACTCTTAACTATCTTTGTATTATAAGTTCTACCACGAGATTAATGAAAAGATTTAAAATTATAAAGACAGAGGCTGAATACGAAGATGTATTGTCTCGAATAGAAGAGATCATGGATGCAAAACCAGGAACTCCGGAGTGTGATGAATTGGAATTAATATCCTTATTGGCACAAAACTATGAGGAGTCTAATTATCCCCTTCCGGCTGCTGTTCCTGTCGATGTGATTCAATATTACATTGAACAAAGAGGACTTAAATATAAGGATCTGGTTGGTATTATCGGTGATAAAACTCTTGTATCCAAAGTAATAAACAGGGAACGAAAACTTAATCTTCGAATGGTAAAGAATCTACATGATCAGATGAAAATTCCTTATGCTCTCTTACTGCAAGATTAAGAATTCATATGAGTATCCTGCCTAGGCAAATATAATGTCGTGGAAAATGCCTTGGTCAACTTGTGCTGTGTAATCCTTGAAATGACACAGAGTGTATCAGAAACTTTCAAATCCAACGTTATCCAATCCTCAGAGCGTCATCCTGAACTTGTTTCAGAATCCCATCGCAAACATCAGGTCCTGAGCCAGATTCGAGGAGATCCTGAAACAAGTTCAGGATGACGCTTTGAATAGGACTCCTGAGGCAATTAATATACAATTCGACAAATCATTGTTGACACGGCACCAGATCAATCTCAAGTTTGTAACTATTGTCGTGTTAACCATATAAGATCGCCTCATGCATCTAAAAACTATGATCAAAGAGTTATCCTGTCCCTATTATAGTTCTATACAACCTTGATTGGGCTGCGTTAGCTTCAAAATACTACTTCACCATTTTGACGTTTTTGACTCAAACTTAAAACATGTGATATTTTAATAACAGCAGTCACACAGTTTGCAACTTTGCAAGTTTGCAAGTTTGCAACTTTGCAAACTTGCAAACTTGCATAGTTTATTTGTTTCAATTTCAATCTATTTATTGTTGAATATAAATAGTAGTATCTTGAGCCTGCTGGTAATCTGTATGAAACCATGAATGGATTACTCAAGGTATCCGTTATTTAATCTGAAACTCGAGACTACACTAAAATCAACCCGGCAAATAGAAAAAGAGTCAATTTACAATAGAAGTTGTATCGACCTCAAAGCAAAAAACTCCAAAATCATGATGATTTTGGAGTTCTCAGAATTAATATTTCGACTAGTTCCAACCGTTACCCGTTGGCGCTGCGCCTGGTGACATAGTTGCACCCTTTGCATTGTTTCCCAGAAACATCATCATGGTGGCCGCTGAAACAGCAATCAAGGCAGATTTTTTAATGGCTTGCTTGCGGGTAATCTTTTTTTCTTCCAGATCAGCAATAGTCTTCTTTGCGATTTCGTTTATCTTAATTTTCATATATTTTGTCTTTAATAATTTATACAAAAAACTACTCCTTTACAGGAATTTTAAATGCCTGAACTTTATTGTTATCTTTTACATATAACATGTAAATACCTGTTTTGATATTTGGAGTAGGAATCATATTCAGACTTCCTTCTTCAAGGTTCTTAACCACGATTACTCTTCCCTGAACATCATACAAAGTGGCAACAGCCTGATTGCTTACCTGACCTTTTACCCTAATCTCAGTATTACGGACAGCATAAGCGCTTAAATTGGCAGCAAGTTCTGAAGCTTTCAATCCGGTAGTCTGATAAGAAGTATGAAGTCGAAAACGGTCTGAGATGCTTGAATTGGCTTCTACAGAGGTTGTATAATTATCTTTAGAAAGATCGGTAAAAGTTTTACTCGATTTGTCTTCAAGAATTACTTTACAGTCAGATGGCAGGTTCAACAATTCAGCAGAGAATACTACCTCGCCACCGATTTTGCTGTCAATACCTACAGGAATAATCGTTGTATTCAAATCATTGTCAGGCAGACATTGAAGTCCAAAATCAATTCCATTGTCTTCAACAAGGCGGGTGTATAAATCCAATCCTGAAGTTGATTTAAAGATACCGGCATCATAACCATCATCCAAACCTTTGGTAGTTCCGGCAATAAATTTAACAAGCGTGGAAGCTGATTTACTATCACTGGTGGCAATCAATTTAATTTTAGACTCAACAGTACCTGATTTTAAATCTGCTCCATTGATATGAACTTTCAAGGCAGTTTTGAATGTAAGGTCCATTGCACTTGCTGCTTTTACAAAGAAACCCTGACCTGCCTGCATAATAGCTGCGCCCTCTCCCGAATTTACAATATCATACGAGGTTCCATTATAAACATACAAAGCTTTATAACCCGATTCAAATACTCCTGTATTATCATCAAGAAGATCTTCTGTTGTAATTGCAGACGTGAAAGGGTTACCAATGCAATTCCATCCGGTACCTGAGGTTGCTAAAGCCACCGAAGTAGCAGTAGCATTCAAAGTTCCGGTAAAGCTAACGGGTCCGGCACCCTCTTTTGAGGCGCGTAACATATAACCTTTACCAACTTGAATATCACCTGAAACACTGGTCTGGTCAAATGATGGGCTCCAGGTATTGGATGCCATTATATAATCGGTCATTCCCCTGAGGTTAGCGTCAGCAGTACTTGTTGCAACAGTAGCATTAGCACTTAAGAAACCAACAATACTCTGACCGATTACAGGTGAGGTTGCAATACGCCAAGAGTTAGCAACCATGTAACGTTGAACACTGGCAGAACCAGTTCCTGAAGCTGTTGCAGTAATCAATGAACCGGTGTTGGTTGCATCTGATTGAATGGTTAACCCGCTGGGTGTATTGATTTCTGTATTTCCTTCAACTGTTAATTGGCCAGTAGCGGGGATGATTAATTTTGCACCACTATGAATGCGTAAATTGGAAGCCCATGAAACTCCGGTAGCCGGCATTGTTGGTGTACCATCCCAAACGGAAGTTCCAACTGAAGATGTCCATTTGAGACTACCACCAACCTGAGTCCACATAGAATTGGCATAAATTCTACCAGCATAAAGCTTGGTTAAATCATCGGAATATGTTACAGTATAATTGGAATTGGTATTGACTCCTGTATGGTATTCCTGCTGATTATCCATACCTTCATGAATAAAGCCAATTGCACTCACATTTGAAACTGAACCAGTAATTTTTGCCCTAATTTTAATAATGGTAGTCCAAGTTGTCGGAACTTCATTAAAAAAGGTTGAAGAGGGGACATAACTACTTAATTCTGGATTAAGAAGCCAATTCACAAGAAAAAAGTTGGTTCCAATTGCTCCAAAATTTGAATTAAATATAGTTACATTCTTTAGATCACCTGTATTTGGATCCGTAATTGAAACACTTCCATTTATTAAAGGCGAATTAACAAAAGACCATTCACTAAGAGTTGATGAAAGCATTAAAGGATCAAAATTTATCTTCGCTTGACCACTTCCAAGAAACGTTCCTGTAACAGAAGCTTTAACCTGAATATCAAAACGAAGTAAATCAAATCCGCCAGCTGAATTATGAAAGATATCAGGATTTGCCATCCTAAAGGTGAGTGTTTGAGCTGACGAAAATAGAGAAACTAGCACACATAGTGTTGCTAACAATAATCTGTAATTTTTCATTTGTTTATATTTATATTTTAGTTATCAATCAAGTCCAATAAGCTATTTAGGAACACTACTCGAAAATTGCGGTTTAGTTACTTCTGATTTATCCGAATCAGCATTGAGCTTTACTGATTTCAGCAAAGCACCTCCATTGATTTCTTTACCATAATTCACTGCCCATTTACTGTAATCAGACACATAACATGCGCCGTCCATATCGATATCAAAATCATAATACCCATTGACTCTACTGTAATTTGTTGCCCATAAACTATAGTCGGATACATAGATTGAACCATCTTTATCAACATCACCCGCTACCATTGCGAATTTTGATCCAACAGCTTTATAACCACTACCGGCTCCATAAGCCTGATTCAAAGAGGAACTGAAATCGTAAGTATAAACACCGGCTGTTTGTGTAACACCACTAGCTGCCATGATGGCCAAATGGTTTCTATGACGGATGACAGGATACAGGTTCTTGCCTGTGGCTAATACTACATTGCTGAATACTAAAGGACTACTTCCATCCAAATCGACAATTGTTCCATCGCTTTTCAGGAAGGCTGCACGTTTAGCCATTACAGTACCCGAACTGGCATTGGCAGGAGCATCAGCCTGACGTAATTCAACCAATACCCAATCCACTATACCTGCAGGAAGAGAGGCAACTGATTCAGTTCCTGAATAATTCCAGGGAGCAACATTGTAAGGTTGTTGACTTAATGGAATTCTTGAAGCTAAATTGGTATTCATGGCGCCTCCATTGTAAGGTCCTTCAAGAAAAACTTTTAGATTAACAGATAGGGTCGCAACTGTAACTGCATAAACAGCAGGGTTGACAGCGCTGCAACCATTAGTATTGGTATAGTTCACCGTTACTGTCTGGTCTTTTGCATTGTTCCAGGTTACTGTAATAGCATTGGATGTAGCTCCGGCTGTAATAGCTCCTCCGGAAGAAACTGTCCAACTGTAGTTACTCATTCCTGATTGAACAGTGTAAACATTACCTGTTGAAGCATTTAAAACAACTGCAGGACCACTTACAATAGGATCAACCGGTCTTGGATTTACAGTAACTGCAAAATCCAAACTGGTGATGGCTCCACAATTCAGTGTTCCCTGATTGTAAGCAATCAACCTGAAACTGGTGGCTTCTGTTAAGCCGGCTGCCGGTGTGTAACTCGTTGAATTATCACCTACTATTGTCCAACTGCCATTTGCAGTGGGTTTTTGAAGCCATTCATATTTAAAGTCTCCATTTCCACCTGTTGCAGCGGTTGCTGTCAGGGTAGGTTTGTCATTTGAACATACTGTTGGAGGTCCACTGATAACAGATTTGTCGAGTGGGTTATAAACTGTAATTTTTACCACAGCGCTTTCGGTTGAACCACATGAAGGAGTTCCATTTGGAGTCGCAACTACCTTGTAATAAATATCGGAATATAAACTTCCGGTAGTAGGTTCTGATACGTTTACCCAATTGGTAGAACCATCAGCACTACTTTGCCATTGGTAGACAATCGTACCATTTCCACCTGTAGCAGGAGTTGTAATTGTTAACGCATTGGGAGCTTCGCCGTTGCATAGGAATTGGGCGCTGCCAATAACCGGATTGGTTAAGGTAGCTTTTACCGTTACAACTCTAATGGCTGTTTTTGGCCCGTTACAACCCGTTGCAATTGCAGTGATCGTGGCGGTTCCAACGAAGTTAGCACCCCAATCCATTACCCCTGTTGTTTCTCCAATTGTTCCTGCTTCAACAGGACTTACTGAATAGGTCACTGTTCCATTGCTGGCAGTAGCAGTATAAGTTCCGCTGGCAGCATCCTGACAAACAGTGGTTGCTCCTAAAGTGAATACAGGTGTACTTACTGATGGCGCCACAATTACCTCACGGGTAAGGGCCGCAGGTGCATTGCAACCGCTGGCTGTTGCCGTAATGGTGGCTGTCCCATGATAACCATCGGCCCAGCTCATAACTCCTGTTAAAGCGCCTATAGTACCGGCGCCAACCGGTGAAACCGTATAGGCAATTGTACCGTTGTCTGCCAATGATAAATACGTGGTGGTAGTGGCGCTTCCAACAATCTGGCACGAAGGTTCTGTTCCTCCTGAAACCGAAATAGCAGTTTGTGTACCCACACTTGGTGTTACAGTTACAATACGTTGTGCAACTGTTGATCCGTTACAACCTGTTGCAGTAGCGATAATGATTGCTTCACCACTAAATGCGGCATCCCAATTCATGCTACCCGTGCCTGCATCAATTGTTCCTGCACCTGAAGGACTCACCGAATAAGCGATTACTCCATTGGTTGCCAAAGCGGTATAGGTTTCATTGGCTGCATCCTGGCAAACAGTGGTTGCGCCGGCGGAGAATGTGGTTGCCCCAACTGTTGGTGTGATATTTACCTCACGGGTAACACTTTTCGGTCCGTTGCATCCTGTAGCAGTAGCAGTAATGGTGGCTGCACCCGAGAATCCATTCGCCCAGCTCATGATTCCGCTTGTAGTTTCAATTGAACCTGCTCCTTCCGGAGTAACGGTATAAGCAAGAGTGCCATTGGTAACCGTTGATGAATAGGTAGTCGTGGCGCTGCCAACAATCTGACAGGTAGGTTCTGTACCACCTGCAACAGTGATGGCCGTAGGTGTACCAACCGAAGGATTAATCGTAATAGTTACCACATTGCTGTAACATGCTCCGCAGGAAGCATCAAAACCGACTATCCGAAAAGATGTTGCCTCTGTTATTGGGTCTGGCATATAGGTCAATGCCTTTGCATTGGTAATGTCTGACCAGTTTCCGGTCGTCTTTTTTTGCCACTGGTAAGTAAAGCTATTTGAACCTCCCAGTGCAGCTGAAGCGCTAAGTGCAACATCAGGTCTTGTATTGTAACAAACAACCGGTGAATTGCCAATCACAGGTGCAGTAAACGCATCCCTGACGGTCACAATTACCGTGTTGCTTTCTTTTACACTGTTGCAGGCATCGGTAACGAACAGCTTGTATTGAGTTGTAGTGGTAAGACTTCCGGCCAAAAGAGTCAGTGTGTTATAACCTCCAGTTATACAGTCTGTCCAGCTTGAGCCACCATTGATGCTTTTCTTCCATTGGTAACTACTATAAGGCGTTTTACCACCGGTTGCTGCTGTTGCAGTTATACTTCCGGCATCAGAAGCAGGGCAAATCGTTTTTGCACCGCTTGCAGTTGGCGCTACCAAAATGGGCAGAACCGTATAGCTGACACTTCCTGTCCCCGTATTCGAACAATCATTGGCGTCCGAAACGCTGCCTAAGGTATATCCCGTGGTGGCATTGGCCGAAGGAGTCACCGAAATGCTGTACGGGCTTGCATTGATACCCGTAATTGCGGTCTGGTCAACACCATCAATTATATAGACGATGCTCCAGGGAGCAGTTCCGGTTAGGGTTACGATCAGATTTGTTGCTGATGTAGCACACCAATTGGTAACCGTTTCGTTGGTAAGCACTGCTGTTGGTAACGGATTAACCGTTATGTTCTTTACAGTGGCTGTTGCAGCTGAACATCCTTGAGTATTGATATAGTTTACAGATACCGTTTTTGCGCCTGGAGTCGTCCAGGACACTGTAATTGAATTTGTGTTCGTTGCAGAAGTGATCGTTCCACCATCAGAAACAATCCAGTTATATCCTGATTGACCTGCTTCCGTTGTATAAGTTACACCAGTGGTTCCTGCACAAACCGAAGTTGTTCCAGTGATCGTTGGAAGCGGTAAGGCGTAAATAGCCAATGATCCGTTGTTGTAAGTGAAACTGTAATTTTCTGAATAAGCTCCTCCGGGTACAATGGAATAAGCAGCACCTACACCGGTTGCTGCAATAGCAGTGCCTGTATAGGATACCTGAGTATCCAGTTCTTTTTCATCTTCCCCGCCTACAAAACCACTATAAGTTGCGGTATAGCCTCCGTTATAAATCGAACCATCATAACACTTGCTTTTATTATCAGCAGTAATGGTAAGCGGAACTTTGGAAACTAAAAAATTACCTGCACCAAAACTAAAGGTATAGTTATTGTCCAACCCACCTGAAAGAGTAATAAAACCAGGATATGATCCTGCATCTGAGTCTGTTGTAACTGTTGTACCAATTGTTGGAGGAGTATCAATGATTTCTGCTCCATATACCCAGTCACTGTATTGGAAAGTTAAGGTAGGGTTGACTGTTTTGTAGACTTTCGTCTGGTTGTCAGCTTTGGCTGTCAGTACGGCTTTTTCAACTGTCAGTACACCTCCTACAGTGGTAATATTGTAGTTGGCAGCAGTTGCTCCTGTAATGGTTATCGGGTGTGTACCGACAGTCGCATTTGCTGCGGTTAAAGTACCCATCGTCACTCCGGTAATTACACTGTATGTATCAGTGTAAAGTAAAGTTCCTGAAGCCGTATAACTCAAAGTAGGTTCTGATGCACCGTAAACTTTTGACTTTGAATCCGCTGTAACAGTCAATTCTGCTTTGGCAACGGTCAAGGCTCCTTTTACATGAGTTACAATGTAGTTGTCTGCTGTACCTCCGGAAATAGTTATATCATGAACTCCGGCTGTCGCGGCACCGTCGGTTGGAGTACTCAGGCTTACACCGGTAATCAAAGCATAAGCATCACCATAATACAATACTCCTGATGGAGTAAAAGTTAAAGCTGGGTCAGCTGCACCGTAAACTTTTGACTTATTATCAGCAGTAACGGTAAGTGATGCCTGATTAACGGTAAGCGTTCCTTTTACGTGAGTAACGTTGTAGTTAACTGCTGTACCTCCAGAAATAGTTATATCATGGGTTCCTGCTGTTGCAGCAGATCCAGTTGAAGTAGCCATCGTTACACCTGTAATTACAGTGTATGCATCTCCATAAAAGCGATTTCCTGAAGCGGTGAAAGTTAATGTTGGATCAGTTGCTCCGTAAACCTTTGACTGATCATCAGCGGTAACAGTCAGTTCAGCTTTGGCAACTGTCAGTGTGCCTGCAACATGGGTAATATTATAATTGGCTGACGTACCACCTGAAATTGTGATTGGATGTGTTCCGGTAGAAGCAGCAGCAAGGGTTGTTGTACTCATCGTTACACCGGTAATCACACTACTGTAAGCATCACCATAATATAATGTTCCCGAAGCAGTATAAGTCAGGGTTGGTTCAGCCGCGCCGTAAACTTTTGACTTGGCATCAGCGGTAACGGTCAGTTCAGCTTTGGCAATTGCAAAGGTGGCAGGACTTCCAACAATCTGCAGGTCGTAATTGGTACCTGCTGTAAGTGAGCCAAGTGTAAAAGCTTTGCTGCCCGAACTATTATCTCCATCGCGACCAAGAGAACCGGTGATTGCATCTGACCCAATCAGTGCCGGTGAAAAAGTATAAGAAAGCGCCGGATCGGCCTGTCCGTAAACCTTGGTTTGACCCGTGCCCGGGGTGATTGTAATCACTTTGGCAGTAATATTCGCCGTAGTAGTTACAGTTGGGCTAACTGTGTAATTTCCGGCATCGGTGCCACTCAGAGTTACATCGGCAGTTACGTTACTAGTTCCGACATTTTTTGTATCAAAGCGTGCATTGCTAACCGCCACATTCACATTCTGACCGGTTACCACTCCCGTGGCAACAACAGACAAGCTTGGCACGGTGGCCTGAAGAGTACCATCGTAAGGCTTATCAGTAGCGCCAATTGTAATGGTCAGGTCAGTTTTGCCAGATAACCTGACAAATACTGAACCTCCTGCCAAATAAGTCGGACTGTAAAGATTTCTACCATTGTCATTTATTGTAGCTATTACTTCCTTACTTCTGCTGGCATCCCAGTATTTCAGGAGGATGGCATCCCCTTCAGTATATCCATTTTTACTAGGAGCAAGAGTACCATCATCTTTCGATGCTACCATGGATAAGGTAGTGTACGCACCGGTTATTCTGACTACGCCCACGCAGAGCGAACCATCGTAGGCCGCAATTTCGTCGCCGGCCTCCAGGTTAACTCCGCTAAGCTTTGCTTCCAGCATATTGATATTCATCTGGTAGTAGCCGTTGCCAGTCCAAACCGTTTGAAAGTGTCCGGCTGGAGCATCACCGCTGGTACTGAAATTGGATGCTGTTTTCGCTATACCTGGTATAGCGAAAAGCAGCGTGATTATGAAAATTAAAATCTTTTTCATCGAGTAGATTATTTACTATTATCTTTTAATAATTCCATTAAACGTTAACCCATTACAGCGTAGGTAATAAACACCCGGTCTCACAACCGACCCTGCGTCAGTGGTTCCATCCCAATTAACAATCTGTGAACCTTGAACTGAACCGGTGATGAGTGTGCGTATCTTGCGTCCCAATACGTCGTAAATCATTATATCAATGGGTTTAGAACCCGATGAATTAATTTTAATTGAAAGGTTGTCGGTAAAAGGATTCGGATAGAATTTCACATCAAATTGTTGGCTTAAATCGCTGAGACCTGTAGTCCCTAAATCGCTTACAGTCATAAAGAGTGATTCGCCTTTTCTGAATACGTCCACGCCATTTTTCAACGTCTCCGTTTTCATAGTTGACTCAGCACCATTACTGAACAATTTTAAACTTACCTGATTTCCTTGGATGTACCCATTGATTGATTCTGAAAGCCCGTCATTGGCCGAAACCGGGATGCCTACATTGCCGGAGAACATTTGGTCTGCACCTATTGTCACAGCTCCCACGCAAATAGACCCATCGAATATTCCGATTTCATCACCTTGGCGGATACCAGATTTGTTCAATTCCATAAGGTTGATGTTCATATGATCCACTCCGTTGCCTGTGAAGGCCGCTTTAAAGTGGGTTGAAGCAATAAACTCAGGTGTAATGGTGGCAGCTTTGTTCAACACTTCATTAATGATAAGATTACAAGGAGCATTTACATTGACCAGGTAACCTTTCCCAGGTGTGAAATCTCCGAGGTTGTTCTGCCAGCCAAAACCATAACTGGTCCAGTCTTCAATGGCATAACCACGTTCATCCATTACCTTTACTAACTTACCGGCATCAATCAATGCCTGTACTGCTGCTTTACCATTCTGATTTGCAGAGGCCGGGAATGAAATAATATTCCAACCTGTTGTTAATGGAATCGACAATGGAAGTGGAACAGAATTGCCTGAAATAGTCAATTCACAGTCTGAAGAAACATTTACACGATATCCTTCGGTACCCTGAAGATTCCCAATATTATTAACCCAGGTACCGCCACCCCAATCTTCTAGTGAATGTCCCTGTTCATCCATCACCTTTCTAAGTTTGGTAGCAGTAATGAGCGGATTGAAGACAGTTGACATGGCGTCGTTAGGATTAGCAGGAATAACAGCCGATGAAATAATGTTCCATCCAGCTTGTAGTGATAAGATCTGTGAATTACGGAGGATGGCAAAGGTGGCCGGAGTTCCGGTCATAACCAACGTGTAATTCGGTCCTGCTGAAAGGTTGCCCAGCGTATAGCTGTAGTTGCCAACATTAGGAACTGTACCTCCATTACGTCCAAGCGCTCCGGTGAAATTATCTGTTCCATACAAATGATATGTACCAAGTAAATCAGGGCTGGACGTATAAGTAAATGTTGGATCACCTGTAACACCAAACAATTTGCTTTGACCAGCAGTTGGTATGATCGTGATCGTTTTGATCGTGATGTTGGCCGACAAACCAGTCGGTTGGGTAAGGGTGTAATTGCCTATTCCACCTCCCGAAATAGTCATCGAAGGAGTTACCACGATGCCTGTGCCAATACCTGTTTGTACAAAGGTACCTGCGGTGTAATTAGCAAGGCTTATATCATCGCTTTCAACTTTGCCAACCAGGGTTGCCCCGGTTATGGTAGCCACATTGGTTCCGTCATACTCTTTGTTCTGGGCAACAGCTCCCGAAATAGTCAGCGCCTTTTTGGAGATCGCATCATCAACAGTTCCGCTGGTTGCATTGTAATTGGTATTTTCTGCGAAAGACCATGCGTCACCAGTATAGGTTCCTGCATCGGTATGCGTTGTTCCAGTTACAGTCATATAACTGGCAAGATTTACCGGAGTCGGACTTTCAATACCCACAGCTGTGAAAGTGGCTGTATGTGGATTACCATCATAAGTTGGGTTGTAAGGAGTAACTGCGATGATTGCATTGGCCTTGCCCACTTCAAATATGCTTGTATTAAGCGGGGTTAAGGTGTAGTTATTGTCTGTTGCCGATCCAGCGGAAATTGTCGTATGGTAAGTTCCGGCATTATTCCATTGTGTGTAGTCAGTTCCAAGAGCGAACCCAACATTATCGAGAACTGATGAAGTTTCTCCATTTTGGAAACTACCGTATGTAACTGAAACAGCTGGAGCCGAACCACCATAAGTGATATTAGACGCAACGGCTGTTACTGACAGGTTCGCTTTGTTGATAGTAAGTGTACCAGTTACCTGTACCGCTGCATTGTAGTTAGATGTCGCAGCAAAATCAGCGGTGACGTCATAAACTCCTGAGTTGGTAGGTGCAGCAATTACTGTACTTCCCTGTTTGTAAACCACAGTAGTAGCACCAATATTACCAGCAACACCTGCAACGGTTGCACTGGTTACATAATGGGCAAGACCATCATAAGTTGGATTAGTGCCTACGGTTAAAGTGATAACCGGAGTTGCATTTCCTACAACAATGTTTCCAGGTAAATAAGTAGGTGTGTAATTACCAACTGCAAATGTTCCGCCTGTTGCGGCAGATGGTAAAGCCTGATTAGTGTAGGTATTAACCGGATCAGTAGCTAAAGCGCCTGTTCCGAAGGTCATGGTTACCGTACCAATGGTTTCGCCATTCTGTAAACCGGTTGCAGTAAAGCCAGTAAAACCTGTGCCACTGGTTAGGGTAGCGCCATAAGTCTTCGGCTGGGCAGTGGCTGTAATGGTTAACGCCCGTGCAGTAATCTCTACATCTGCCGTGGTTTCACCACCGGTCACTGTCATGTAATAGTTGTTCTTATCAGCACCACCGGTAAGCGTAATTCCGCTGTAAGTAACTATATGAGTAGTTCCAACTTCTTTGTTGTCAAATTGTGCGGTTCCTGAAAATACCAGTAAATCACCTTCAATACGGTTGTCCTGGAAACTTGGAGCAAACGCCACATTGATTCCGCCATCATATTCCTTGTCATTGGCAGCAAAATTCCTCAGCGTGAGTAATTTCTTATCAATTGTTGCATGTGCAATTCCAGTTGTTGAAGCAAGGGTGTAGTTACCGATATCAACGCCACCACTTATTGCAATGTTTGTGTAGTTAACAACTTTTGCAACTCCATAATTCTTGTCAACAAAAGTTGCCGGTGTCCATGAAAAGGTCAAATCATCACCAGTCACCTTGTCATTGCTGAAACCCTGACCTATAACCGAAGTATTCTGGTCGTAGGTTTTAGTGTCAGCCAGGAAGTTGCTCAGTGTTAAAGTTCGGCGGGTAACGTTGGCAGTTGTTGTATTAACAGCTGTTAAATCGTAGTTACCTGCTTCAGCGCCTGATATGCTCATTCCTGAAGGAGTTACAATTTTACCATCTGCAACATTCTTGTTGTTAAAGATAGCACTACCTCCGGTAAGTATTACTTTACCTGCATCAATGGTTTCGATGCCATTAGGTGTTCTGGTAAGAATTTCAGCAACATCATTACCATCATACACTTTATTGTTTGCAGTGAAGTTACCGGTAATTGGTTTGACAACAATCTGACCGGATAAACCTGTAGGTTGTGTCAGTGTATAATTACCAATTGCACTACCTGTAATAGTCATTGGTAAAGTGTTTACAGTTATACCTGTACCTATGTTCTTTTGTGTATAGGTTCCAGTTGTATGGTTACCCAATACAACCAATGCGGCATCCCAGGATTCAACACCTGATAAGACGGCACCTGTAATATTTGCAACAATAGTACCATCATAAGTTTTTGGCGTAATAACCACCGAACTGATCACTGTCAATTCTTTCTGGTCAACAGTTAAAGTACCCGGCGTATAAGTAATGTTATAATTCGAAGCAAGGAAACCTCCATTACCTGTTGCAGAACCTAAAGTAATCGGGTAAGTTGTTACTGGCGCAGTATTGATAGCACCGGCACTTGCAAATACAACACCAGTAGCAAGTTCGCTATTTGCATAAGTACCTGCAGTTTTGGTAAAGGCAGATGTACCCAAAGTAAGCGTTGTTCCGTAAGTTTTGCTACGATCTGTTGCAGTCAAGGTAATTAGCCGTTGGTCAATCGCGAATTGAGCAGAGTTATAGGTAATCGTATAATTACTATTAGCCAGACTTCCCTTGCCGATTGTGTAATTTCCAACAGGTTCACCTGCTGTACGGGTTAAGCTTCCGGTAAAGGAAATTGCGTCTCCGTTTGCAAGTAATGAATTCACTGCCGGATTAGAAGCATAGGTAAACGCAGGATCAACATCACCATACGTTTTGTGCTGACCTGCATCTGCTGTTACTGTAACGGCCAGTGGAGTAATTGCAAAGTTATCAGTATAGTAGATTATAGCGTAGTTTGAATTCTCAAGAGAACCTATTCCAATAGCATAAGCGCTTCCTACTGATTCACCTGTTGCACGGGTAACATTCCCCGTAAAGGCTATCAGATCTCCATTTGCCAATAAAGTTCCGACCGAAGGGCTTGAGGTGTAAGTTAATGTCGGGTCAAGACTTCCGTAGGTTTTACCCTGGCTGGCATTAGCTGTTACCGTAACGGCCAACTGATTGATAGCATAATTATCACCAGTGTAGGAAATCGTATAGTTACTATTGTCTAAAGTTCCCTGACCAATAGCATAATTTCCAACAGGCTCTCCAGCTATACGGCTTAAACTTCCGGCAAATGAGATATGATCTCCGTTTGGCAATGCAGAGTTTATAGCCGGGCTGGATGTATAAGCAAAGGTCGCATCGACAGCGCCATAGGTCTTGTGCTGACCTGAATTCGCGGTAACCGAAACTGCAAGTGGAGCAATTGTAAAGTTATCAGCGTTGTAGGTTATGGCGTAATTTGAATTTGCCAATGAGCCAATTCCGATGGCATAAGGACTTGAAGCAACAGTTTCGCCTGTTGTACGGGATACATTCCCTGTAAAGGTTATGTGGTATCCATTAGCTAATAGAGTTCCGACTGCCGGGCTTGATGTATATGTTAATGTTGGGTCAAGCTGTCCGTACGTTTTACCCTTGCTGGCATCAGCTGTTACAGTTACAGGTAACTGAGTTATCGTAAAGTTGGCCCCTTCAAAAATTACTGCATAGTTACTTAACTTATTGTTTTCTCCTTCGATAATTGTTAGGCTTCCCTGGCCGATGGCATAAGTGTTCACATTTTCTCCGGCTTCTCTTGAAAGCGCTCCGTCAAATAAATCACCATCTGCAAGGCTTCCTGCGGTTACAGAGTAGGTATAAGAAGTAGGATTAGCTTCTCCATAAACCTTGGTCTGGCCAGCAGTAACAGTTATGGTGATTGGGCGGGTACTGATTGTACCTGTTGTATTGGTCACATAATGAACCGCGTAGTTTGCACCACTATTTCCATCATTAATCACTGTTCCACTTGGTGTCAGCACTTTTGATGGGCCGAAAGTCTCCGTATCGAAGGTTTGGATACCAACAGTGGTGACTGCATCACCGGTTTGTACTGCATCAACAATAGGAAGAACACTTGATGTGGTTGAACCGTCATACGGTTTGGTATCGGTTTGTGCAGTTACATTGATGTCCCTGACTGCGATATTTGCAGTAGTTGATCCACCGGTTGTAACCAGCGTATAGTTGCCTGCTCCTGCACCACTAATGGTAATATCAGAGTAATTAACTGTTTGTAGCAAAGCCGCGTTTTTGCTTGCAAAGGCTGCGGCATAATCAAATGTCAAAACATCGCTGTTTACATGGTTATCACTAAACCTTGAACCTGAAGGACCGGTAACGGTTGTTGTTCCATCATAGGTTTTAGCATCAGCAAGAAAATTGGTCAGTGTAAGATCACGTTTGTTTACGGTCAACTGACCTGTACTTGCATACACAATTCTATAATAAGCCGGAGTATATGGCCCTGTAGCCAAACTTGGTACTATTGCATAATCTGGTCCGGGTGCAACTACAGTTGCTGTAGCAGCTGAACCGGCACTGGTTAAGGTAACACCGGTTATTTCACCTGCAACAACCGGGCTTACGGTATTCCCGTGAACATCAGTATAACTTGTTCCGGTAACTGTAAACTCTGAATTACCCATGGCCAATACATCGCCATAAGTTTTAGTGCGGTTGTTGGCAGTAATAGTTACAGCGCGTTGTACTGTAATATCTGGTTGGGCTCCGTATTTACGTGGGTCAGCTAAATCGAGGGCAGTAAGCCACCAGTTTCCTGGTTGGCTAAACAGTACTCCATTAGTAAAGGTATGGATACCAAGATCTCCTACTAAAAATTGATAATCTGCCGGGTTCGTGGCTGTAATATCCGTATTCGAGAAGGTAATTGTTCCCACATAATTTGTTTTTCGGTTCCCGTAGCTGTCTCTTGCTTCAACGGTCGGGCTTACATGAGTTCCCAAATCGTGCGGGTCGGCCACGTTGCTAACTACGAAATCTTTCAGTACAGTAGGACTTACCAAAACAGAAAGGGGATGGTTTCCTTGGTTAATTGTTCCGTCGAAAACAGTAATGCTGGCTGTTTCGGTCTTGTACAGGGTCATTCCACCTGTTGCAACTCCTGAACTAAAGCTTAATGATGTGGCTGTACCAAATACCACTCCTCCAACAGTTGGGAAGGTAACCGGAACCGGTGAAGCATTTGCGCCGCCGAAGGTTAAGTTTTTGCTGCCTGAATAAGTAGTAGCGACGTTATTGAATGCATCATAAGCCGTAATGGTAATGGTTTGCCCTATACCGGCAGTTTGTGTCGAGCTGCCTGTTATAGCGAGATAGTTGGCTGGGGCAGCGCTAACAGTTACCGATAACTTGTGCGAATCAGCATTCACTGATCCCTGGCTAACTGTTACTGCAGCCGTTTCAGTTTTGTACAATACCATGCTTGCCGTAGCAGCACCCGAACTGAAGCTTAACGATGTTGAAGAACCAAAGACGGTTCCTGCAACCGTTGGGTTAACAGCAGTGTTAGGCAAATAGGCAGGTGACGGGTTCGCGCCGGTAAAGTTGAGCGCCTGGGCTCCGGTATAGCCGGTAGCCACGTTGTTGAAAGCGTCATAAGCAGTTACCGTGATTGTCTGAGCTTCGCCTGCAACCTTAGGTGTATATCCGGTTATGGCAAAATAGCTTTGTGTTGCAGGACTAACCACAACAGACAGTTTGTGTAAAGTGCTGTTGATGGTTCCATCACTGGCGCTAACCTGAGCTGTTTCGTCTTTATAGAGGTACATCGTTCCCGTAGCAATACCCGAAGCAAAAGTTAAGGAAGTTGCAGTACCAAAGTTAGTACCGGCCACTATTGGTAATGTTGATGGATTCGGTGATCCTGCTGCTCCTGAGAAAGTCAGTGATTTTGAACCATCATATCCGGTGGCAAGGTTGTCGTATAAGTCATAAGCGCTGACCGTAATCAACTGGCTGGTACCTGCTGTTTGTGTGCCTGTGCCTGTAATGGCCAGGTAAGTAGCTGTATTCGGACTAACATCAATATTTCCTGATGATGTAGTTGTATAAGATGGGCTGGAGGTGAATCCAAGGTCGATCGTTTCAGCTTTGTTGTATGAAAGGTTGCTGAAAGTAGCGATACCACCTGAAACTGTAGCCGTAAGTGTTCCCTGAAGGGTAGCATTTCCTGTTGAACGTGCGGCAGTGATCACCGTACTGTTGTCGGTTGTTATCAGGTTACCGAATGCATCTTCAATGCGTACCTGGGGTTGGGGGCTAAAGGCCACACCTGCGGTAGCTGTATTTGATGGTTCTCTTTCCATCACCAGTTTTGAGGCCGAAGCCGGACTAACTGTTATCGAAAGCGTATGACCCGAACTGCTTAATGCCGGTGTTTCCCCTCCGGTAGTTACTACAGAAATAACGGCTCCTTCGGCTTTGTAAAGGTATATGACACCAGCGGCAGCACCTGAATTAAAGACCAGGTTTGTGGAAGCTCCGAAAGAAGCTCCGGCTATATTAGGCATAACTGCTGGTGACGAGGAAGGGTTAGCTCCGCTGAGAATCAGCGAATGTCCTCCTGTGTATCCGGTAGCCCTGTTGTTGAAGGCATCATAAGCGGTTACAGTAAGTGTTTGACTGGTTCCGGCCTCCTGAGATGAGGTTCCGGTGACAGCCAGATAATTGGCTGCAGCTGCACTTACCACCACTTGGTTGGAAGTAGTAGCCGTTAACGTCGGTGAAGAGGTAAACCCTAAGTTAATTGTTTCCGCTTTTGTATAATAAAGATCTGTAAATGTGGCAATACCACCGGATACAGTAGCTGTCAATGTCCCTTTCAGAACGTCTGAACCTATTGAACGGGCAGCCGTGATCACAGTTGCATTATCACTATTTCGTAAGTTACCAAACTGGTCTTCAACCCTGATTTGCGGTTGGGTTCCAAATACAACACCCGCAATAGCAGTACTTGAAGGCTGCGTCAAAACCGTCAGTTTTGTTGCTGCTCCCGGTGCAACATCGATCGTCGCGGTATGCGTAACAACCCCACTTACTGTTCCGGCAAGGGTTGCAGTAATAGTAGCTGTTCCAACGCCGGTGGCCGTCATGGAGAAGGTAGCAGTATACGTTCCGTCATTATTATCGTGAACAGCAGTCAGATTTCCTCCGGTCAGGCTGTTGGCCAGGGTGATTGTTCCCCTGCTGTTGGTAATGTTATTTCCCCACTGGTCTTTCAACTGTACAGTTATCAAACTGGTTCCGTCGGCTGTAATGGACGTTGAACCGGCTGTAACTGTAATTTGTGATAAAACCGGCAAACCTTCGGTAATATTTACCACTGCATTGTCGGTAATATCTCCCTCAATGGCATCAGTTGCATCAACCAAATGACCGGTAATGGTTGCATCGCCAAAACCACGGTTGTCGCCGCTTAAGATAGCAGTATAGGTTCCGTTGGCATGGTCGGTCACAGCAGTTAAAGCGCCTTTATCACGAGAAAGGGTAATCGTTCCACGGCTGGTGGTAATATTATTACCGTAGATGTCTTTGAGTTGCACGGTAATTACGCTGCTTCCGTCGCTGGTCATACTTGTTGGAGAAGCGGTAATTTGGATATGTGCCAGGTCCGGTAACCCCTCGTTGAAAGTTACTGAGGCAGTATGGGTAATTGCTCCCGTCACTGTTCCTGTAAGCGCAGCGCTGATAGTTGTTGATCCGCTACCCGGAAAATGGCCCGAAAGTGTTGAATGGTAAAGACCATCGCCAGCCGAGAAAGTTGCAGGAGATGCGACTGCTCCGTTTGGCGATACGGTCAGGGTAACCGCACCTCTGTCGGTCGGAATAAGGTTGCCTAAAAAGTCTTTCAGTTGCACCGTGATGGCTGATGTCTCGTTGGTTGTAATTATACCCGGACTGGCCGAAACGGTAGAGGTGGTCAAATTGGGAAGACCTTCGTCGATGGTTACCGAAGCGCCATCGATAATAGAGCCGTTAGCTGGCCAATCACCTTCTGTTACCGGACCATCCCAAACACCGGGACCTCCTGGTGCAGCATTAAAAGCAATCGAACCGGAAATTGCAGCAGTCCCAACACCATGATCAGATTCACCATAACTGGCATAAAGAGTGGCCGAATAGCTTCCTGAACCAGTTCCGTTGTAAGTTGCTGTAACAGTCTTCGAAGCATTGTTGCCGCCAAAGCCACCAAGGTTTGTAGTCAGGCTGACCACTCCGTCATTGGTTGTGCGTAAATTGTTATATATGTCTTTAAGCTGCACTGTAACGATTTGGTTTCCGTCGGTGGTCATGCTACCTGCATCGGGCACAATGGTTGTATGAGCCAGAGATGGAGGAGCAGGGTTAACAGTAATAGTATAAGATCCGCTGAATGGATTCGTACCCAGTTTGGCAGTAATAATGTTTGGAGCGGTGGTACTGGTTACAAGTACATGAAAAATATAGATTCCTTCAAATCCTGTTTCGGTACCGTTGTTTTGCGGTACTCCCACATTTACACCATCCAGAGAAACCGAGAGATTCTGGCATGAGAGCAAACGGTTTCCATCGCTATCGTGAGGAGTCAGGGTAACGACTACCTCCTGACCGGCAATTTTTGTACTTGAATCGATAGTGAATAGTGAAGTCGAGGCAGTAAACGGCCCCGGTTCTACCATGATGTCGCGCTGCGAACCTTGTTTATAGGCATATTGCGAATCGGCAGCGCGCACCCAGTAAGCCCCGGTTCTACTGATGGAAATTCCTTTATCGAATGTACGCACACCGGCATCTGAAATTGCAAAAGCTTGTAATCCTGTAGGAAAAGTCACCAAGGCATCATCCGACGATTTAAAACGGACACTACCTGTGTAATCGAGACAGGTGTTATAATATACGTCGCGGGCGGTAACGGTAATGTCAAACGGCACTGTGGCACGTTGAGAAGTACCGGCTACAACCAGGAAGTTGTCTAACTCAGTATTTTTCACCGTGATGACAGCAGTTGTGCCCACACTGGAAGTTGGTCCATCGGCAATGGTTATGGTTGGTGTTTGGTGGGCATTGTATAAAATAAAGCCTCCAACTGTAGCCACACCAGCCGTAAAGGCCTGATCGCCGTTAGCCGGTATTGCACGCACCATACCACTGCGTGAAGGAGTAGCATTAGAAGTCCAGATCACACTATGGGGACTCACATAGTCGGTTTTTATGTTGCCGAACTCGTCGTAAACAGTAGCCTTAACACTGAACGGAACACCGGCAGTTATTGACTGCTGGGCTCCACCACCATCAGGATTGGCCACCAAAGCGAAACTGTAAATGGCTGCCGGGGTAACCGTAATAGATGTCTGGCTTCCGGTTTTCGTATCGCCGGTAACGGTTACTGAATGTTCGAGTGTTGTTTTTAGGGTTACACCATTGGTAAAGGTATGTACCCCATTATCGCCGGAAACAAAAGTATAATTAGCTGGCAATACTGCCCGAGCATCGTCAGAGGTAAATACAATGGTACCGGGATAGTTGGTCTTTACGTTATCATACGGGTCGTAAGCGGTAACAACCGGAGTTGTTGTTGTACCAGCCACCACAGGGTCGGTAATACCAGTTACAGTAAAATGGTCGATAACAGCTGGGGTAATGTTAAAAGCCGATGATGTTGCCCCTGTTAACGGACCGGCTGCAGCCGTAAGTTTATAACCTGTTCCTACCTTGTTGATCCAACTTGCAGTAGTTCTTGCAACACCATTAACAGTGGTTATGGTAGTACCTGTTAACACTCCACCCAATGGATTGGTGCCAATGGCCAGCGTAATATCCTGATCGGAATTGGTCATGATATTCCCATAACTGTCTTTAATACGAACCGTAAGGACTATATTATCACCGGCGATGGTACTCGATGGCTGAACAGAAAATTCTAATACGTTGATCGCGAAATTAGCTGTAACATTCACATTATTGCCACCCACATCGGTACGTGGATTGGCGGTTGAGCCGTCGCTCCAGTTTACAAAATGGTAATTGGCAGCTGGATTTGCTGTTACTGCCGAGCCATTGGCCAAATAGGCCACAGTTTGCGACGTTGAACCCGAAAGTGAGCCGTTGGCACCTGCAGCGTATGCAAATGCAGAATGTGTACGGAAAGAGGCCGAAGTATAATAGGACGAGGCCGCGCATAAACTATTGTTAGCGTAAACCCTAAGGTAATACGTAGTACTTGAAGCCAGGGCCGAGGTTGATGCCGCATTTGTTGTAGTTGAACCTTGTGCCACACCACCGTCATAGGCGACCGATGGACTTGTCCCTACCACCCAGTAATAAGTGGCTGTTCCGGTACCGCCATCGGCGCCGTTGAAAGCTAAGTTAGCTCCAGTTGCGCTGGTAGGAGTGCCACTTGCCGAAGTTGGGGCAGTAGCCGGGGTATTGACCGTTACAGAAACCGGAGTTGCACAATCGCTGAACTGACCATTATAATTTTTGGCATAATACGTAGTCGTTGTTGAAGGATAAACCGTAATATTTCCTGTTCCGAGGTAAGTCCCGGCACAGCCTCCTGAATACCAATATACGGTATTCCCTGAACCCGCGGTAGCCGTAAGGTTAACAGCAGAACCACTGCAAATAGTTGACGGTGTTGCTGCTACACTGGTAGGAGCTGAAGGCTTTGTTGCAGCCACATTCCCCATATCAAGTGATAATAAAGTATAGTCTCCACTAACATTTACTGTCATTGTAGTAAATGAAGAGGCTGCAGTAACTTTAAAATTTTCATCATTATAATTACTTCCGGTAGAAGGCCAGCTAACTGTACCTAAAGAGTTATTATACACCGCATTTCCGCAAACAAGACCGGAAGCAGAAAAACTTAATCCACCTCCATTTGTAGTAACGGTAGTAATGTTACCTGCATTGATAGCGCCCTGCCTGATCACCACATTGTTGACAGCTGATGAAAAATTAAATGTCACAGAAATACCTCCTGATCCATAACCATTCATCCCGAAGGCATTTGCTTTGCAACCTGTGCCAGCCCCGCAAGCATTCTGATAGGCATCGCCGTATGGGCCTCCGCTACCCGAAAAGGTAACAGTATAGCCACTTCCGGTATAGGGAAAATCGTAGTACCCCAATTCCTGACCAAACGAGTTTAAAAACCCGAAAACAAGGATACTTGCAATAAGCACCTGTTTCATTTTTGCAATGATCGAAAGTAGTTTTTTCATGGTTTTACCTCCCGTTTAGTTTAGTGTCAGTAATAATCCAGTTTTCACCAGTTTTATTCAAAACCACCGTACCGAGGAACGAAGCCTGAGTTCTGATTAAGGTGTAATAAAAAACGAATTTGGCGGTTGCCGTATTTCCCGAAAAAGTTAACGACTCAAATTGGAAATAGGCCACAGTCATTTTATCGAGCGGTTTGGCGCTATCCATAAATTTGACCGGTTTGCCAAATTTCGTTAATTGAATATTGGCCTGAAATGCATACGGAAGCTGTACCACATACACCTGCTCCGGATTCTGATCAGGACCCTTTGGGTAATACTGCTGCAAATCGGGCAGATCAATAATTTTTTGTAACACCGCGGCCTGATCGGCCACCGTTTGCCCCCACGAACTTACAGCTCCCAGTAGCAACGCGAAAATGAGTAGAAATCTTTTCATAGTATGTAGTTTATATGTTTTCATTTTTTGAATCATCTCTTTTTTTCTATTGTTATATGGTTAACCCCGTTCCTACTCCCGAAAGAGCAGGAACGGGGGCTGTAAGGTTTATTGTCCTCCGGAGCAGTTGGGTATAGTCAGGTTGTCACTCACCAGCCAGGGAAGATAGGTTACACTACCTGAGGTCTGCCCCCCTGCCGGACCTGAGGCCTGGCCCCACCAGTTGCATGAAGCATTAACTGCCGAACCGCCATAATGAGCAATAGATACAAGATTATTTAAAAATGAGTTATTGTGAGCACTCACGTTTAAACCTACAGCTGACATACCCCATCCCTCTAGGGACTGATCGTAAATTTTATTGCCGGTAACTGTAAGATTGCTTTGCCCGTCTGAGCCTATTCCAACACCTACACCGTTATTGGCATGGATGGCATTTCCCGCGATGTTGATTCCAGAAGTGGCATTAAGATATATCCCTCTCCAGTTATTAACAATTTCGTTATTCAAGATTTGAAGGTTATTTGAGCCGCCAACGACCTCAATGCCGTTAGACTGGCTTCCAATACAAATTTTTATAATATTGTTTTTAATTGTTACATTTTGAGCTCCTGTGTTAGCATTTCCAACAACTACGCCACTATAATGCCCCATATTAAAGCCATTTTGAATCGTAAAGCCATCGATTTCGGAGGAGGCACCAAACAAATGAAAACCGCCAATAAGGATTGTTTCATCATTATTCCTAACTCCAGGAGTGGCACCTGCCGAAATACCTGCATTGGATCCTTTAAAAGTTAAATGCATTGTTAGATTGTATTGACCGCCCACAATTAGCTGTTCTGTGTACGTCCCTGCTGCGACATTAATTGTATTGCCTGTTAATGCTGCATTGATTGCGCCTTGTATAGTTGGATAACTGACGCTTGTGTTCATATTCTCAACAGGATTCACAGTTACCAATACATTCAATCTGTCTGTACTTTCGCTACCTGATACTGTTTGGCTGGCATAATAATGAGTGCCTGTTACCAACACAGTTGAACCTTCTAATACACTTCCGCCAGTTGCACTAGGATACCATTTAATTCCCTCTCCCGCAGCGGTGATGGTTAAGTACGCGACTGTACGTGCATCGCCTTTATAGAATGTTTGATCTGAACCAGTAGGGGCTACAGGTATAGTTTTACTTGCTGAGGCAGCGCTGACACATTTGGGGGTGGCAGTTGCTTTGGCAGTGATTACATCGTTGGTAGCCGGTGTAGTTACAGTTGCCGCCCAATTTCCACTTCCATCAGCGGTTGTGGTTCCGATAGCAGTTGTACCGTTTTTATATACAGTGATGGCTGCATTTGATTCGCTGGTACCTGTTACCACAGTGGTTGCTTCAGTAGTGATGGTTGTGATAACCGGTGCTACGGTTATTGTACCTGATCCGTCAACCCCAGTAGATGTTGTCCACCAGGGGATAAAAGTAACATTGTCAGAAACTGCATTTCCTGTTCCGCAAGGGTTGGTCGCTGCATTCAGAGGTCCTGTAGGATCACCCCAATAGTTGTTGATGGCATCAACATTATCAGTTGAAGTAGTTGCATTTCTGAGTGCATGAGCGCTGTTTCCTGTAAGTATGTTGTGGTGTATGGCCACATTTGTTGGTCCTGGCTCACCGCCGGTAAAGCTGTTATTCGATTCACCGATCCTTACTCCGACAGACCAGGTTCCATTGCCATTGTTGGTAATGGTATTACCGGTTAGGGTTACTCCATCCAAAGTTCCAGGATATGTAGAATAACCTCCTATAGCTCTTGATTTGATCAATATTCCTCCACCATTGGGATCACCAAGTCCACAGCCTGTGATGGTCGAATTCAAAATTTGTATGTTTGAATACGTACCGCCTTTCAGGTTCATATCAATTCCGGCATTGTGAGTATAATAGGTAGAGCCGTTTGTAACTGGCTTGCTGCCGCAATTACTGATGGTAAGATTCGTAAATACAGCATTTTTAAGTGTCTCAAAGTACAAGCCTTTTAGCGCGTTATTGCTAAAGGTAGTACCAGTTATAGCAACATTATTTAGATTATCACTATTACCCGTTGTTCCTGGAACAATATAACTGCCAAAGCCCCACATGGTATTGTCACTGATAGATCCGTTCGTAATGACTAAATTTGACATTTTAGCAACATGTTCAGCCACTGGTGTTAAATCATTATAAATAAAGAAACCGTAAGCGCTGTTGGTGAGGTTTGTATTGGTAAGGGTCAGGTGGCTTACATTTGCCAAAGCGTCAGCAAACAATGCACAATTGTGTACCCTTGATATTACGTTTTCGATTAAGATGGTACTGACCGTCGAATTAAAGTAAATACCCGTGGTTCCGACACCGGCTGCAGTTAAAAAGCCTTCGATTGCGAAATCTTTCAGGGTAACATTATTCGCAGCCACAGTGATGATGATCTCATTTCCATTCAAATTCGACAAATTCTTAATAATGGTAGCCGCTGAACTTACCCCTTGAAGGGTAATACTCTTATTAACTGTTACCAGCTCATTGTAAGTTCCGGATGCCACTTGAATAACATCAGAAGTATTTGCAGCATCGATAGCTCCCTGGATCGTCGTGTAATTGGTTCTTTGTGTAATGTTTCTGACAAGATATACAGTTACGGTGAAAGCAGTTCCTTCGCTTACACAGCCATTTGCATTCTTTACCGTAATGGTTCCGGTATAGGTACCCGCTGCGGTGCTCGCAGGTATAGATATGGTAATCGTACTTTCAGGCAATGATGCACCTGTTACAGCTACAAAACTGTTGGTTGGTGAATCATTCCAGGTAATGCTGTACGAGGTTGGGGTTTCTGTTGTGGCGCTATAGGTAAGATCTGCTGTCGTAGTACCAATAGTTACATTCGGATTTGCGCCTAATGCTATTGTTGGTAATGCATTATTTCTGATCACCACATTGTCGGTTGAACTACAGGTTCCGTTGGTTTCTGTCCAACTTAAGGTGATGTTCAAATCAGTTGGTACAGTTGTTATTGTCGTTGTAGCTGAAGACACTGTCGTAATTACAGCTGTTCCGTGTTCACCTATAAAACTCCATGCTCCTGTCCCTACTGTTGGTCTAGCGGCCATGGTAAAGGTTGCAGTGTTGCAAAGTGTTTGGTCTGGTCCTGCTGCGGCTATTGGCAGCTCATCCACCGTAATATTATAGGTATTAAGTGTCGAACAACCACCCAGTGTTTCGGTTAGTTTCAATTGGCCACTGGTAGCCGTGTTGCTAAAATCAATTGTAATTGCAGGGGTGGTGAGTGAGCTAAGCGTAGCTCCTCTACCCGTGTATTGCCATTCATACAGACCGCCATCGGAGAGATGGTCGGTAACAGAATAACTTACCGAAGTTGAACCGGCACATACTACTGCGGGTCCGCTAATTGCATTGGCTGCCGGCCGCGATAAAATCGATACGGTCATGCTATGCGTATTCGTGCACGAGCCGTTGCTTTCGACCACTGTATAGGTCGTTGTCACCGTTGGGCTAACGGTTGGCTGTGCAGAGGTAGTCTCGGTTAATGGGACATCTGTTGGGGAAGCGCTCCATGAATAGGTATTCGTTCCTACTGCTGCTGCACCAATTTGAGTGCTCGTTCCGGCACATATCCCGCGGCCGCTCCCTGCGAGAGCGGCAGGAATCGCCTTAATTTCGACGGTTGTAGTGGCTGGCACAACATCGCATCCAGTAGCGGCGGCAATCGTATTGGTCACGGTATAATTCCCCGGAGTACTTGCAGCAAGGTTAATTTCACCAGAAGTTAAACTAACAAATTCGAGGCCTGCGGTTGAGCTAAACAATCCTTTAACTGCATCGGTTACCATCACCGGTGAAGGATTGGTCCCGTTGGTACAATAAGCCCCTAATTCATAGGAGAAAGAAGCGATTGGCAATTTTGTAATCGTCACAGCTGATTGGTGGGTTACTTCAGGGCAACCTCCTGTTGATGCAATCGTATTGGTCACCGTGTAGGTTCCTGCTGTACTTGTCAAAAGATTGATTTCCCCGGTTGAAGCAGTAACGGATAGTCCGGCTGTAGAGGTAAAGTTTCCTAAAGTTCCAACACCAAGTAAATTGGGTGAAGGATTTGTTCCGTTACTGCAATAAGGTGAGCCACTATATTCGAAGGTCGCAAACTGTGCAGCAGCTACTGTAATCACCGCTGAACCCGAAACGCTACCCGAACCATTGACATCGTTTACTGCTGTCAGAGTGTAAGTCGTAGTGTTTCCAGGACTTACAGCTATTATTTCAGGATTGGTTGATGCAGTGGCTGTAATCGGCATCGATCCTACTGTGTAGGTGTAGGTAAATGGTGCAGCTCCGGTAAATGCAATACTTAAATTGGCGCTTCCTCCGCTACAAATAGAGTTGGTACCCGAAAGAACCGCTGTCGGGATATCATTAATGGTTACACTTGTTGTAGCAGTAACCTGGGCACAGGGTGAAACTGCTGCCAATGTATAAGTAATGGTATAGGTACCGGCAGCACTCGAGCTTGGGGTAATTGCACCGGTCGATGCATCAAGCGTCAAGGTTCCTGCACCTACAGTTTTGGTATATGTACCTCCGGTATAAACACCCGAACCGGTCCGGCTAACTGATTGTGCGCCCTGGTTCATGGTAAATGGCCCGGCATACGAGATAGAGGCAGTTGGTAATTGCAGAATGGTTACACTTGTAGTTGCTGTCTGAGGTTCACAACCACCGGCGCCAGATACAAAATAGGTCACGGTATAGGTTCCGGTCAAGCTTCCGTTTGGTGTAATTGTACCGTTTCCGGTGTCAATAATCAAACCCGATGGCGTAGCCGAGTAGCTACCACCGCTGGCTCCTGAATGGGTTACAGTTTTTGCAGTTTCAGAGGTACACCATGGAGAGCCTGAGTAAGATATTCCCGGTGTTACCGGTGCATCGACAATGCTGACGGTTGTTGTGGCAGGTTCTTCGATGCACCCTGTTGTGGGAGGCGCTGTATAAGTAATGGTATAAGTATTTGCTGAACTTGACGAAGGGGTGATGCTTCCTGTCGCATTGATAGAAAGTCCGGTTGACGGATTAACACTAAAAACACCTCCGGCAGTTCCGGTAAGGGTAATGGTCTGCGGCGTACTGCTTTTGCAAAACGTACTACTGGCATAAAATATAGCTGCCTGTATTGCATTTTCAGAAATGGTGGCTGTAACCCCAATCCTGAGCCCTCCGCTATTCTTTGAACAGCCATTTGCATCAATGGCATCCACGTAGTAGGTAGTGGTTGCAGCCAGCGAAGGAGTGGTAAAAGTAGCCCCGGTGTACAGTGCAGTACCATAAAACGGATCGGCATACCATTTAATAGTACCGGCTGAGGCAGTTGCGCCCAAAACGACAGAACCTTCACCGCAACGCGAGGCCGGGGTTGTCCCCGTGATCTGGGAAAAGGCCGGAGCTGCAAAAAATCCAAGCGCTACAAGAAGAATTGTAATCCTTGTAATCAATTGCATGCTTTGTTTTGATAATCGAAGTAAATGTGTTTTCATAGTATAATGTTTAAGTATATTCTTTTTTTTAAACCAATGAATTATTTTCAATCTCCTCTTTCTCCACCATCTCTGCCACGACCAGCGAAAGCTTTTCAAAGTCGTCGGTCTTGGAGAAGAAATAATCAGCGCCCGCATCCATGGCCATCTGCCGGAAATACTCGAATGAAAAAAATGTGAGGATGATAATTTTTATTGTCTTGTCCTCTTTGCGTATTTCTTTTAAAACATCCAGACCACTTAATCCGGGCATCTTAATATCGACAATGGCCAGATCAGGTTTTAATAGTTGTATTGCTTCCAAAGTATCGGTACCATTTTTATAGAATCCAACAATCTCCACCTGCTTGTAAATAGCGAGCATTTCCAATAAACAGTTGATTGTATACAATGAATCGTCAGCTATTAATACCTTCATGATAGATTTCGTAATTTAACACGGCGAAAATAGAATTCTGTTAACTGACTTCTTGTAGTAGAAAGTATAAATCCTTGTAGGGAAATGCTGATATTTGTGTGGGGGAAATACTACAAAAACAGCTAACTATATGAAGGTGAGAAGGTGATAAAATGAGAAAGTGAGAAGGTGAGAAAAATAGGAAAAGAGTTACTTGCATTCTTTGCAATCTATGCATTCTGATTGGATACTATTGCGATGATAAAGATGAACGTGACTGTTCAATTTAATAACAAAACCATATTATTGTTATTAAACCTTAGTAGGAAGGACAAAAACACCACCTAATTGAACCTTATCAACCTTATTTATCCAACGTAAAGACAATTACATATCGCTGAATATAAGGTTGATAAGGTTTGATATGAAAGGCTATTTGGCATTCCTACTAAGGTTATTAACAAATAATAAGGTCCATCATTCACTCACTCGCCAGCACAATTTGCACCATGGAACATAGAGGACTTATAAATCCATTCTCTGAAGTGAATTAAATTATATGTTATATAGGCAAGTTCCGCTCCCGACTTTCACCATTAAAAGGTAACTATTCCACTGCCTTCTATCCTCATGAATTCATTGAACCTATATCTACCATTATCCCAGTGATGAGATGCTGTTCATATTTGTGTATAAAAAGGGTTATATCTGTGTATTTAATGTGCTTGAATATACTTATAAATCACATGGATAACACAGATAGAACACAGAAGTAACACAGCGGCAACACAGAAACTGCACAAATAGTACACAGATAGTACACATAAATGACATCTATTATAGCAGCCAATTATCACTTGGACATAAGGTGCATCCTTTTGCGGGTAGGCGTACTAATAGTTTGGGGAAACTCCTTCCCTACTACAATATCATGAGATTAGAAATCTATGAATTACAATTTAGATAGCCCTGTCTCAGTTAGTAGACACAGGAAACAAGGAAACGATTAAATCAGGTGGTTTTCCAAACAGTACTTGGTGAGTTCGGTGTTTTTATTCAAATCCATCTTATTCATGATCCGGCTACGGTAGGTGCTGACGGTTTTGTCGGAAATACAAAGTTCAAGGCCGATTTTCTGCAACGACTTTCCATTGGCTAGCTTGATCATGATTTCGAATTCACGCACTGAAAGAAAATCATGTCTATGATCTGGCACATTGCCTTCAAGCTGACGGGCCATATTTTCAGCCAATGATTGTGAAATGTATTTTTTGCCTGTTGAAATTCTTTTGATGGCCAGAATAAGTTCTTCCGAAGCGGTATCTTTGGTTAAGTATCCGGAGGCGCCAAGTTTAAGGGCACGGACAGCATATTGTTCCTGCGGATGCATGCTCAGCATCAACACATTTACCGAAGGATATTTTGATTTAACCATTTGAAGAACTTCCAGGCCATTTTGATCGGGAAGTGAAATGTCAAGCAACATGATATTGAAATCATCATTCAATAAAAACGATAAAGCTTCCTTACCGTCATTGGCTTCAGCTATTAATATTACTCCTTCAAGTTGATGGAGTATTTGCCTGAGACCTTCACGGACGATTTTATGGTCGTCACAAATCAATATTTTCATGAGAAAATAATAGGTTTTATTATTTTACTGTTTGATTGTCCGCTTAGAAATCCATCCCGAGTACTCGGGATTGGAGGTCGACTGTGAACAATATATTCAATTTCTTATTGTGAGGCCAAATTTAATAAAAATACCATTCAAATGATGGCTTGTACCATTTATTTATAATTCAGCGGTAAAATTATCTTTATGACTGTA
>Ga0209123_1001004_pt1 | contig 30738 bp, 26 predicted proteins | sample BarGraIncu00431A_FD_184500 | JGI IMG/M metagenome (GOLD analysis project Ga0209123, IMG submission 184500) | Arctic peat soil microbial communities from Barrow, Alaska, USA - Barrow Graham LP Incubations 004-31A (SPAdes) (version 2) | ecosystem: Environmental > Terrestrial > Soil > Wetlands >... | reverse complement strand
AGGCATGTATGATTTCAGCAGCTCCGATAGAGGCCAGATCGCCGTCGCCCTGATAGGTAAAAACTACCTTGTCGGGATTTGTTCGGGAGATACCTGTAGCCACAGCCGGAGCCCTTCCATGAGCTGCTTCCTGCCAGTCAATGTCGATATAATTATAAGCAAATACGGCACATCCAACGGGTGAAACGCCAATGGTTTTATCCTGAATTCCTAAATCTTCAATGACCTCGGCCAGCAGTTTATGAACCACTCCATGACTGCAACCGGGGCAGTAATGCATGGTGGTGTCGGTGAGCAATTTAGGCTTTTCATACACCAGATTTTTTGGGTTGATGATCTCTGCAAGTTCCATATGTTATCCTCCTATCAATTTTTGTTCCAAAGCCTCTACAACTTCCGAGGGACTTGGAATAATTCCTCCCATGCGTCCAAAATGGATGACAGGCACATCACATCTAACGGCCAGTTGAACATCTTCAATCATTTGACCGGCATTCATTTCAACTACCAAAAAGCCTTTAACCCGTTTGGCCAAAGCGGCAATTGGTTTCTTCGGAAAAGGGAACAAGGTAATGGGACGCAGCAGTCCAAGCTTAATTCCTTTAGCACGTGCAATATCCATTGATTTCTGACATATTCTTGAAGATGAGCCAAAAGCTACAATAATATATTCAGCATCCTCGCATTGAATTTCTTCATAGAGGACTTCTTCAGCTTCCATTTTGGCATATTTTTCCTGCAAGCGAATATTGTTATTCTCCATTCTTACGGAATCCAATTCAAGAGAAGTAATGATGTTGGCCTTTCGGTTAGCCTTTCGGCCATTGGTAGCCCAGGAACCGTATTTCAGGTCAATTTCTTCGGTAGTCAATCTTGGAATAAAATCGGACAATACAACTTTTTCCATCATTTGGCCAATTGCGCCATCGGAAAGTATCATGGCCGGATTGCGGTATTTGAAAGCCAGTTTAAAGCCCAATTCAACAAAGTCGTTCATTTCCTGAACAGATGATGGCGCAAGTACGATCAGACGATAGTCGCCGTGACCTCCCCCTTTTGTTGACTGAAAATAATCGGCTTGCGATGGCTGTATAGTGCCCAGTCCGGGGCCTCCACGCTGCACATTGACAATCAGGCAGGGTAATTCGGCACCCGCCAGATAGGAAATTCCTTCGGCCATTAAACTGATACCGGGGCTGGATGAAGAAGTGAATACTTTTTTACCTGAGGCAGCAGCTCCATAGACCATGTGAATGGAAGCAACTTCACTCTCGGCCTGAAGCACCACCATCCCCGTTTCATTCCACGGCTCGCGGTCCATCAGGGTTTCCATCACTTCCGACTGAGGAGTTATGGGGTAACCGAAATAACCATCGCATCCACAGCGAATGGCCGCTTCGGCAATTACCTCATTTCCCTTCATTAATCTCAATTCTCCCATTATAGTGTTTTTAATATTATTGCTTTGTTATTTAACCTTAAGGACTTTAAGGTCCTTAAAGTCCTTAAGGTTTTTTAGATTTTCACCCGATAAACGGTGATACAAGTGTCGGGGCAAACCATTGCACAGTTCGAGCAGCCGATACACTCTTCGGGTTTTATCATAAATGAATAGTGATACCCGCGACTGTTAACCTGCTTGTTTTGTCCAAGCACTTCTTGCGGACAAGCCACCACACAAAGGCCACAGCCCTTGCATTCTTCGTTGTCGACCACTACTGCTCCAATAACTTTTGCCATTTTCTTTATATTTATTTGCCTAAAATATTAAAAGTGTCTGAAGTGCCTCAAATTGAATGCCAAATAACTTTAGGCAATCAGAACTTTAGACACTTTAAGTATTATTTCAATGGGAAATCGGCATGGAATTGTACCAGCCTTTTTCCTAATTCGTCAAATTGATCTCTGTTAACATGTGATACACAGGCACGTAACCCTTCTTTTTCGCTGCCAGTATTTTGTAAGGAGATTGCACTAATTCCATAGTTCAGCAATTGGTGCAAAAGATCCCCTCCGGTCATTCCGGGGTACCCGATGGTGAAATAAAATCCATCGGCAATGGGTTCGTCTCCATCTTTTTCGTATACTATTTTAAAACCGTTGGAGGTGAATAATTCCTTCATTATCTTGGCTTTGCGGCCATATTCTTTTACCTCCTCTATGAAATTGAATTCTCCGTCGCTGGCAGCTTTAAACATGGCTGCCAAAGCATGTTGAGTCGAATGGGTGATGCCTGACGAAAGGGCATACAGCACCTGCATCACGATTGTGAAGCCGAATGGTTTGCTTCCGAAACGAGTTTCCAAATTCTCGTATTGCCTGTTCCACAGGGCATTTGAAATGGCCATGACAGCACAACGTTGGCCGGCATAGGAGAATATTTTTGATCCTGAGATAAAAATGATGTAATGATCAGTATATTTTGCAACCGTTGGCTGGTAAGGTGGCCTATTGGGTGAATATAAATCTTTTCTGAAATCCATGCCGAAATAGGCGAGGTCTTCCAATACAATCACATCGTAATTGGTTGCCAATTCACCAATAATTTGCAATTCCTGTTCGGTAAAACATACCCAACTTGGATTGTTTGGGTTGGAATAAATTATTGCATTAATATTTCCTTTGACCAAGTAGCTTTCCAGTTTGTTGCGGAGTTTTTCTCCCCTGAAATCAAAGATATCAAAAGTGTCAAACTTATGGCCCATTACCACCATCTGCTGCTTCTGTACGGGAAATCCGGGATCAAGGAAAAGGGTGGTATCTTTATGTTTGTCTACATTACCTGAAACCAACAGGGCAGCAAATGTTCCTTGCATGGCGCCTGTTGTGGGAATGCAACTTGCAGGCTCAACATCAATATTCATGAACGTTTTGATGAATCGCGAAGCTTCGAATTTGAGCGGCTTGATGCCATCCATCATTGGATAAACGGAAGCTACACCTGACTGAAGGGCTTTGATTTCAGCCTCGACACCTATCTTTGCAGCGGGCAATCCGGGAACCCCCATTTCCATGCGTATAAATTTGACTTTGCTCTCAGCTTCAATGAAGTTGATGAGCGCTACAATCTCTCTGATCGAGGCTCTGCCAAGGTCTTTAATATGAAGTTGATTGATGTATTTCTTTACAATTTCCTGACTAACCGGTGTCTGGTTCATTTATTCGTATTGAATTAATAGTGCAAAAATAAGAAAAGTATTGGGTATAAATCAACAACTGTCAGGGTATTACACAACAGCTTTCGCAATTCGGAATATTCCGAAAGCCGTGGATATAAAACTGAAAGAAGTCTCCCCTTTTATGTTTTAAATTGATAGCAAATCAGGCTAAAAGATGAACCTGTATTTTATCATGTTTTCAAAAACTCACAATCCGAAGGCCGGTTTAATGTCTTTTACCCAATCGGTAACTCGTTCGTCGGTCAGTTCAGGTTGAAAATCTTCATCAATGGGAAGGCCAATGAACTTTCCGTCGATGATTGCTTCCGAATCATCAAACTCGTAGGTGGCAGGATCAACTTGCCCAACCAAAGTTGCACCGTTTTCGATGAGCTCTTTTGCCAGAACACCCATTGCATTAACGAAATAACTCGAATAAGTAATATGATCGCCCAACCCGAAAATGGCTACTGTTTTTCCTGAATAATCTACTTTGCCAATGTTGGGAAAAAATTTACTCCAGTCATTGTTAGAAAAGTCCTGATCCCAGGTTTCTTGTCCAACCGTTGATATTCCAAAGATGATCTTGTCGTACTTATCAAGATCAGTTGCATCGGCATGGACCACTGGAATCATTTCAATATTTTGTTCCCCAAAAGCAACTTTAACTTTTTCAGCAACACGTTGAACGGAACCTTTTAAAGGACCGAAAAATAATCCAATTTTGCTCATATTCTTTAGTTTATAAATTGTGAATAGCTAATTCTCCACGTACGTATTCTCCTAATATTGAAAGACTTGAAACATTCTTCAGAATAGCATGAATGGCTCTCTCGTATTTTTTCAGTGAATCCCATTCCACATCAATATGGAAGGTATATTCGTTGGGCTTCCCAATAATAGGCACCGATTGTATTTTTGTAAGGTTGATCTGATTCTCTGCAAAAGTATTCAGCACATGGGCCAGCGCTCCGTAATAATGTCCCACTTCGAAACACAGGGAAGCCTTGTTGCTCAGTTCGTTGGGAAGCGCATGTTTGGACAGGATCAGGAACCGCGTATAATTTCTATTGTTGGTTTCCAGACCGGTATCAAGTATTTGCAATTCGTAAAGTTCAGCGGTACGCTGATTGCCGATGGCCGCTGCATCCATTAATTTCTTTTCATGAACCAGCTTTCCAGAAGCGGCGGTGTCCTGATTTTCAATGATATGTACCTCTGGAAAATAGTTCTCAATGTATTCAGCGCACTGTTTAATAGCAATCGGATGCGAATAAATGGTTTTGATATCCGCTTTGGTCACCCCGGGATTCACCATCAGGGTCATCTGAATTTGTATATAAATTTCGCCGATTATCTTTAAATGATAATCGCGGATGAGTGCATAATTTTGAAGCAGACTGCCTGCAATGGAGTTCTCAATGGCCATTACAGCAATACTAACCTGATCAGTATCAATGAGATTACAAACGCTGTTGAAGGATTTGCATTCCACAACTTCTACTTCATCTTCAAAATATCTTCTGGCGGCATCTTCGTGAAATGAACCTGCAATTCCCTGTATCGCTATTTTCTTCATCCTCTGTTTTAAAGTTAAAATCCCGGTCAAAGCCGGGACAAGTTACGTAAAAATATCTGGATATCCATCCTGTAAAATTGTCAGCAAAGGTAACAATCGAATGGCCATCACGGTTTTGGAAAGTTATAATTTAAATTTTATACATTTCACTAGCGCTCACCAATTCCATTTGATGGGCCTGAAGCACTTCAATACATTTTTGAATATTGTCGGGTTTAAGAACAATATTGGCCGATTTATTGTCCATCGACCAGGCATATAAATATTCGATAAATACACTTTCTTCTGATAGGATGTTAAGCGCTCTGGCCAATGCTCCCGGCTCATTCGGACTGTGCAGGCAAATAACATCGGTCAGCTTGACCGAAAATTCAGCCTCTCTAAGAATTGCATTTGCTTTTTCGGGATCAGATACAATCATTCGTAAAATACCAAATTCGGAAGTGTCGGCCACGCTGAATGCAGACATGTTGATGCCGGCATTTCCAAGAATCTGGGTCACTTCGTTCAGCCTGCCTGTTGTATTTTCCAGAAATACAGATAGTTGCTTGATAATCATGTTTGTTTCCTCCTACAATTTACGGTTGTCAATTACTCGTTTGGCCTTACCGGCAGTGCGTTCGATCGTCTTGGGCTCTACCAGTTTAACATCTACTGAAATGCCGAGCGTACTTTGAAGTTTGTGCGTAATCTTTTTGCGCAAAGCCTCCAGTTGCCTGATTTCGTCGGAGAAGAACTGCTCCTGAACTTCCACCATCAGTTTTAAAGTGTCTAAGTTACCTTCTCTTTCGACAATTAACAAATAATGGGGTGCAGTTTCACTCATTTCTAGTAAAACACTTTCAATTTGAGATGGAAATACGTTCACACCGCGGATTATGAGCATATCGTCGCTGCGTCCTTTGCATTTTTCCATCCGCATCAAAGTTCGTCCACAGGCACATTTTTCATAATTAAGACGAGTGAGGTCACGGGTGCGGTAGCGGATCAACGGAATTCCTTCCTTGGTGATGGTAGTAAATACCAGTTCACCTATTTCACCTGCCGGGAGTGGCTGTAAAGTTTCAGGATCAATAATTTCAGGAATAAAATGATCTTCATTGATGTGCATCCCAACCTGGTGCTCGCATTCACACGATACTCCGGGGCCGATTATTTCGCTAAGTCCGTATATATCAATGGCTTTAATACCCAGTTTCGATTCAATTTCTTTGCGCATGTTTTCAGTCCAGGGTTCGGCACCAAAAATACCGATACGCAATTTCAGGTCTTCTTTTTTGATGCCGGCAGATTCCATTTCTTCAGCTAGATAGAGCGAATAGGATGGTGTACAGGCAAGTACAGAGGTGCCAAAATCCTGCATAAGTTGCAACTGTTTCTCTGTATTGCCTCCTGAAATCGGGATGACTGAAGCTCCCAGGTTTTCACATCCGTAATGTAATCCCAGTCCGCCAGTGAAAAGTCCGTAGCCATAAGCAATCTGCACAATGTCCTCACGGTGAACGCCTGCCATGCAAAGTGCACGGGTTACCACTTCAGCCCAGGTAGTAAGGTCTCTACGCGTATAGCCCACCACAGTTGGCTTTCCTGTAGTTCCTGAAGAGGCATGGATACGTACAATTTCACTCATCGGAACGGTAAACATTCCAAAGGGGTAATTATCGCGCAAGTCAGTTTTAATTGTAAATGGCAGTTTGCTTAAATCGTCAATCGACTTTATGTCATTGGGAACCAGCCCTACGGCCTGCATTTTTTGGCGGTAGCTAGGTACATTGTGGTAAATTCTATTAACTGTATCTATCAGTCTTTCAGATTGAACCGACCTCATTTCATCGCGGTCAGCACATTCCATCTTTTCGTTCCAGATCATCTTATTCGTTTGAATGGTACTTCGTTTTAAGCTCTGCTATTTATTTACAGAATCAATTATTTCCATAAATTGACTCGTCCGGCATCACATTCAGTCCAGCCTGCAACAATTTATGTCTTGCATCCGAAACATCTTCGGTATCGATTACAAAATAGGCATTTTCATTCCCGTAACCTGATCGTCCATAGGCGTTTGTGAAATTGACACCTGCATTGACAATCACCTTGAGCAGATCGTCCAAACCGCCTGGCTGGTCGAGCATTTCAATGACCACGATTTCGCGCAACGCAGCCGATAAACCGTTATCAATCAATAGCTGATGAGCAGTTAACGGATCCGACAACACGAGGTTCAATATTCCCCAGCCACTTGCCGTATGGTTCAGGTTCATGGTGCGTATATTGATTTGGGCATCCTTCAATACGGCTGTCACCCTTTCGAGGTGGCCAATTTTATTTTCCAGAAATATAGAAACTTGATATGCCATTTTGTATATTTGAGTAATAATTTTTATTTATTATTATATAACGGTTTCATTTTGATTGTATTGCCATTAACTAAAAGACGGCTGCTATGAATTTAATGCTATCCTCAGTTCTTTGACCCTCACCGCTTTACCTTCCGACTTAGGCAACGAACCGGGTTCAACCAATTTGACGATCGGTTTCACCAATACTTCATCCCGGATTTGACCTGTAATCATTCGAGCTAATTTATCGAGGCGCGAAATGTCACCATTGAACCAATCCTTTTTCACTTCCACTTCAATAATCATTTCGTCCGCCCCATTGATGGTGTCAAGTGTAATCAGATAATCGGCTCCCACTTCATGGATTTTCATCAGCACACCTTCTATTTGCATCGGGAAAATATTGCAGCCCTTCACAATAAACATGTCATCTGTCCGACCTGTAATACGATCCAGACGGGCATGAGTTCGGCCACAGGCGCAGGTTCCAGGTAATATACGTGTGAGATCGCGGGTGCGGTATCGAATCAGCGGCATCGCCTGGCGGTCGAGTGTGGTCATTACCAGTTCACCAATTTTTCCATCGGCAACAGGTTCCAAAGTGTCGGGGTTGATAATTTCAATTAAATAGGAATCTTCCCAAATATGTAATCCGTTTTGATAAGTACATTCGAAAGCGACACCTGGTCCGTTCATTTCTGTCAACCCAAAAGAGTTGTAGGCTTTTACACCAAACATTTCTTCAATTCGTTGACGCTGTTCTTCCGTATGTGGTTCAGCGCCAATCACAAAGGTGTGCAATTTGGTGTCTTTTCTGGGATCAAGTCCTTCATCCTGAAAAACTTCATACAACCGGCTCAGATAACTAGGAATGGCATGAGCTACCGTGGTGCCATAATCTCTCATCAGCTTGATCTGGCGAGGACTGTTACCTGCTCCGGCGGGAATACTCAGGCAGCCCAGTCGCTCAATTCCATATTGAAAACCAAGTCCTCCTGTAAATAATCCATATCCGCAGATATTTTGAAATACATCGGTATCGCGGACCCCGGCGCAGTAGAGCGAGCGCGCCATTAGGTTGGCCCATGAAGCAATGTCGTGCCGGTTGTGAAAAATTACTGTTGGGTTACCCGTTGTGCCGCTGGTGCTGTGCAGACGGATTAAATCTCGTTGAGGCAACCCCAAAAATCCATAGGGGAAATTGTCGCGCAGGTTTTGCTTATTGGTAAATGGCAACTTTTTCAGATCGGCAACCGAGTTGATCGAGTCAGCCGACAATCCCATTTGCCGGTATAAATTTTTGTAATACGGCGAATTCATGGCCGACTGAATGGTGGTTTTCAACCTTTTGACCTGAAGTTTCTCCAGGTCGGTACGATTCAGTGTTTCAAGTTCATTTTCCCAATACATTTCAATTTTTTTAAAAAGAATACATCATCATCAATTGGCCTCTGTGGTTGGTCGCGTCTATTGAACTAGCGTAAAGTCCGTTACTGATATTTATGTTGCCAATTCCATAAGCTGCAGATGTCAATTCATATTCAAACTCAAGGCGCAATTTAGAAATATTAATTGCAATACTGGGTGCAATGCGGTAAATAGATGCAATCTGGGGTACCAATCCGGGAGTCACCACCGATGATGGATTGACGGTCAGGGTGATAGGAGTGGAGGGTGTAAAATTATACAGCGCATCACTTGTTCCCAGATTTTGCATGTACCCGGCAAATAGTCCTACCTGGTATTTAGCGCCATATACCGCATTGATAAAACTGGTGAACGTATTATAAGGAGTGTAAGTCATTCCTCCCGTTATAGAATCGACAGATTGTACTCCATAGCCGCCAGGTATAGTTAAATGAGCCATATTTTGACCCAATACCCCTTTTGCTTTGATGGTGAACTTGTTTTTAGAATATTGACCATAACCCACAAATGAAAGTGCCCTTAGATATTCGGTTGATACATATTTTTTCGTATCTTTTCCTGCATCTAATCCAACAGTATAAAGAGTTGGCTGGATATATTTAAGACTTGATCCTGCTCCCAAAGTAAAGCCTCCGCTGTTGAGTTCAATGTTGGCAACCATTTCAGGAATGGCCGCATTGCGGTTAAATACTTCACTCTTATCAGAATACATCATGGCCTTGGGGTACATGGAATCAATTTTTGTGAAGCCATAGGATTTATATTGAAATTCGGAAACCAGTGCAGCCGATAGGGTGAACTTCGAATTGGGTTTATAGTCAAACCTGATTTGAGGGCTGCGGTTGAAAGGCTGAAAGGGGCAGCCTGTATTGAGTCCACCTACCATAGGGAACACCTTTCCGCTCCAGAATGGATGCCAGGTTTGACCCAATAACAGGGAGGTTTTTGACCAGGTAAATAATGCATAGGCCTGCCGAACCCTCAGCATGGCAGGATTTACTCCAAGGTCGCCTGCAAAATCGGTTTCAATGTTGGCAGAAGTTTTGGCATTGAGAATTTCAGGTCCGCTAATACGCACTCCCATGCGGGTAGCCATGGATGAAAAATTATAAGTTGGGGTTTGATTAATATGTTTACCATTTGCATCAACCCCTGCATACAATGGAACTATGAAGAATTGTTCGTTGGCTGCATTCAACCCCTTGTAAGTATCAAAATAAGACTCGAAACGAACAAATCCATAAAACTCCAGGGAACTTGCTTTGGACTTAACTTCCTGGGCAATAGTAGTCAACGAGCAAATGATCAGGAACAAAAGTAATATTTTTCTCATATAATAGTTGATTCTCAAGGTTCGCAATATCGTTATAATCAATCTTCAAAACAAGACAGCCTGAAATTCCTTCTACAATCTCATTTTCCAATCTCCGATACTTCTGATACAGAAGGAATTCATTGATCCAGTATCTCTATTTTCAGAATTGGATGCAAAAGTAAACTATTTATCTTATACCACAAAGGATGCGCTTTGATAATTGTAAGCAATTATTGGTTTATACTTTCAAAATAGAAGTTTGCATCCATTTATATTGAGCAATTATAAGCAATTGTTGTATTTACATGAAATGTACAATAAATTGTTATTTAGGGTCTGCTGCTGAAAAACTCACACAGTCAATTTGACTGTAGGGCATCCCGAGCTCTCATGATCAATATAAAAGAGCTATTCAGTAGTCCCTGACTAACTTTAGGAGTATATTTTTGCACCATCCTATCTATTTTTCAAAATAAGCAATTGATCCTGGATTTCTCCTCTGTTCTTACGGAATAGGTTGGTGTTTGAGTGCTATTATCTGATACCTTTCTGATACCTTTCTGATACCTTTCTGTAACCTAAAGTTACAGAAAGGTATCAGAAAGGTATCAGAAAGGTATCAGATAATAGCATGTTATCCCCGGCATAATCGCATTTATACATCCCTGTTATCTATTTTGATCTCCGGTTCCAAATCTTTAGGGGACTTAGTAACCAGGGTCAAAGCCCTTTCAGGGTGCAGGCATTTTGGACACTTTCTGCTTTTTTTTTCTGCACTTATTACAATGGATATTTCTATAAATGGCTATTATTCAGAACAATAAAATTTCATCAGACCCTGCATAAGGCATCTTATTACTGGGGGCTTGCTTAAAAACGCTGAGCTGTGATTTTCCCTATGGGGAAAGGCGCTTATGATCATTCATTTTTACCACAATAAAGATGGGAAATCTTTACTAAGAGGTTCGGCATGGCCAATTTTATTATTTGTTCATTTTTTTTGCATTAATCACCAGACTGGTTTATTCAATGTACAAATTTATACCGTTTAATGTATAATACAACAAAGACATTTGCGCAATGTCTGGGAATTGGATTTCAACTTTGACTTATTTATGGTTTGAAATGGGAAAAAGGTTCAATTCCCGGTAATTAATTCTTTAAGATTTTGTAACCCATGAAGGTTTTATTCAATTTACCCAATTCATATTGCAATCGAATCCAAAATTTGAAGCTGTTGTTTGGAAGGAGAAATTAAATTTTATTTGCACTTTGAGAAGCAGTTTTCTGGAGCAATAAATTGATAGAATAACTGTTTAATATTGGGTTGATGATGACAAAATGAAGAAATTCTGGGGGCATGGATGCGGTTGCCCTGCAAGCGGTTTTTGGATTGTTAACCCTTAGGTAAATTTAATTGAAAACATTTCGATCGTAAATATGTAGGCAATAGGCTACTAAAAAAAGTAAAATAAATCTATTTCCATGAACATTTTACTAAAACAAATGTTTTGTATTTAAAATATACCTACTTTTGAACGATTAATTTATTCATTTTTTAAACAGTTATTTATGAACATTTTTGTTGGCAGCCTTCCCTTTAAAATTGAGGAAAGCGAATTACAGGAAATTTTTGAAGAATACGGAGAAGTAACATCCGTAAAAATCATCACAGACAGAGCTACTGGAAGATCTAAAGGCTTTGGTTTTGTAGAGATGACGAATGAAGAAGAAGCTAAAAAAGCAATTGAAGAACTGAATAACGCTGAGATTGAAGGCCGGACAATTGTTGTAAATAAAGCTGAAGAGAAAAAAGAAGGTAGTCGTCCAGCAGGTGGCGGTTTCCGTGGCGGTAACTCAGGCGGCGGCGGTGGTTTCCGTGGCGGCAACGCAGGTGGTGGCGGCGGTGGTTTCCGTGGCGGCAACGCAGGCGGTGGCAGCGGTGGATACCGTGGCGGCGGCGATCGTGGTGGCAGCACCGGCGGTGGCGGTGGCTTCAACAGAGGTGGTGGAAGCAGTGCAGGCGGAAACAGAAGATCAGAATACTAGGATTCTTACCGTTTTTGATACGCTATGAAAAGTAAAGATTGAGTAATCAATTTTTACAACTACATAAAGGCCAATAAATAGAAGTAGTTAACTACTTTGGTTTATTGGCCTTGGTTTTTTCTATCCGAATCCGAACATCTACTGCCACTATATTTTCGCCGTTACCAAGCAATGGGTTGATATCCAATTCTTTGATTTCGACAGCAAAGCGTAAAAGCGTTGAGAGGCGTACCATTATTTCGGCAAACTTACGTTCGCTGACTCCGTTTTTACCCCGGTAACCTTTTATTATTTCATAGGAGCGCAAACTTTTAATCATCGATGAAGCTTCCGTCATGGTGAGCGGCGCCAGGCCTGAGGTGACGTCTTTGAGTACTTCAACAAAAATACCTCCCATTCCGCAAAGGATCACATGGCCAAAGCGATCTTCGTATTTGGCACCAAGGAATAATTCAATACCCGAAGCCATTTCGGCCATCAGAACCGCCGTGGTATCTTTTATTTTTATAAGCCGATTGAATTCATGACGCACAGTATCCAAGTCCTTTACATTCAATACCACCCCGTCAACCTCTGTTTTGTGGAGGGGACCAACGACTTTCATGACCAGTGGAAATCCTATTTGCCTGGCGGTTTCCAGTGCAGAGGCTTCTGAATTGACTGTCATCTCTTTGACCATTGGAATTCCGGCAGCGTCAAATAAGCGGTGAATGATTTCGGGTGATTGAAATCCATCCTCTGAATCATCAATGATTCTTCGGATTTCAGGCACGTCAACATTATCAAGGAATATTTTTTCTGCGGAAGGCCTGGGAGTCTTTTCTACCTTGGCAAGCGCTATCCCCAAGAGCACTTCATCTGGAAAATTAACATTTCCTTCGGAAAGGAAATAAGCCAGATCGTCTTTTACATTGATTACTGAAGGCAAAATGGGGTAGATTGGTTTTTTGCAGGTGCGCATTTTATCGTTCAGAATCTGATATACATCGCGCACCTGGAAAAGGCCTGGACTGCCATATATCACTGCCATTCCATCCACATCCTTAAAGTCATTTTCACAGGCATCGATGATGGCTGCAAGTTGTGCTGCATTTCCTGTTGCCAAGAAGTCAATTGGATTTTCAACGGATGATCCGGGGAATAATTTATTCTTCAATGCCGTTTTAGCTTCCGAATCCTTGATATTCTGGATATGTAATCCACCACTTTCAAGAGCGTCAGTGAGCATCACAGCGGGTCCTCCGGCATGGGTGATGATGGCCATCCTGCTGCCTTTCATTTCCTTACACATGAAGACGCTGGCGACAGTGGTCAGTTCCTCGCGTCCAAAACAACGAACGATACCCGCTTTACGGAACAAGGCTTCTACGGCCAGATCAGAATTGGCCATCGCCCCTGTATGTGAGGCTGCTGCACGACTTCCTGCCTGGCTGCTTCCCGCCTTGATAGCTGCAATCTTGCACCCCTTGCGAATAAGTGATGAGGCATGTTTTAATAATTTATCAGGATTTTGAATACTTTCGAGGTATAATAATTTAACGCGTGAACTGTGTTTGGGATCGAAGGTATCGTCCATGTATTCCAAAATATCCTCCACACTGATCTGGGCCGAATTCCCCACTGAGAATACGCTGGCAAAGTGCAATCCTTTGGGAATGCCTGATTCCATGATGAATACAGCCGTTGCTCCTGATCCGGATATGAAATCGCAACCCATCGGGTCCAGCCGGGGGACGGGAGTGGTGAAGACGCTGGCATGCCAGGGAGTTAAAATTCCGATGCAGTTGGGTCCGATCAAACTGGCGCCTGAATTGTTGGCCAGTTCAGTTATTTTTTCCTCCATTGCCCGCCCTGCAAGGCTTTCTTCACTGAACCCAGCTGAGATAATGATGAATGCCTTGGTCCCTTTCTGGTTGCACAATACTTCCATCATCGGCAGACAAGCCACTGCAGGAATGGCCAACACAGCCAGATCAACCTGGGGCAACTCTTCGGGGGTCGAAAAAGAAGGGATACCCTGAACCTGGGATTCGTTTTTATTGATTACCCATAATTTGCCCATAAAGTGATTGTCAATGAGGTTTTTAAGGAGCTTACCCCCTGGTTTCGCAGTATTATTCGAAGCCCCTATCACAACAATACTCCGGGGTGCAATTAATTCTTTGGTAATCATCATCAGGATTTTAATTCGGGAACAAATTTACTAAAAAGCATTTGAGGCATACCTGATTTTTGCTGGCATTTACAGTATATTATTCATTTGCAAAAATAAGATGGAAGGAAGAATGTTAGGTATCTAGAATGAATACAATGGTTGATACCAAAACTTTGATAACTTTGAATTGTCAAATATTATAGTTTGATATTATTTGTTACAACTCTAGTTTCTCATGTACTTTAACCTTTATTTTTCAACCCAATGCCGAATATTTCAGAACAGAAGATAGTGGTGATCTGCGATTTTTCGGAAAGGATGAAGGAGGTCATTGTTCATGGGGTAAAGCTGGCCGGTATGCTGAATAAGGAACTTTGCCTGACTGCTATCTGGAAAAGTCAGGAACAGAAATCCTGGCTGCAAGATAAATTGATCAAAGCGACCCAGGCCATCAAGCAAAATGTACCCGACTTGCGGGTTTCTAGTTTACTACTGAAGAATTCGCTTCGCGATAATATGGAAAAGCTGGCTTGGGATTATGATGCGGTTCTGGTTGTGATCCATCAATATGATTTTAGATTTGGATTGAAAGCATTCAGGGAGAGCAGTATAGCCTTTCTTTTTGTAAAAGGCGATTCAGCGGATTTTTTAAGTTACAAGAATGTGCTGCTACCGCTTGATTATCGTAAAGCAACGAAAGAAACTGCCCTTTGGGCTTCCTTCTTCGGAAGATTTAACCGTTCGCAGGTTCAGGTGATCTATGCCTGTGAAACAGATAAAGAGCAGGCAGTCAGCCTGATGAAGAACCTGAATTTCATTCAGAAGTTTTTATCCAACCTAAATGTAGCCTGCCAGGTGACTGCTGGAAAATCAACAAGTTGGGGTATTTGTAATGAAACGTTGGCCAATGCATTAAAATTGAAAGGTGATGTAATGATTTTTGCAGGAAGCGCTTATGTTTCGATGATCGACTTGCTGATTGGACTTCCAGAGAAACGAATTATCAAAAAGGCGGGTGATTTACCTATTCTGATTATCAATCCCAGGAAGGAAATTTGCGTGATGTGCGATTAGAGCCTGGTTGCAAAACCAATTATTACTGATATTTCTAACATTCCATCCAACAATATAACAGGAATGATGAAAATGATTTTTACCTTGCGGGGAATTTTTAATGAGTGTAAATTGAATGAATATAAGATCCTAACACATAGCCCATTATGATTGATATAGATGAATTAGATGAAAAGTTCAGTATTGAAGGAGAAGTTGGATTTGGAGAATTGGAGAACGAATTGGTATTTGTGACTGTTTCAAATAAGTATGCCGATTGTGATATTTGCCTGTACGGTGCACATGTAACGAGTTTCAAACCACGCAATTCCATGGAAATATTATGGATGAGTCCTGAGAGTAATTTTGAAGTAGGAAAAGCCATCCGCGGCGGTATTCCTGTTTGTTTTCCATGGTTTGGCCCCCACAAAACGGACCCTGAAATGCCTCAGCATGGATTTGCCCGACTCATGTATTGGGAAGTAATAAAAACTGAGACACTCCATTCAGGAGAAACTTTGGTACGACTGCAACTTTGTTCTTCAGAAGAAACCAAAGTCTGGTGGCCCCATGATTTTTGTGCCCAAATGACTGTGACAGTGGGATTAATATTGACAGTAAGCTTAAAAATAACCAATACGTCATCTGTTCCTTTCGATTATACCTGCGCTCTGCATTCATATTTCGGTCTTTCATCCATTGAAAACCTTGCTATTGAAGGGTTGCAGGGAACGAGTTACCACAATCAACTCGAATCGGGTGATGCTGTTCAGGAAGACCCAATATTGAAAATTCATGAAGCGGTGACCAGGCATTATTATGATACTGAAGGGCCTTATATCATTGAAGATAGTATCTACAGAAGTAGAATTCAGGTAGCCAAGGCTGGGAGCAAAGTGACCACCGTTTGGAATCCATGGGCTGAAGCCAGCGCCACGATGGAAGATTTGCCTGATGATGGGTATGAAACATTTGTATGTCTGGAAACCGTCAATGCCTTCGACAATTCAATCCATTTGGCTCCTCAGGAGTCTCATGAAACATCTGAAATGATTGGCCTGGAGGTTAAGGTTTATGAATAGGCAAAACAGAAGATAGAAAGTTCAGGTAAGAATTATGAAAAAGACCAATGCAGCGCGATTGCTGGATGCTCGGGGAATTCATTATGAACTTTTAGAGTATGAGGTGGATGAAACTGATTTGAGTGTTGCCAAACTGGCCTTTAAAATCAATCAGAATATAGAACAGATATTTAAGACACTCGTACTACGTGGCGATAGATCGGGTGTATTCGTGGTGGTAATCCCAGGAAATGTAGAAGTTGACCTCAAAAAGGTTGCCAAAATCTCTGGTAACAAGAGTGCCGCCATGGTTCACCAGAAAGAATTACTGCCGCTGACAGGCTATATTAGAGGTGGCTGTTCACCTTTGGGAATGAAAAAACCTTATCCCATTTATATTCATGAAAGCTGCCTTCAGTTCAGTTTTATTTATATAAGTGCCGGTCAGAGGGGATTGCAGCTCAGGTTAAGTCCTCAGGACCTGATCAATATAACGGGAGCTGTAACAGGTAATGTGGCCGAATATGTTGCATTATAATTGGTTGCAGATCATGATATTAAATGTATTGTCCCAGTTTAAAGATTGCATCATCACCACTGAATAGGCTCCTTGCCATGAGCCATTAAATATTGGTTGGCAGTTGAAAATTGTTTGTTTCCGAAGAACCCACGGTGGGCAGATAGGGGTGATGGATGAACTGATTTTAAAAGCAGATGCTTTTGTGGATCTATAAATTCACCTTTGCTGATGGCATAGTTACCCCAAAGTACAAATACTACATTATCAAGCTTGTCAGCCACCAAATGAATGACAGCATCGGTGAATTTCTCCCATCCTTTTTTCTGATGCGACCCCGCCTCGTGGGCACGAACGGTCATGGTGGCATTCAGCAAAAGGACACCCTGCTGGGCCCATCTTTCCAAGTTGCCGCTCGTAGGGACAGGCGCTCCGGTATCGGCACTAATTTCTTTAAAAATATTACGTAAGCTTGGCGGAAAAGCGATTCCATCGTTCACAGAAAAGCAAAGTCCATGAGCCTGACCAGGGCCATGATAGGGGTCTTGCCCTAGGATCACAACTTTTATATTCCCAAACGGACATTGCTCAAAGGCATTGAATATCAGTTTTGAAGGGGGATAAATGGTGTGACCGGCATACTCCGATTTCACAAACTCAGTCAGTAGTTTGAAGTACGGCTTCTCAAATTCTTCCTCAAGCTGTACTTTCCAGCTCTCTTCAATATGAACGTCCATGTCAAGTTGGTTTTATTTATTTAACTGAGTTCGATTTAATTGAATATTACAAATGATGGTACGAAAACTTTTGTTATTACTTTAAATACCAATATTCATCAGATTGTCAAGATTGCCACCATTGCCAATTTATGAAAACGGCAATGTTGACAATGTTGACAATGCAGACACCAAAATCAACAAAGTGCAATTACTCATTTACTAAAATGGGTAATTGAGTAATTAAAGTAAATCAACAATGGTGGTTCCGTTCTCCCATAAGTTCGCTTAAATCGAACTCACATTAATTGAACCTCCATCAATCCAAAAGTATAAAAAGCTTCTGGAATATGAAGTCTATTCTGGAAATCATTTGCTGATTAAGCATCCAAATAAAATATTTGCACATTTAATAAGCTGAAATAGAATGCTTTGATTCATTTTATTAGGCAGATAACTCATATTACTCATATTACGCATATTACACTATATGTAATTTTCGTAAATTGGGTAAATTGTGTAATTTCACTTTGGCCCTCTCATGGATTTTATCTTTGCATGTAGAGACGAAATACATAAATGTACGTGTATAAAAAAAGTCGCAACGACCCTCATTCAATGGTAGTTGCGACTTGTAATTGGGATAATAGACCCCTTATACTTTTGGTTTTAAAATTACCTGACTACGAGTCACTCCTTCCTGGCTGCGGTTTGCCTGTGGCTTTCTTCTTTGCTTGATTCGTTTTTTTACAGGACTTGGTTCAGAAAAGAATTTCTTGTCCAGTTCACCCACATTCATCATATTTTCCTTCTTGGCTTCGGGTTCGTTATAGCCTTCAAAAGAAGGTTTTTGCCCGCGCTTGTTCATGTTCAGGAATTTCTTTACATCTTCCAGATCAAGTATAAAAACACGTCCTCCATCTGCCTGTGAATAACTGTACCAAATCTTTTTCTGAAGAATATCGGTTTTGAAATGTCGTGCTACTCCTTTGTCCGTGTCGATGGCCAGTAACTCATGAGGGAAATCTTCCAGGGCTTCCAGGTAATGATCCAGTTCGTAGGTCAGGCAGCATTTAAGCTTACCACATCGTCCGGCCATCTTTTCAGCATTAGGCGATAAACCCTGTTTGATAGCGGCATCCGAAGTGACACTGGTAAAGTCGGTTCGCCAGGTTGAGCAGCACAAGGCACGCCCGCAGGAGGCAATTCCCCCAATGCGTCCAGCTTCCTGGCGTGCGCCAATCTGCTTCATCTCTATTTTGATGCTGAATTCTTTGGCATATTGTTTGATTAGCTCACGAAAATCTACCCTGTCGTCGGCAATGTAAAAGAAGATGGCTTTGTTGTTATCGCCACGGAATTCCACATCCCCGATTTTCATCTCCAGGCTTAATTCATTGGCAATCTGACGGGCACGAATCATCACTTTGTTTTCACGTGCCTTGGCCTCTTCCCACTTAACAATGTCAGCCGGGGTAACCTTTCGGTATACTTTATGCCATTCGTAACGTTCGGGCTTCTTAACTTTTCGTTTAAACTGAAGCTCTGCCAGTTTCCCGGTCAGTGATACTGCTCCTATATCGTGTCCCGGCGAGCATGACACCACTACCAATTCGTCTCGTTTTAAAGGTATGCCATCCTCGTTTCTGAAAAACTCCTTACGTGTACCCTTGAAACGGATTTCAACAATGTCCGTTTCATTGGAGGTATCCGGTATATCGCTCATCCAATCGTATGTGCCAAGCATTGCCGGCCGGTCTAAATCTATATTTGTCTTGCATCCTGTGCATCCCATATCTCTCTTTTTTATATACAAAGTGCAATGTTATCAATTTTCAGGGAAACTTGCTATTTTTATTCAATCTAAATAGCGAAGGAGGGAACGCCATTGTATTTCCAATTGGCAATTCTCACTTGGGTTTTTTGCTGAAATCATTTGCAAAACACCTATCTTTATATCCAAAATTAATGGTTATGCAAATGCGTTATTTCCTCCTGATTATCATTTCAATTCTGATCTTTCAGCCCATATTAAATGCTCAGTCACTGAGTCCCCAGGCAACGGTTAGTATCCTGACCTGCAACCCGGGAACAGATGTTTATTCGATGTACGGGCACACTGCCATCAGGGTGTGCGATCCGGCTATGGACATTGATGAGGTATTTAATTATGGGGTATTCAGTTTCGAAACTCCCAATTTTATGGTCCGCTTTGCCGAGGGTAAGACCGATTACCTGATGGTGGGTGAGAAGTTCACCAGCTTTATGCGAGAATACAATGAAACTAAGCGTAGCGTCTATGAGCAGGTGCTTAATTTGTCTCAGGAAGGTAAAAATAAATTGTTCAACGCCCTGCTTGAGAATGCAAAACCAGAGAACCGTGAATATCGCTATAATTTTTTCATAGACAATTGTGCAACCAGGGTGCGCGATATGATTGAACGCAACGGGGGAGGTACTGTTCGTTTTACTGATAATCATCCTACTGAAACCTTTCGTGATTTAATCAAAAAGTTCCATCATTCCTTTCGATGGATTGATCTTGGCATTGACTTACTGGTAGGTAAGAAGGCTGATCAGCCTGTTTCTGCTTATGGACAGATGTTTCTGCCTGATTATCTGAAGGATCAATTTGCCAAAGCTGATATAACCGTTGGCGGAAAAGTGCAACCTCTTGTTCTTGAAACCCACACCCTCGTTGAATTTCCCAATTCAAGGCTCCATTCTGATTTGCCTTGGCCGGCCATGGTCTTTGGATTGATATTTATGCTGGTTGCCGGAATTTCTATCAGTAATTATCTGAGGAATACAAAATCCGACAAGTTAGACTACTGGTTATTAGGCCTCAGTGGCTTTGCAGGAATCATTATTAGCTGGTTCACTTTGTATTCTGAGCATCCTGCCATGAGTCCTAATTACAACTTGCTGTGGGCATTTCCTGCTAATTTATTTTTCGCTTTTGTGTGGAGGAATAAAAAATGGAGATCCAAAACCCGCTACTATTTCTGGCTTAGTGGAGCCCTTTTACTACTTTCCTTTGTAATTGGACAGATATATAACCCTGCAGTCTACTTCATTATCATGGCTTTGCTGGTAAGGGTTGCAGTGAATTTAATGCCTGAGAGGAAGTAATAAGCAAATGGACAAAAAATAAAACATTATATGAATGGCAGAGAATTGTTGGTATTGGATTATTTATTGTTATTATTTAATTCTTCTAGCAATTATCTTACCTTCAGGATCTCTCCGACAATCCCAAATCATTATAATTAAAACTGATTGTTCAATAATCTCATAGATAATTTCATAATCACCTTTGATAAATGTTTTTACTGAATCATAATCTGTATCAATACAAATTAATGGATTGTTCGATATTAAATTGATGCTCTTAATTATTTCTGAATTCAAATGGACACTATAAGTAGCTGTGCGATTTTGTTTTAAGTAGAAGTCAAGTATATCTTTTAAATCCAATCTGGCTTCCGCTGACCAGTCTATTTTGAACTTAACCATTGCTCAATTTCTTTTTGTACATCATCATTCGAGATTGTTTGTCCTTTTTTTAGTTGCTCTCTGGCAGAATTAATCCGTTCTTTTTGATAGTCGCTGAGTTTATAGATACCATTTGAAGCCTTTGATTCTATAATCGTCTTTAGTGCATTCAAAAATGAAACATCCTCAATGTGTGATAAATGTTCATTAATAATATGTCTTAATTCTAAGGTGCTCATATTTTTATATTTTAATTATTCAAAGGTAATCATTTTTTGATTGCTGAATTTAAAATTGTATTCAATTTCATCATCAAAATAGTACTTAGGTTTCATAAAGAGATCATTTAAACTTACCTTTGTAAATCTTTTAAAATACTGAAATATTGGGCACTCCTCCAAAATATGTTGAAACTCCTTTGATGAAGCAGTACAATGCTGTCAAAGCGGTGCATCCTGATGCTATTTTGCTTTTCAGGGTGGGCGATTTCTATGAAACATTTGGCGAAGATGCCATTCGTGCATCCGGTATTCTGGGTATCACCCTCACCCGCAGAGCTAATGGATCTGCCAGTTATGTTGAATTGGCTGGGTTCCCCTATCATGCATTGGATACCTATCTTCCCAAGCTGGTCAGGGCTGGTCAGAGAGTAGCAATTTGCGAGCAGCTGGAAGATCCGAAGATGACCAAAAACATCGTCAAGAGGGGTATTACAGAACTGGTGACCCCCGGAGTTTCATTCAATGACAACATTCTGGAGAACCGTGAAAACAACTTTGTTGCATCGGTTCATTTCGATAAAATAATGGCTGGTATAGCCTTTCTGGATATTTCAACAGGTGAATTCTTAACTGCAGAAGGTTCCTTTGAATACATTGATAAGCTGCTCAGCTCATTTCAACCCAAGGAAGTGCTGTTTCAGAAAGGAAAAGGAAATGAATTCACCGCCTTGTTTGGGGGCAAGTATTATACTTTTGCTCAGGACGACTGGGTATATACCCAAGAAGCGGCCAACGACCGTCTCATGCGGCATTTTGATACTAAATCACTCAAAGGATTTGGGGTAAACGATTTGAATTACGGGATCATCGCCTCGGGTGCAATTTTGCATTACCTGGATTTGACGCAACATCATCAGACCAAGCACATCGTTAGTTTGTCGCGCATCGAGGAAGACAAATATGTATGGCTCGACCGTTTTACGATCCGCAACCTGGAGCTTTTTAATTCGATCAATGAAGGAGCCAAAACACTGGTTCAGGTGATCGACAAAACCATTTCACCCATGGGTGCCCGTTTGCTGAAACGCTGGATTGCCCTGCCACTAAAGGAAATTGCAGCGATCAACAATCGCTTGAACGTGGTTGAATATTTAGTAAAGGAAGAGGAGCTGAAGGACAATCTGGAAGAACACATTCGCCAGGTAGGCGATTTGGAGCGCATCATTTCAAAGGTAGCCGTAGTACGCATCAATCCGCGTGAAGTGGTTCAACTTAAAAATGCACTTCAAGCCATTGTGCCTATCAAACAATTGTGCGGACAATCCGATTCCCCTAATTTACAGCGTTTTGCCGAGCAGCTTAACCCCTGTGAATCCATCCGCCTGCGTATTGAGCATGAAATTCATTCTGATCCTCCCACCTTGGTCAACAAGGGAAGTGTGATTGCTTCGGGTGTCTCACCTGAATTGGACGAACTGCGTATGCTGGCCTTTTCAGGGAAAGATTACCTGGTACAAATGCAGGAACGTGAAGCAGAGCGAACCGGAATCACAAGCCTGAAGATCTCCTTTAACAATGTATTTGGATATTACATCGAAGTCAGAAATACCCACAAAGACAAGGTCCCCCAGGAATGGATCCGCAAGCAGACATTGGTGGGTGCCGAACGGTATATCACCGAAGAGTTGAAGGAATACGAATCCAAAATTCTGGGTGCTGAGGAGAAGATGCAGGCCATAGAGATTCGATTGTTCAATGAACTGGTAATTGCCCTGGCTGAATATATCCAGGCCATACAACTGAATGCCGCGATCATCGGTCAATTGGACTGCCTCCTGTCCTTTTCCACCACAGCCATCCAATACCATTATTTCCGCCCCGAAATCAATGATTCAAAAGACATAATCATCAAAGGAGGACGCCATCCGGTGATCGAACACCAGTTGCCCATGGGTCAATCCTATATATCGAATGATGTGACCCTTAATCAGGACGACCAGCAGGTGATCATCATCACAGGACCCAACATGGCGGGTAAGTCGGCTTTGCTGCGTCAAACAGCCTTGATCGTACTCATGTCGCAGATAGGGAGCTTTGTCCCGGCTGAATCGGCTCAGATTGGCTATGTCGATAAAATATTTACCAGGGTTGGGGCATCGGACAATATATCGCTTGGTGAATCTACTTTCATGGTCGAGATGAATGAGGCAGCCAGCATACTGAACAATCTATCGGACCGCAGCCTGATATTGCTGGATGAACTGGGGCGCGGCACTTCTACCTACGATGGAATTTCAATTGCCTGGTCAATTGTTGAATACATTCATGAACATCCCAAATGTAAGGCAAAAACCATGTTTGCCACCCACTACCACGAACTGAACGAGATGGAAAAATCGTTTAACAGGGTAAAAAACTTCAATGTAACAGTAAAAGAAGTGGGCAACAAGGTAATTTTTCTGCGGAAGCTGATGCCGGGAGGAAGCAATCACAGTTTTGGAATTCACGTTGCCCGGATGGCCGGAATGCCCCCTTCGGTGGTCCATCGCGCCGACGAAATACTGCTTCAGCTCGAAGATACTCACCGCAAGGACGGATTATCCAAACCTTTGGCAGGCATGGCCGAGAAGCGGGAAGGGTATCAGTTGAGTTTTTTTCAACTGGATGATCCGGTTCTAAAACAAATCCGTGATGAGATCAAGAACCTGGATATCAACCAGCTGACTCCACTTGAAGCCTTGAATAAGCTGAGTGAAATCAAGAAGATTACCGGTTTGGATAAGCCATTCAAAAAATAATACACCGATTATGGCTAAAGTTGGTTTCCTTTTTTGGAGAACAAAAAAATAGGTATATATTTGCACCGCTGTTTCAGAAAGCCTAAAACAGTACGTTCACATAATAAAAATGCCGCTATTACCACCAAATTGCGGGATTGTAATGAAATTAGCATCTTTGGCTTTGGAGTAAATCCACAACCAAAATTAATGCGAGAATAGCTCAGTTGGTAGAGCACGACCTTGCCAAGGTCGGGGTCGCGAGTCCGAGTCTCGTTTCTCGCTCTTTTTAAGGAGGCCCGGATGGTGGAATCGGTAGACACGCAGGACTTAAAATCCTGTAGCTTCGCGGCTGTGCGGGTTCAATTCCCGCTCCGGGTACTTTTTAGAAATTTAGGTTCATTTCATTTATTGCGAGAATAGCTCAGTTGGGAGTCCCGAGTACTCGGGATGCCAAGGTCGGGATCGCGAGTTCCCCCACTTACTAAGTCATTAGACAAAGTACTTTTCGACTATTTTTAATGCACACGTTCAAAACATTTATTGCGAGAATAGCTCAGTTGGTAGAGCACGACCTTGCCAAGGTCGGGGTCGCGAGTCCGAGTCTCGTTTCTCGCTCATTTAGAAAGCACTTCAGATAACTGAGGTGCTTTTTTCTTTGTGGGTGCGAACCTGATTGTCGGGTTCAACTTTCGTTTAATTTGTTGCAAAGAAGAAAGGCGATTGAAAATAATATCAATTTACACAAAAGAAACCTAGCCAATATCAATAATGAATTATAATGCAATTTCAAACAACATAACCTTTCAAAATTGAGCCTGATTATCCTTTGGCTAAGGTATAAAACATTGCAACCGCAGATGCCAGCATAACTATAAAAGTAATCCAAACTGTTATATTAGACAACCACCCACTACGGTATTCACCCATAATTTCTTTATTACGGGCAATTCTGGCAATTAAAAAGATTAAAGGTACAGCGGCCACTCCATTAAAAACTGCGGTAAAAACCAGTGCTTTAATCGGATCAATGCCAATAAAATTAATCATTAAGCCAATAAGTGTTGCAATCGTAATTACTCCATAAAATCCATGAGCTTTCTTTAATTTGAGGTTAAGTCCTTCTTTCATGTTAAAGGCTTCAGATAAGGCATATGCTGCCGAACCGGATAATATGGGAATGCCCAATAAGCCCAGACCAATGATGCCGACAGCAAAGATTAATTTGGCTAAGAAGCCTGCATGAGGGAAACTCTGAACAAGAGGTTCCAAAGCTTTGGCAGCATCGGCAGCAGATGTAACGTCAGTAACACCATTCTGATGTAAAACTGTGGCGCCCACTACAATTATTGACCAGGTAGCTATTTCCGAAAATACCATGCCTAAGAAATTATCGATACGCAGATTTCTGATATATTTTTCTCCAATTCTAACCTCTCCAGACCGACTAATTAAATGATGCTCTTTTTCCTCCTCAACTTCTTCCGAAGCTTGCCAGAAAAACATATAAGGAGAAATTGTTGTACCTAAGACTCCGGTAATGATGAAGAAAAATTCAAAATTCAATTCCACATGCGGCCAAAAAGTAGCGACAAATATGGTATGCCAAGGCTGACTAACCATAAAAACCGTTAGCGGATAAGCGAGCAGTGACAAAGCCAACCATATTAAGATACGCGAATAAACACGGTAGGAAGTGAAAATTTCTAAAATTAAAATCAGAGCCGTAAAACATAAAGTTAAAATGACAAAATTGATGGGAATAAGCAGTTGGGCCGCAGCCGCGAGTGCGCCAATATCCGCGCCAATATTAATAGTATTGGCAGCAACTACAAGTAAGACAGCCGCATAAAGAACCTTCTTGCTATAATTAGCTTTGATTACAGCCGCCAAACCATGACCGGTTACAGCGCCAATGCGCGCGCAGGCTTCCTGAATAGCAGTCATTAGCGGCAGCATAGCAATCACTGTCCATAGTTGTCCATAGCCGAATTTTGCACCTGTTTGAGTATAGGTTGCGATCCCTGATGGGTCATCATCAGCCGCTCCGGTAATTACACCCGGCCCGAAAACCTTTAAAAATTTCTTTATTTTAGTAAAAGTATTTTTCATAACTGGCTATATAAAATCTACTTGGATATAGGACAAAATTCCAAATTAATAGAAATAATGCAATACATTTGTAAATCAACTATAAATACAAAAGAGTATAATCTTAACTTATAAGACCATACCAACAAAGTTATTGAAATATTTGCCAATTTAACAGATGCAATGAATGATTTATCAAAATAACGTTGATAATGAAGTATTGTTTTTTTATTTTGAATTAAAAAACGTTCCTCACAAGTTTTACTTCGATAACGCGCAAATTTAACCAATTAGGTATTATTATCCAACTATTTTAAGAAGTTTGTTTGAATAATTTTGTGCCTTGCCAGGGGTTGAATGTATTTTATTTTTATGAAAAGTTCAAATACTGCCTACATTGTGATTATTTTTTACTACCTTTCTATTTCGGTTTTGCTGGAACCTAATCAACAAATATGTTACGATGAACTTTCCAATTCTATATTACCTGACTGAATTGATTTTCCCACGATTATGCGTGGCCTGCGGCGATAGGCTCATCGAGCAGGAACAATGGATTTGCCTGGATTGCCTGCACCATATCCCCCGTACCAATTTTCATATGGAACCTGAAAATCCTTTAGCACAAATGTTTTACGGAAGAGTGAGAATCGAATTTGCCACTGCATTTTTCTATTTCAGCAAAGGCAGCAAGTACCAGGCACTGGTACACAACCTGAAATACAAGGGCATGAAGGAAATGGGCGCCGAAATGGGAAAGCAGTTCGGGATTGACCTTTTGCAATCTGTTGATTTTTCATCGGTTGACCTAATCTGCCCTGTACCATTGCATCCCAAGAGAGAAAAACAACGGGGATACAATCAAAGTTGGTGGATCGCTCAAGGAATGGCTAGCCAGATGCAGAAACCATTGTCGATCGGCAATTTGATACGGGTAACGGCCACTGAATCCCAAACATTAAAAAACCGATTTGAGCGCTGGCAAAACGTGGAAGGCATCTTCGATTTAACCAACCCCGAAGCGTTCTGTGGAAAACATATTTTATTGGTCGATGATGTGGTCACAACCGGTTCAACCATTGAAGCCTGCGCCCAGGCCATCCTTTCCAAAACCGATGCCAGGGTCAGTATCGCCACCCTGGCCACTGCCTGATTGAAAGATATAAGTACTGTGTCAATTTATTTTTCTCGTTTTATTTATGATCAATTCATAATCAAAGCGTCATAAATTCATAATCAAAGCGTCATCCCGAACTTGTTTCGGGATCTCCAATACTGTGAGGGGATCCCGAAACAAGTTCAGGATGACGCTCTGATTATGGTTTCTGATGCCCATAGATGAACTTGATAGGAAAGCAACTATTGCAAATTTTGCAACAGTTCATTTATTAGGAGACTTAGTTGTAAGGGTGACCTTAAATTCTGTTTAACAAATCTGAAAATATTCCCATTACAGACCTTCCTTCAATCCAAATAAAAATTATACATATTGACAATAATTACTCCTCCTGCAAGCAGGAAGGATTTAATCTAACAGTAAAACAGCTGAACCATAAGCCTTTACTCTGTCATTGCTATTTTCAGAACGGGCAATATCTGAGAATGCTAAAATTCCAGCGGCGCTTCTTCTTCTATGGACAACTTTTTAAACATACTAACCACTGCTATTTCAGATAGGTTCTTTTCTTACCTTCGTCATATCCTAGTCTTACCATATACTTGTATAAACCATATCAAAACTGAATCAAAACCGTATATAAACCGTAATAATACGAATAAGATATGGTGTAGATACGGTATAAATACGGTTTTGATATGGTTTATACAAGAATATGGTAAGACTAGGATAAGACTGAGGTATAACAAAGATATAAAAGAGACACTTCAAAAACTTAGGCTATTTAGGATAAGTAGACGGGTTAAATGTCTGCCAATTTTGGAATTGGAACAGATAAATCTGTGGATCAATTACGGGTTTATAATTAGTTCAAAGAGAAGATAAATGTATGAAATTGAAGGAGTTGGATGAATTGAATGGGTTATTAACTACACAGTATTTCTCGGTAGTTCAAAAATTGAAGCATTGAAAGGCGAAGGTGTAAGTTGTAAATAATAATCTATAGGTTAGACTATCAATTGATTAAAAATTATTGGAATTGTATTGTACTGCTATTTCTTCAAATCCCAGCTGGCACCTTCTTTGGTGTCTTTGATGTCGAAGCCGATGGCAGTCAGTTCGTTGCGGATTTTGTCAGAGGTGGCCCAATCCTTGTTTGCTTTTGCTTCCAGGCGCAGTTTCATCAGCAGATCAACTACTTCACTGAGGACTTCATTGTTCCCGACATTGGCCTGGGATTCTAATTTCAAACCAAAAATATCAAATACAAATGTATGGAAAAGTAATTTTAAGGCATCGCGATCGGCAAGGGTGATATTGGTTTTACCATCCGAAACAGAATTGATAATCTTCACTCCTTCAAATAAATAGCTCATCGCGATGGGGCTGTTCATATCGTCGGCCATGGCGGAGTAGCAGTTTTGGGATAGTTCTGAAATATTAACCGTTGAGGTTTCAGAAACAGGTAGCGTTTCAATTTTGGCAACGGCCTTCATCAAACGATCCAGACCTTTTTCAGAAGCCTGAAGCGCCTCGTTCGAGAAGTCAAGCGTGCTGCGGTAATGGGCCTGCAACATGAAAAAGCGGATGGTCATGGGCGAGTAGGGTTGTTCAAGTAGGGGATGGATACCACTAAAGAAGTCTTCGAGCGAAATGGCATTCCCCAGAGACTTACCCATTTTCTGACCGTTGAGGGTAATCATATTGTTGTGCATCCAGTAGCGCACCGCATCTTTTCCATGTGCCGCCTTCGACTGGGCAATTTCAGCTTCGTGATGTGGAAATGTTAAATCCATTCCTCCACCGTGGATGTCGAAAGTTTCACCCAAATACTTGCAGCTCATCGCTGTACATTCAAGATGCCAGCCGGGGAATCCTTCACTCCAGGGTGACGGCCAGTGCATAATGTGCTCAGGTTGAGCCTTTTTCCACAGGGCAAAATCAAGTCCTGAATGTTTTTCAGTCTGACCATCCAATGTTCGTGTGTTGCTGATCAGATCTTCAATCTTACGGCCTGAGAGCTTTCCATATTCATTTTTAGAGGCAAATTTTTCAACATCAAAATACACCGAACCATTGCTTTCGTAAGCATATCCGGACTTCAATATCTTTTTGACTTCTTCAATCTGCTCAATGATATGGCCTGATGCACGTGGTTCAATACTGGGTGGCTGCACGTTTAACATTTCCATGGCATGATGGAAAAGATTGGTATAAATCTGCACCACTTCCATGGGTTCCAGTTCGTCAAGCTTGGCCTGTTTAGCGATCTTGTCCTCGCCTTCATCGGCATCAGCCACCAAATGTCCCACATCGGTAATATTCCTTACGTAGCGCACCTTGTAGCCGATGGTTTTCAGGAAACGGAAGATCAAATCGAAGGTAATGGCAGAGCGCGAATGACCCAGATGAGGCGGTCCGTAAACGGTAGGGCCACAGACATACATACCCACTTTGCCCGGTACAAGGGGCTCAAAAACTTCCTTTTTATGGGTAAGGGTATTGTATATTTGTATTTCCTGGATCATGATCGTCGATTTTTGATGGAGCAAAGATAAATAATATTGGCGAAAAGTAAGTTGATCAATATTCAACTTAAAATATTTTAGTTGGATTAAATTGCAGCATTCAAATAGTTGGTATAATCCTGACCAGAATCATCATTTAGTAATGACAAATATATTTATTTAATTTATAGCTATACCCTTTATTCTAGATAGTTACAGGTTAGTATGTTAATAAGATAAAGTAAGGTTTCAATGCGTCAACTTCTGAACCCAATTTGTACTAATTCGTGTAATTCGTATTTTTTAGAAAAATTAGTTTTAATTCATAAAATTTGTTCTTAAATTTGTATTAAATATCAACTACTATGGAACACACTTTAAATATAAATCAGATAGTTAACGAAATAGAAAAACTGGATTATAATGATAAAATTAATAGTTTGTTCAGACTCGTCAACCTATTAAAACATGAAGAGAAATCTAATCAGGAATATCCAATCACCCGGCTAAAAGGATTGGGCAAAAATATTTGGAGCAAAACCGATATCGGATCTTATATTGAAACGGAGCGTGAATCATGGGACTAATTCAAAAGCTTAAAAACAAAAAAGTTTTTATCGATACAGCCCCTTTGATTTACTACATTGAGGAAAATATTTAATATTCAACAATTTTAAATAGCAAAATACTGCAATCCAACGCAAAAAACACTTTTGATAGCTATTATAAATTTATACTACCTACCTTTGTTGAAATGATGGAATAGGGACAAATTACGTTGGTTTGAATGGAAATATTTACATCTAATTCACAACTATTTAAACAATAGAACTTTAAAGGCATTCATTTCTTATTATCTTTAGCAACATTTGCTTTACAAATGTGTATATTTGCTGATAGGCTAATGTCAATGAACTTATTATTATTACACTTTGTCAAGAACCAGAAGACTTTGAGATTGTTTAGATTAAGAATTTTAAGAACTTTATTTTTACTCTTCCAAATGGAATTGTAAATATACAATTTAATGATGACTTTAAAAAAAGATATAAGAAAAGAACTTGAGACGCGGGTATTGGTACTTGATGGTGCGATGGGCACCATGATTCAGAAATACCGGCTGTCGGAAGATGATTTCAGGGGAGCTATCTTTCAGGATT
>Ga0209123_1001003_pt1 | contig 30764 bp, 24 predicted proteins | sample BarGraIncu00431A_FD_184500 | JGI IMG/M metagenome (GOLD analysis project Ga0209123, IMG submission 184500) | Arctic peat soil microbial communities from Barrow, Alaska, USA - Barrow Graham LP Incubations 004-31A (SPAdes) (version 2) | ecosystem: Environmental > Terrestrial > Soil > Wetlands >... | reverse complement strand
AAAGTGCCGTTGCCGCTTTCCAGGTCCTTCAGCCACCAATGTGCACCATCAAACTCGACCTTGACGTGGCTGCGACTGACCGAAGGATCCTTGATCTGCAAGTCGCACTCCCTGGCTCGCCCGATAAAAAAGGAATCGGTAAAGCGCAGAGCGCCCGCGGGGGTTACACCATTCAAGACGGACACCGTAACCGCGGGACCGGGCATAAGCAGAGTACCCCGAGAGAGCCGATTCTTAAACCGACATCAAAGCCGGCCGAAATGAAAGAGGTTTCAGGTTAAATTGTCGCCCGTCTGCCGAAATCCTTTCATGCACGTTTGGTAGTCAGGGCTAAGCAAGAAGGGGTAAGTCTCAACACCCTAGTCCTCACCTTCATAGCGGAAGGTCTCGGTCAAAAAGAGACACGAGCGCGTTAATCAATTAAAGCATTTCGGAAGAGCTTATATTAGAAAGAACACATGTCAAGAGGGGATTCCCTGGATATGCAGGTGCGATACCTGTAAAGGGTCACCGACACTTAAGGAATACACGTAGTGGCTTGTCCGGTATCGGTGATTTCAATTACGCCTGCCCATGCGCAATTACATTTTGAAGTATCGTTAAGCGCCGGCATGTTGGCGAGGAGGACGGTTGGCGACCCGGGAGCCCATGGGGTCGGCGTATTGGGAATACAAGGCATGGGCGTCAGAACCCCCATGGCAGCGGCGGTCGCCGCAGCGACCGTCGGGTTGGCCAGCGACCGGCACAGCCCGAAGGGAAAGATGTTGATCATGGGCAGATGATCCATGACGTTGGCAGCCGGTTGGTACCCGACCATCAGCATATGCACCGGAAGTACGACCAGACTGCTCGGGGCCATGCCCATGCTGCACTTGAGATTTGCGCTGTTGACGACTTGTTTAGGCATGGTACAGCCCCTTTAACCAAATGAAGATATATTCTATCTGGTCACAGCGTCTTTAGTTTAAGAAACGATACACACTCAACCTGTCTTCACCTTTCATATACCTTAACAATAGCCTTATTAAAATGAAAAATGTATTTTGAGTCTTTAAGGGATATATTGAGGTCGAAAGATTTTTCATTTATCTCTATTTGAAGTTTCATTTCATGATCTACTTGGCCCGTTGACAACTTATGATAGGCATGGAGTAACTCATTTTCGTTAAAAGTTAGATTACCGAGGTATTTTTTACCAAATCTGTCTTGCCACTCAATGTCAATATGCTTGGGAACTGATCGCAAGTTGCGATGGATCACATTACTTTGAATGAAGTCGATATATTCACATTCACCGTTATAGGTCTTAAGCCATAAATGAGTAGGTTTTGATCCTATCACTTCAGGCTTCCAGAAATACTGCTTCCTATAAGCATCTAATAATTCATAAGGAACACCGTGAAGACTTAATTCTAAAATCTGATCTTTACTCAGGCTACTGTTAAGAACCCTGCTTATATACGTTTTTCTTGAGAACTCGGTATTTTCTGTAACATATTTCCAATCAATTATTGTTTCATGAGCCTTGAAATTGGCAACTAGTAGCACCTCACCATCCCCCATTAACCAGATTGACATTTCGCCTGCGGGTGCCATACCAACAATAATCCTTTCGTAAGTTGTTATTTTTCCAGTTATTGGACTCTGGAACCCTTTTTCAAATAGGTTGCAAATTTTACCGTAGGGCAGTGTGAAAACTCCGCTATAGAACTTGTCTTCAGCAAATGAAAACCATGCTATTTTTATTTTAGCAGGTAATAGTTTTAATTTGTCTCCTACTATATGAGTTGAACCTATTGCTCCCCAGCCGTTATCAATAATTTTACTACTTGGTATATAAATTGATGTGCCGTCATTAAATATAAAATCACCTGTGACAATACGCATTGGGAAATTCGAAAATGACGATTCTGTAGGTAACCATTCATACTTATCCATTTTATTTCCCCCTTCGGCAGTTAGTACATTTAGCATAACCATTGCTGCCAACAGCAAAAAATGAATCCCGAGTTTTTTAGCCATTTTGGATCACCCTTTCTCTGTGCCCTGTGATAGGGTCATTGCCGGTAAACTGCGGTTCGTTAGCCCCCGCTATTGAGCCATAGCAGGCGGAGAAATGAAGATATCCGTGCCTAAGGTTTTTCATCATTCGACTGTTCAGCCCAATCCAGTGACTAGGAGTTGATGGAGATGATCGCATGATAGCTGACTCTATTTCATGTAATTCCTCTGGTATAGGATTGTCATCCAACATCCCTTCATAGAATTTAACTCCGTAACTATCAGCATATAATTTCATGAGTTTTAATGGTATTCGACTGTATCTATTACTGATCCCCTGACGAGTGACTCTCAACTCATTCCAAAAATTTACATTCCCGATTTCGTTTTTTAAATACCACCCGGATTCGAGTAGCCATTCTATTTCTCTTTTGATGGCAGCAATGTCATCTGAGCTCAACCCGAAGGTTCTATCAATATCAAGGATCTGAAGATCACGTTCATCCGAGTTGTGCACATACCCTCCTCCGATATCTGAATGCATTCCAGGCAGAAATATTTGAAGGCCATTGACCGCACTATTTATATTGGTGAGCCGAAAATTTATTCTATGTTCTTCCGCCGCAGCCAATTGCACTACTTTTTCTGCCTGGCGGATCGAATCTAGGTGTAATTGATCGGTGTTGTGATCGTGTTTCACCCCATATGAGGCGACGGTATCATAAAGTCCAACGAATCTGACCCTGACATTGCTGACAGAGTATCCTTTGCCGGCCAATTGGTCTTTTAATGTTTCCCCCTTATTATTCAACGTTGCATATACGAAATTTCGTGCAGCAGCAGCGCCACGACTGAAGCCGAAAAGATCTAGGGAAATATCTTTGATCGGTATTTTATCCGGGTTCATTTCACTGATATTTTTTATCGTCCGAGCAATGCCACTTTCCACTTTGGCAATAATCCCTGTCTTTAGCGTTCCAATGGCCGCGCCCATTTCCGAATCCGATTTTAAATTGGTTGTCCCAATTCCTTCGATATACACAGAGAATGAAAAATCTACATCTTTATCTTTTTGCCAATATTCTGCGAGTATCGCAATGTTCGACAACTCGTTGTCATAACTGCCACCTGAACCTTTTCCAAGCTTGCCTTGTTCGACATTTGTTCTGTTGTTCAATGTTCCGTCAAAAAACAAGCATGCTCTGATACCTATTGAAGGAATCTTATCTTTATCACTATCAGAACTTTTAGCAGGACAAGGTTGTACCGTGGTACCTAAGTCGATGTTTCCGCCATTAAATTGGCCTGCATGATAGTTTTCCATAGCCCATCCTTAAAAAATGTCATCAGCCGACACTTCTATAAAATCAGCACCCGATGTTATCGCCTTAAAAAATCGCTCCATCCGACACTCTTCATAATAGTTTTCCCTGTTAAGAATCGACTCCAAGTATCCAGACAACGGAATGGTGAACCCTGGCTCTACCTGCCAAAAAATCAGCTTCTGAATGTTGATTTCTTTAAATATTTTTTTATTTCTGCAAAATATAATCATAGATCGTACAAATTGATCTCTTTCTTCGGTGCTGTTATTCTGACACCATACCTGCAACCTTTTCTCTAGAAGCAGGACGGTTTTGAATATAAACCTTTCTGTCATGTCTTTTGCCATAGCCTTATCTTGCTCCTCACTGATGAACAAAAGCCCTTTGCCACGCCGGGGCGTGTGACGAAACGGTTCTTCTACCCTAACCACCAAGTCCTCAGCGTTCAGGTTAAGATCCTGTGCCATTGCTTCGTGTTGTTGTTTGCTTATTTTCAGCATAGGCAAAGCTCTCCCTTTCTATTGATGATTGACTCCCAATCTCCCCAAATCCACCGTTACCCAAGCAACAAGATCTCCGTCAGCAACGCATTCTCCCTCAGCATCAACTTACATCCTCTAGCTTGGCTTTCCTCAACCAAGTACCAAATCACCGGCCCAAATAGAGTCGTCAAACTCTCCGAGTCACAGGTACGAAGATAGGACCTCAAGACCCTGGGATCGTAATACCGGAAATACACCGTGTTCCCTCGCCAGTGATCGACCATCAAAAAGGCGCGAAAATGGTTTCTGAGCATCCGCAGATCTGCCTGCGCAACCCCGAATATCCCCCAGTGCCTTTCCCATCCGTTGGCAAGCACCCAATCAGTGAAGGGTGCATCTCGCTCCAGGCGCACAAGATAGGGCGCCACTTCCGCCAGGTCCGGCTCCATTTCGCCCCGGCGTAGACAGATGTAATCGGGTTCGAACGCAGCCAGATTCGCCAGGAGGTCGGGCACGGAAGCACCATCCAAAATGGTGAAGACCGTTGCCGACTGCACCGAAAAAAGCTGAGATTTAATGGCTTGTACAATTTTGGGTTCTATCATGTTCCCTCCAGCCTCACGGGCCGGCAGCTCAGGATGGTCAGGTATCGCAAAAAGGCGCACCGGCCTCTGCTGCCGATTTGTAGGCCGCGGCCTGCGGCCCTGCAATTGTGGATTGAGGTAACGCCGGCTTTTCGGATGTGCCGGGATCAGCCCTGTCCGCCTCTTTCGGGTCCTTCACCGCCTCCGGTGACGCTCCGGAACCCGAGCCTGCCGATCCTCCACTGTTGATTACCACCATGGCCCCCTTGATAGTCACTCCTGCCGGACCGATATCGATAAAACTGCCACCGACCTTCAGTGTGAGTTGTGCCCCCGCTTCGATGACGACTTGCATCCCGGCCTTCAGGTGAATTTCTTGCCCCGCATCGAGCGCATGCATCACGCCTACCTTTTGCTGCAAATCACGCCCGATCTTCAGGGAAACTGTCCCGTCCACTTTTTCGTTCCGGTCTCCGACCACCGTCAGGTGCTGGTCTCCTCCCACCTTTTCCAATTGGTCCTTGGTGACGATGAGGTGCCGCTCGTTCCCCACCCATTCCAGGGAATCCTGCTTAACCCGGTTATCCTGCTGCCTTTCGGCCTGGATGAAGAGCTGCTCCGCTCCCTTCTTGTCTTCAAAACGGATCTCGCTGAACCCTCCGCCGCCGGGACTGGAGTTCGACTTGAGGGTGCTTTTGGTCTTCTCCGCCGGAAGCGGATAGGGGGGCTTACTGAGGCCGTTGTACACCCGTCCGGTTATGATCGGCCGGTCCGGGTCCCCTTCCAAGAAATCGACGATCACCTCCTGCCCGACGCGCGGGATGAAGAGCGCCCCCCAATTGGTGCCGGCCCAGGACTGGCTCACCCGAATCCAGCAGGAACTATTGCCGTCCTTTTGCCCTTCGCGGTCCCAGTGAAACTGCACTTTCACCCGGCCGAACTCGTCGACATGGATTTCCTCGCCGGCCGGTCCGACGACGATCGCCGTCTGAGACCCGTGCACCAAGGGCTTCGGGGTGACCCGCATCGGGCGAAACGGAACGTCCGCGGGGGTGCAGTCGAAACGGTTGCCGTAGTCGAAATCGCCGCCGGCTTGCACAGACTGGGTGGCGTTGTGATCTATGGAGGTCAGCACGAATTCCTTGCCGTTCATTTCCTGACGATAGTAGTTATTCAGGGTGAACCGGTAACCTGTGGCAAAGGCCCGGCAGTTGCCAGAACCGGATATGGTTGTTACCTGAGACTCCTCCTCTTCCATGCGAATCCTTGCGTAAGCATCCCCCTCCGATTTCTTTTGGTAGGCACCGGGATAGTCGAAGATTTCACGCCCGCCCGGACCAAGCGGGTACTTGCCTGGCAATTCGACGTGCAAAGATGTATTGGGGATCTGAAAGTTGAAGTCACTGAGGGAGTATTTGCCGGAACGAATTTCCTGGGATTTATCCAGTGCTGTTATGAAGTCCTCGTCCTTATTAGCTGGATCCTGGGTCTGATAACTTGCGCTCTTTTGCTCAGGGCAGGGAAGATTCGCCTGAGGCGCATCCGCGAGTATCATCTTGTGCTTGCCGTTGGTGTGCTCAAAGAAAAAGTGAATACCCTCGTACTCCAGCATCCGCGAGATGAAGTTGCAATGGGTCTCGCGGTATTGCACGCAGTATTCGCGCTTTTGGTAACTCCCCTGCAGTTTCAACTGGAAGTCCGTGAATCCGTGGTCCTGAAAAACCTGCTCGACAATGTCCGGCACCGACATATTCTGGAAAATCCGCGACTCCGCGCTCCTGGTGAGAAGCCAAAACCAGGGAACAATGGTTGCCCGGTAGTGGGAGACGCGGGTATCGTCACCGGAGGTCCCGCCGCCGCTTGTCTGGGTAAACCGTGACACGATGCCGTTAAAGAAGCGTCTGCCTCCCCAAGGGAGATCAAGAGACACCGTGACGCCGGTTCCGATGATCTCCTCGAAAGCGACCGCCTGGTTTTCCGAAAGAAGGGAAAGCTCATAACTGAAGAGGCGCGACATCCCTTCGTTGCCGCTGAAGGCTTCGACAAGGAGCACATCCTTCCCCAGAACGGTCGATATTCGGATATGTCGCTTTTCCTGGCTGAACAGGGCCATGAGTCACCTTTGTCGCTGAAGCGTAAGATATTTAACTGAGGACATCTCTCACTACTGCGTTAATCCATCTGCTGCTCCAGACCGTGGGCCAGTTTCATATAGAATTTTGAAGATGAGACATTCCCGGCCTTTTGTAAGCGTTGGCCGTATGCTGTGGCAGCAGCACTTGCTTTATCGAAGGCTTTGATAATCACATTTCTATCTGAATTCGGCAGCAACTTACCTTGGTTAAATCGACCGGCGATATAGCCTTCATCCTTAATCACGCCCCATGACAATTCACCATTTCTCATATCTCCCAAAAATAGTAGTGTAGTTTCTCCTTTTTTATACGCTCGCAGCACACCTTGACCATGAGCCCTTCCTGCCTGGCAAGAACCATCCCAACTGAGAGTTCTGCCACGCCATTCATCCGGTGCAATAAACTGACATTCCTGTGAGCCTGACCAATTTGACTCACTTAGATCAGATTTGGCGATTACCGGTTTAGAGATGTAATAGCTTGTAACTAAAATGACTAATATGAGTATTTTGCATATACTACGACGAGTTAGCATAAGACCCCCCTCTTGCTGATATGAGCCGACACCTACCAGACCTCAAACCCAAACCGCTCACCACTCAACCCGACTCTAATTGCCCTCACCTGCTCCCCGGCAGCCATCCTCGACAGTATCTCCTGCGACATCTCCGGCAAGAGCGTGTTGGTCAGGATGTGGTCCGCGTTCCTCGCTCCGCTGTCCACCTCGGTGCAGCGCCCGGCTATTGCATCGACGACCGCTTCGTCAAAGCTGAAAATGATGCCGCGGTTCTCCAGCATCCGCCCGGCGATCCGGTTCAGCTTCAGCTTCACGATGGCGCGCATGTTCGCGTCGCTGATCGGGTAATACGGAACGATCTTCAGCCGCCCGAGGAAGGCCGGCTTGAAGCGCTTCAAAAGCTCGGGACGCAGCTTCTCGGAGAGCCCCTGCCAGTCCGGCATGGCCCCCTTGCCGGCACAGAGTTTCATGATCAGCTCGGTCCCCAGGTTCGAGGTGAGGATGATGAGCGTGTTCCTGAAGTCGATCCTGCGCCCCTCCCCGTCCTCCAGGGTCCCCTTGTCGAAGACCTGGAAGAAGAGTTCCATGACATCGGGGTGTGCCTTCTCCACCTCGTCCAGAAGAACGACGCTGTAGGGGCGCTTGCGCACCGCCTCGGTCAAAACGCCCCCCTCGCCGTAACCGACGTAGCCTGGCGGAGAACCTTTGAGCGAGGAGACGGTGTGCGCCTCCTGATACTCCGACATGTTGATGGAGATGACGTTGTCGTCCCCGCCGTAGAGAAGCTCGGAGAGTGCCAGCGCCGTCTCGGTCTTGCCGACGCCGCTCGGTCCCGCGAAGAGGAACACGGCGGTCGGTTTATCAGGGTCCTTGATCCCCGCGTGGTGGCTCCGGATCATCTGGGCGATGGCGGAGAGGGCGTGGTCCTGGCCGATGATCCGCCCGGAGAGGAGCTTTTCCAGGTTGAGAACGGTCTCTATCTCGTCGCTCAGCATCCTGCCGGTCGGAATGCCGGTCCAGCCCGAGATCACCTCGGAAATGGTTTGGGGGGTAACTGCGATCTGCACCAAAGGGTTGCTCCCTTGCACGGCCGCAAGCTCCACCTCGTTTTTCTTAAGCTCCTCCCGCCTGGAGTCGAGACCGGCGGTTTCGGGATCGGTCTCGAAAAGCTCCTGCAGCTCCTGGCGCTGGGCAGCTATCTTGAGAGCGATCTCCTTTTCCTGTTGCCACTTCAGGTTCAACCCGGCAAGCCTGAACGCGGACGACTCTTTCTGCGCGGCGAGCTTCCCCAGCCGCTCGCCGTGATCATGGCCGAGGACCGCTTCGCGCTCCAGGATGCGGGCCTCCCGGTCGATGCTGCCGATCAGGCGCGAGAGGTCCTCGATTTCGCCCGGGCTGGTGGTGAGTCCGATGGCGACCCGCGCGCAGGCGGTGTCGAGCACGCTTACCGATTTGTCCGGGAGCTGCCGGGATGGGAGGTAGCGGTGCGAGAGCCGCACCGAGTCGCACAGGGCCTCGTCGGTTATCATCACGGAGTGGTGCTTTTCCAGGAAAGGAGCGAGGGCCCGCATCATGACAATGGCCTTGGCCTCGTCCGGCTCCTCCACCTTCACCACCTGGAAGCGGCGGGCGAGTGCTGCGTCCTTCTCGAAATACTTCTTGTACTCGGCCCAGGTGGTGGCCGCGATGGTGCGCAGCTCACCGCGCGCCAGGGCGGGCTTCAAAAGGTTCGCGGCGTCGCTGGTACCAGCGCCTCCGCCAGCGCCGATCAGGGTGTGAGCCTCGTCGATGAAGATGATGATCGGCACCGGCGAGCCCTTCACCTCCTTAATGACCGACTTCAGCCGGTTCTCGAATTCCCCCTTGATGCCGGCACCTGCCTGCAGTAGCCCCAGGTCCAGGCTCCTGATCTCCACGTTTCTGAGCGCCGGCGGGACATCACCCTGGATGATTTTCAGCGCGAAGCCCTCGACGACCGCGGTCTTGCCGACGCCGGCCTCCCCGGTCAGGATCGGGTTATTCTGACGCCTCCGGATCAGGATGTCCGTCATCTGGCGCACCTCGAAATCGCGCCCGAGCACCGGATCGATCTCCCCCCTTCTTGCCTTTTCGGTAAGGTTCACGGTGTACTGGTCCAATGCCCTGGTGCCGGCCGACGCAGGCTCACCCGCTTCTTCTGCCAACTGGCGGCCGGTGCCCCCGGAGATTTTCTCTTCGACGGACCCAGCGGTCAGTTCGCCGAGGTGCTGCGTCAGGGTCTCCAGTGAAATCTTCTTGAAACTGTCGGAGCTGGCAGCCATCATCCGGGCCGTTTCCACTTCGGAGAGCAGCCCGAGGAGGGCGTGCCCTGAACGTACGCTCGAGGCCTGGTAATCGAGGGAGGCGATCAGCCACCCCTCCTGAATCATTCTGGGGATGCGGGGAGAGAGGGCGGGCGTTCGCGAGTTCCCGGTCTGGAAACCGTCGATGGTACGGGTCAGATCGGTACGGAAGCGGCTCTCGTTGATTTCGAAATGACGCAGGATCTTGTGCAGGTCCGTGTTCTGGAGGTCAAGAAGCTTCAGCAGGAAGTGCTCGATGTCGATCTCGTAGTGGGTCTGGGACAGGCAGAGCCCGGCTGCCTGCTCCAGGGCCATGCGGCAGGGGTCGTTGAGCTTTCCGATGAGCGATTTCAGGTTGGACTTTGCCATGGGATCTCCTTGGGTTTCATACTATTAACAATCTTCAAGTCATGCTCCTCTGCTGGCCCCCATCCCCACCCCAGCCCTCCCCTTGAAGGGGAGGGAGAGTTTCTCCAGAGTAGGTGGGCGTTTATAAAAAAACAAAGCTAGTACCCAATCCGGCATAATCGTCGGCCATTTTTGTTTCCGTAGGTTGGCGGTGAACAGTCTCATCGTGAACCCCAACGGTGCGATGTTGGGGTTCACGATACAGCCGTTCACCGCCAACCTACGGTTCGCAAAAGGCAACTGGACCGCGTTTTGAGCTAGACTGGGTACAGGACGTCCCGCGCTAGATACCTTCCACATCTTCAATCTGGAAGGTGGCATAAGGGTCAACGCCGAGCGCGACTTCCGGTGCCTTCAACCAGGCCGACCATCCGAGGCGCGACGCTCCCCCTGCCCTTTCCCCGAGCCTGCAGGCCGGCACGTCGCTTCGCTCCAGAAGCACCCTCACCTCGAACTCATACTCGATACCGACCTGAAACCTGACCAGCGCAAAAAGCGAAGCGAGCCGATCGCCGCTCGGCAGGAAGCGGAGGTATGAATCAAACGGCATGGGGCCCAGGTTCAGACGGAATTTGGTCTGGCTTTCCCAGACCTGCGCACCGCAAACGGTATCGATCCCGAGCCTGCTGTTCGCCATCCCGATGACGGTGCGGTCCTCCGGCCCGAGCTCAATCAAACGCGCCACGAACTGGTCGATCTCGGTCCTGACGCCGAAGTAATAGGTCACGACCGCGCTTACCGCCTCGGCGGTCGGAACTCCCCGCGACAGGATTCCGCCGCAGTACATGGGGGACTCCGCGGGAAGTCCCAGCTTGCCGCAGACCCCCTCGGTGCCAAGCCCCATCAGGCTCCTTAAGTAAAAGGAAAGGCGGTCCTGTGCGTCGGGCCGGTAGCTGACCGAAAAGCGATACTTCTTCCAGGCGAGGTAAAAAAGGGAGAGCAGGCGGTGCTGGAACATGTCGAAGAAGGCCGTCAGTGCTCCGTCCTTCTGGCTTCTTCTTTCCAGCGCCAACTCGTTGTACCAACTGGGAAGCACACCGGAGGGACCGATCAACCCCAGGAAGGCGACCTCGAGCGTCGGCTGGTGCCCCCCGTCCCGAACCCCGATACCGGCAAGGTCGCTGGGCGGGAAGGCGAACCCCGGAGGCACCGAGAAGCGCACCGCCTCACGGGAGGGACGCAGTTCCTGGCCGATCTGCGTCCCGGGTGCCAGGCGCTCCAAGAGCGTCACCGCCTGAAAGAAGGTGAACTTGTAGAACTCCCTGAACAGGCGCTCTTTTAAAGGAGGGTTCGTTGACCGTTTCTCGGGGGCCATTCTTTGAGTTTTTCCTTTCTCTGCAGCGTCTCTACCACCAGGCGGGTGAAGGAGGCCATTTGGACTAGTATCCGGAGTAAATAGCGTACACAGCCTTCAGTGCAGTTGTAGCCAATACGCGAAAGAGCCTCTGGAACACCCAGGAGATAAAAGCAACCGATATCTGGGTAGCCGCATCCAAAGTGTGCCCCAGAAACTTCACCATCGCAGCGAGAAGTACCTTCACCTGCTCGGCGATCTTAACCGAGATCAGGACACCCGAGTAGAGCAACTGGGCCAGACGATCCAGCAGGGTAATACCGCAAGTGGCGGCGAGGCCTATGGTTCCAGTAACGCCACGAACGATGGCTTCCAAGGCATGGAGAATCAGCCAAAGGGAAGCTCCAGACTGCATGAAAATGCTTCCAGGCACATCAAGTTTGTGCACCCACGCCTCCGCCTGTTGCTCCCAACCGGCGACCGGCACCAGTCCTTTCAGCCCTCTCCAATCCGACCTCCCGATCGAGCGGACATAGCCCTTCATGAGGTGAGAGTCAAAGCTGATAATCCCAGGCCAATTCAAAAGGTAGCCGTTATTCGTCACCGCGGCATGCCTAAATGGAAATATCGGCACCATCGGTACTGGGTCAGCCACATGGTAGACGCGGTAAATATCCTGCTCGCCTAGATTTCCGGTCAGGAAGTAGGCATGGGGTATGGTACCCGCACGTGGTGCGCCGAAGGTGTAAAGCTTTACCGCGACGCCGCGACTCTTAATATGGTCCGCGGCCAATGTGGCGAGGGCACCACCTAGGCTGTGACCAACGACGTGCACGGCAGAGGGTTTCAGCCTGTTAAGTTCCGTGTCAAGCGCCGTCCTGAAGGATTTATAACTCTTGCTAAACCCGCTATGTACGGGATATCCGGAGGGCCCGATGTCGATGCCAGCATTGAGATCGGTGATCCAGTCGACGCTCAACGCGGTCCCTCTGATGGCAACCAAGGCCTCGTTGGCATGCTGGAAGATGCCTCCGGCCACGTACCCGAATCCAGTCTGGGAATTAAAAATGATGCCCCCGGATTTTCCCTGGAAGCGCGAATCGTTCTCGACACTGAAGAGGTCATCGATTCCAAGGTCGACATGCTTCATGTCCTGGACAACCGGAAGCACGTTGTAGACATTCTGGGCGATTAAAGCAGCTTGTTGCGGAGTAAGTTCTATCAAAACACCCTCCTGGCCAAACTATTGGAAATGGCAAATCCCGTAAACGCCACCATTCCTTGCCGGCTCAACCGCAAGGTCGCAAATGAGGTCGATCGGCTTCCCATCGAGTTCGCCGTTGTCTGCATAGTCATGCTTCACGTACTGCCATGCCATGTATTCTTTGCCGCCTACTCGGATGACGATATTCTGCCCAATGACCGGCTCATGGGGGAGTACCCCGATGAGACCTGTCGACTTGGTAATCCGGGCGAAAAAAAAACGGCCTGATGCGTCCGTCCTGGTGCGGTCGGTTTCCTTTTTATCTCCCATGGCCATATGGAAGGTGCGCTCAACCTCAGCCCCCTCCACAGGTTTGCCCTTATCAACAAGGACACCTTTTACCTCTGAAAAAACCACCTTTTGGGAAAATAACGACATAGCTGAGACCTCCATTCGCATAGAGCAGGTTAAAAGGACCACTGTCAGAATGTGAAGCGAGCAATTAGCAATCCGGTACAGAAATCGATTCATAGTGAAGCCTCGAGTGCGGCACCATAACCCGGCGGGATTCAAACGGGAAAGTCCCCCGGTCACTGTTCTGATTCCGTTAAGTTAAGCGAGCCCACTGCTCGCCACGAAACCTTGATTTTCGGCACCACTGTCTACTTCGGTACAGCGACTGGCGATAGGTTCGATCAGTGTATCGTCGTACGCGAATGCAACGTTGCAGTTCTCTTTCAGCCGCCTGGAGATCTTGTCAATCTTCAGCTTAACTATCAGCCGCATGATCGGATCGGATACCGGAGAGTACGGCACTACCTTCATCCTCCCCAGGAAGGCTCGCGTGAAGTGCTTGGTCAAGTTGGTACGCACCATCTACTGACAGCCGCTGCGAGGTCGGCTGGGTCACTTGTCGCACACGCCTTCATGATCAGCTCGGCCCCAGGTCTGAGATGAGGATGATTATGGTCGGGAGGGGCGCAGTTCCTGGCCGATCTGCGTCCCGGGTGCCAGGCGCTCCAATAGCGTCACCGCCTGAAAGAAGGTGAACTTGTAGAACTCCCTGAACAGGCGCTCTTTTAAAGGAGGGTTCGTTGACCGTTTCTCGCGGGCCATTCTTTGAGTTTTTCCTTTCTCTGCAGCGTCTCCACCACCAGGCGGGTAAAGGAGTTGATCGAAACGTACTGCCCCAGAAAGCGCTCCAGAACGACCGCGAACAGGTAGAGTCCGGTGCCGACGAATTTCTCTTCGTCAAAGGTGAGTGTCACCTGCACGCCGCGGCAAAATGCCCCCCCTACCCGCTTGGTGAGATATTCCGAGCGCAGCTTGACGAGCCCGTTAATCTGCTGACTGGTGGCCGGGGAGTTGTCGAAGTCATAGAGCTTCAGGATCTCCTTCAGCGCTTCCCCTTCCCCCTGCAGCAGCGAAAGGTAGTTCAGTGAAAGGTGGGAGATGAGGCGCCACTGCAGGGCACCTCCCAGACCGGGGCGGCGCGGCAGTGTCGGCTTGACCAGGCAGCGGATGGCGGAGACCGGTGCCGCGAGTTCCGTATCGAAGTCACCGGCAGGTTCGCAGAGGGATAGGCGCGCCGGAAGGTCGCGGTTGGTGCAGCTTACCTGGATGTGGACCACTTCCGCGCCGGGGTCGGCAGGATTGAAATCGAGATCGGTAAACGAGATGAAGAGATCCGTGCCTGCGTCCCCGGCTTTCCCGGAGCTCTGGCGCCTCACCTGCCAGTAGGCGCGTGCGCCGGGGCGGCCGGCCTCCCCGGCGTGGTGGTCCAGCGAGTAAAAGGGGCGATACACGGTCTCCTGCGCGGCTCCGACCGTTGAGGAGTGGACCTTCTCCACCCTGAAGACCTCGGTTGCCCTGGCGCGCCTCTGATCCGGCACGATCTGGTACTCGCTTTTCTGGTGGTCGATATGCACCGGCTCCGCTGATCTTTTGAAGAGATTGATGACCGGGGTCGCGTGCAGGCAGAAGGTCTCGCGGGTGATCAGCAGGTTCGGCCGCGCCACCCGGTTGAGGAAAAAGCTGATTTCAAGGGTGCCGCCGACGCAACTCCCGAAGACCTTTTCCAGCCCGTGCAGGTCGAAGAACAGGAACTTTTCCGGAAAGCAGAAATACTCGGACAAAAGGGGATAACCGGAAAAGGTCCGGCCGTCATTGGGGATGAGAGCGTCCTCGGGCTCGAACCCGACCGGGCGGACGGCGTCGGGCCCGAGGCTGGCACTCTCCTGGGCGCCACGGCTGTTGATCCAGGAGCATTCCACAAGGCAGACGTTATTGAAGAGGAGCTCGTAGAGGTGGTAGACCTGCTGAGCTGTGCCGTTGAGAAAAAAACGGAGGCTCTGGCAGGAGAGCTGCGAAAAGCCGAGGTCGCCATTCGTTTTCAGCCCCAGCACCAAGCTCTGCTGTGCGTCGCGGACCAGTTTCCTCGGCTCGCTCAATTCGGCTGAGGTGACTGCAACGGGCCAGAGCGTGACGGGATAGCCGGTGGAAAACTGGCAGGCAACGCCCCCCACCGGCTTCGAGTGCAAGAGGGTGTTCTTTTCCACCCGGTATCCACCCGGGGGGACCGCCTGCAGTGCGGCGTCGAAACAGACCACCGACATGGAGGGAATGGGCGCTACATAATGGGGATAGAGCACCTGGAACAGCGCTTCGGTAATTTCAGGGAAATGGTCCTCTATTTTCTTGTGAATCCTGCCGCTCAAAAGTGCGAACGCCTCGATCAGCCGCTCGGTGTGCGGGTCCTCGCACTTGTCGGCCTCGAGCTGGAGCCTGCCGGCGATCTTGGGGTATTTCCTGGCAAACTCGCCCCCCATCTCCCGGAGAAAGGTCAGTTCTCGTTCGTAATACTGCAGCAGGTCGTCGCCCATAGATCATCCCTCCGCCCTGACTGCCGCTGCATCAGATATGCGCTCCGGGCAACTGATCAGCACCCTGCGTCGTCGCGGTTTACCCAAACTCAGACTAATTTTCCAAAGCCCAACCTCGCCTTCTGGGAGAGGGGACCAAGATGCCAAAGCAACACCTGGCACTAACAGCCAGCTTTGCAACAGCAATCGACTCAGCGAACTACTACCGATGCACCAGATATTCACCCCGGTTCATGTCGAAAAAGGTGTCGAAATTGACCGGCTCCTGACCTTGGTCGAGAACCAGCATGGCGGTTATCCTGAATCTGAGTCTGCGCTCCCTGCCATCCGTCTCCTCGATCTGGACCGAGGCCTGAGAAAGTCTCGGTTCAAATAACCGTATGGCCCTCTCGATCTCCTGGCGCAGTTCACCCCGCACCGCGGGGCTGCCGGGATTTTTTCCGGTGAAATCAGAGAGGCCGTAGCTGTAGAGTGACCTTCCCAGTTCCGGGCACGACTCGGGGCAATCCGTGGTAAAGCACTTGGTATTCAGCAGGTTTTCCAGATCCCTTCCCACAGCCCCCCTGACCTGACTGTAGTTGCTCTGGCGATACTGGACAGGCTCACTCGAGTTGGCGGGTTCCAGGTCAATGAGCCTGTCCAGTAACGAAGCGTGCATGGTTTCAGTCCCCCTTCGTTAGCAGACTTTGTTGGCCTTGACGTCAAAGGCGAAAGGGACTTCGCCCGCTGCGGCTCCCTTGGCGTCCTGAGCCGTGTAAGTTACCTGGAACTTGGCAAAGTTCAGGGAGACGTTCTCGGTGAGCCTGTCCTGTCCGCCGGAGCCGCCGGTGGAGACAGAGGAAATCAGGCAGTCGCTCAAGTTGAGCTTCAGGTATTCGAGCGGCTTCTCGCCGGCCTTGCGCACTACAAGGTTGATCTCTTTTACATGCTGCCCGTTGCAGCACGCCTTTAGCAGCAGTGGACTCGCCATGTCGATGTATTTGGTAACGCTGATGTCCTGAACATTTACCTTTCCGGCGCCCCCTCCTCCCCCGGTCTGGGAGTTTCCGGACTGGGAGGCGCCCCAACTCCAGGCGAGGATGTCGATCTCATCTTTGTGCTTGTCGTCGTGGGATTCTCCCTTGATGCCGTCAATCTTCAGAAACATATCTACTGCCATGACCTGCCTCCTTTGATGGGCTTGACTGCCCTGTTGAATTGGAATTTACCTTTGTTTAAACTTGGCGCCTTACCCCCATCCCCACCCTGTCCCTCTTGAAAGGGAGGGGACGTGTTGCAGCTGACTTTCTTTGAAGCGGCCCCACGCTGCCGTGGCGGCGCGCTATCAACCAAAAAAACTCTACGGCTCGCCGTTAGCGTTTTTGGCAGCAGTCGGACCAGTCGGACCAGTCGGACCAGTCGGACCAGTCTGACCTGTCGGACCTGTCAGACCTGTCGGAGCCGAGAGACCGCCCAGCATCACGACACCTGAGCTGGAAGGTTGGCAACCAATCTCAACGACACGGTCAGCTCATCGAGCTGGTAGTGGGGCTTCAGAAACGCGACTGCACGATAGACGCCCGGCTTTCCGGGGATCTCGGTCACTTCGACCCTCGCCTCGCTCAGCGGATACTGGGCTTTCATCTCCTGCCCGGCGTTTTCATCCAGCAGCACGAACTTCGCGATCCACCGGTTCAGGAAATCCTCGGCCTCCCGCCTGGTCATGAAGGCACCGACCTTGTCCCGCATCATCGTCTTCAGGTAATGGGCGAAACGCGATATCGCCATGATGTACTGCAGCTGCGAGGAGAGCTTCGCGTTGGCGTTGGCCGCGTCCGAGGAGTAGGTCTTCGCCTTGTTAACCGTCTGGGTGCTGAAAAAGGCCGCATAATCGGTGTTTTTGCAGTGCACCAGCGGGACGAATCCCAGATCGGCGAACTCCTTTTCCCGCCGGTCGGTAATGGCGATTTCGGTCGGACATTTGAGGGCAACGTCACCCTCATCCGTCTTGAAGGTGTGGACCGGCAGCCCCTCTACCAGACCGCCCCCCTCCACGCCGCGGATGGCGGCGCACCAGCGGTACTTGGAGAAGGCGTCCGTAAGCCGGGAACCGACGGCGTAGGCGGCGTTACCCCAAAGGTACTTGCCGTGGTCGGTGCCGTCGACCTCCTCCTCAAAGGCAAAGCTCTCCACGGGGACCGTCTCCTTGCCGTAGGGAAGCCGCATCAGGATGTGGGGGAGCGCCAGTGCCACGTAGCGCGAGTCCTCGGAATCCCGGAACGACTTCCACTTGGCATATTCGACGCTTTGGAAGATCTTGGAGAGATCCCGCGGCCCGCCCAGTTCTGTGAAGCTATCCCAGTTAAAAAGGCTCGGCGCCGCAGCCGAGATAAAGGGGGCATGGGAGGCCGCCGCGACTTCCGACACCTTTTCCAGCAGGGTCAGATCCTGCGGGTTGTTGCCGAACTCGTAATCGCCAATCAGCGCCCCGTACGAGGCGCCACCGAACATGCCGAACTCCTCCTCGTAGATCTTCTTGAAAAGCGTAGACTGGTCGAATTCGCTCGCCTTCTCCATGTCCTTCAGGAGATCCTTCTTAGACACGTTCATGACCCTTATCTTCATCATCTCGCCGGTTTCGCTCTGCTGCACCAGGTAATCGAGCCCACGCCAGGACGCCTCGAGTTTCTGGAAATCCTGGTGGTGAATTACCTCGTTCAGCTGCTGCGAGATGAGCCGGTCGATCTGCGAGATTCTCGTATTGATCATGAGCTCGGTGTCCTTGGATACCACCACGGCGCCTTCCATGACCTGCTTCACGAATTCGCCCAGGATATCCCGCGCCCACTCCTGCTGCCCCTCGTCGCGGGCCAGGCGCCCTTCCTGAATGATCTGGTCCAGTAGGGAAAATCCTTCCGCTGCCTCCCCTGCCGCCAACTGCTCCCTGCCTCCTGATTCCGCCATATATCACCCCTTTGGCCTTATTCGTTAGTTGGATTGTCGGCTGCCGCGGCAACGCCGGCCTGCTCACCGAGCTTTTGCAGCGCCTCGGTGCTGGAAAGCGCTTCCTGCAACAGTTCCTCAAGCTTGTCGTTGCCGTCGAGCTTGTTGAGGAGATCCGCCAGCCGGCGCCGGGTGTCGACCAGCTTCCTCAGGGGGTCGATCTGCCGGACCACCTGCTCGGGGCTAAAATCGTCCAGCGATCTGAAGCGCAATTCCACGCCAAGTTTGGAATCCCCGCCCGTCAGCACGTTGTCTACCTGGAAGGCGGCCCGCGGCTTCATGGCGGCGAGCACGTTATTGAAGTTGTCGCGATCAATCTCCACGAACTTCCGGTCCTTCATCTTGGGAAGCGCCTCGTCGGGCCTACCCGAAAGGTCGGCCAGTACCCCGACGACAAACGGGATCTCCTTCGTCTCGCTGGCTCCGCCGATCTCCACGTCGTAGGTTATCTGGACCCTCGGCGCCCTCACCTTGTCGATCTTATGCTGCATGCTCTGTTTTCCCGCCATTGATGCCTCCTTGCCAAAGTTAGATTCTGGAACCCAATGCCTTGGTAACGTCCATTGTGCAGATTTTTTTGAAGAGTTCGCTTGCCCGGGAGTTCTCCTCGCCATCCCCCTCCCCTGCCAAAAGACAGCCGTGCAACGCTTGATAAACCCCGGAAATCCAGAAGGGGCATTCCCATTTTTCCAGCTGCAGGTCGTTGATCATGGTGTTCAGCTGCTCCAGAATGGGACGAGCCAGATCCGGGCGCCCACCCTTGAGGCAAAGCTTGGCGACCAGGAACCGATATCGGCTGCGACCGCGCTCCGACGACTGGCTGCTGGCCGCGGCCAGCAGCAGGTTCAGGGCATCCTTGAAACCGGCCCCCTGCATGACCTGGAGCGCCTCGTTCCAAAGCCGGGCTTCCTGGGATTCTGAATCCCCGTTTCCGTGAGAAGTGCCGGGAAACACCCTTTCCGGGTCCGCAACGGCGGTCGCCTCCGGGCGCCGCGCCTCGGCAGCCGGAGCCGCAGCCGCCCCAGCGAGCAGCCCGCCGGGTGCTTCGGAGGCCGGACTCCCCGCGGCTGCACCGTCCAGGCCATCCAGCAGCCCCGGCAACCCCTTCTGCTCCTGGCAGATCTTCAGTACCAGGCGCGAGCAATCCTCCAGAGCCTGGCCGAGGTCGGAAAGCCTCGGCGCATGCCTGCCGTATTTCCGATCCACCGCAGCGTCAAGGAGCCGAAAGCTTTCCAGGCAACGGGTGATGGAACCGGCCAGGGGTTGGTAGAAAGCTGCGCTGGACTTTTTCACTGCGGAGTCGAACTCCTCCGCAGGAATCTTACCGTCGGAGAGCATCTCGCTGCGCTTGACGGCTTTGCCCTCCGCTTCGTAGCCGACCTCGCGCGACTCCTGCCACTTAAGGTAAGAGAATCCGGGCGTTAGGCACGGGTCGGTCAGGGGAATCTGTCGCACCGACGAGGAAAGCTTCTCGTTGAGAAACTCAAACGGGGCGACCCGATAGTCGTAATCGTCGTCCTCGATCCTGGGGAAGATCTCTTCCCAGAAGGTGCCCAAGAGGCCCGCGAGGAGATTCATCCCGGTTTCCACACCGTTGAACCCCTGGGTCATGGTGAGCGCCTCGGTGAGCCAGGCCGCGATCTGCAGATCCTTTGACCTTCGGGAGAGTGCGGTAAGGCTCGTGGAAACGACCTTGCTCCAATCCGAGTTTTTCACCTCCCGCTCCCACTCCCCCTGGGGCACCGCATCGTCGGCACGTCGGGCCTCCCGAATTTCGTCGTAGACCACCGTGTAGCGCAGGTCTTCCCCTGCCGGACTTTCTCCGGAGATCGGGGCCAGGATATTTTCCAGGTCAATCTCACTATTCATTGGTTTCCTCCCGTTGCAACTAGGTTGCGTGTTGTTTTTTCTAGGTTCCAGTGATTTCGTTCCCGGGCTTTTGTCCCCCCTATGGAATAGGGGGGAGGCCGAACGTTAGAGAGGCAGGGGGGTGTGTTGACGGCGCTAAATACCCCGCTGTCTCGCTACGCGAGCCTTCCCCCCTGTTCCACAGGGGGGACAAAACATCAGCAAACCATTAACTTAACTCTGCGGCAGTGTGGCCAAGGAAGGCGGCACTCCCTGGCTACGGTAAAGCCATCGGAGCGAACTGCCGACTAATCCCAGCACTGGGTGATCTTGGCCGGGACCTGGCCCGTTTGCGACTTCGCTCCAGCCGCCCCTCCTCCAGCTGCCCCGGCTCCGGCCGCCGTCGCGATATCGTGGCCGCCGAAGAGCTGGTAGTTCACCCGGATGTAGCGCACCCCCATTCCTGCCAGGAGCCGCTGCTCGTGGGGAAACTCCTTGGGATAAAAGGTGTGCCTGCCCCCGGGGAAATCCTGCAGAAAATCCGGAAAGCCCTGTGGCCCTGAGTAGTGCTTGGAAAGAATGGCATCACCAACGTCGATCTGGAAAAGGACATCGGAACAGGTCTCGGGTGACCAGACGAAGGTTTTGGAAACCGGGTAGTTCATGTTGTCGATCACCTGGGGCCCGCTCGCGCACTGCAGTTCCAGGCGGGTACTCTGCGGTTTGACCCGCGACTCGGCGTTGGCGTCGGTCGGGAGCCCCTTGATGGTCACGTTGTAGCTCTGCTTGGCCGGTGCTGCCGCAGCAGCGGCGACCTTGGCCTTGGCGCCCTTGGTGAGAAAAGCGTAAAAGCCGGGCTCGAAGGCCACCGAACCGCCCAGCGCTACCTTGGAGAAGTATCCGCGCCCGGGGGTCCAACCGATGAAGGGGTCGGCGGAAGCGCTGACAAACTTCCAGACCGGCCCTTCCTTGCCCAGCAGATAGCCCAGCGTCGCCGCGTCGCTCCCCCCCTGCCCCTCCTTGAGCACCTTTTCCTCCCACTGCCGCTGCAGCGAACAGGCGGTCTCCATCCTGACATAGTTCCCGTAGAAGCTGACCGGGCCGGAAATGAGCCGGGAAAAGGTCTCGTCCCCCCTGCCGTCCGAGAGCGACGCGTTTACCCGCTGCACCGCGTTGGCCGCCTGATAAAAGGGAGATTTGCCGACCACAGCGTCTTCGGTGAAGAACTGCAGCGCCATCTGGTAGGCCAGAGTCCTCGATTTCGCGACCGGCGCTATCTGCACCATGGCTTCCTGGTAGTCGTGCAGCGCCTTGACGCTCGTCAGCTGCTGCTCGGCCGTTTCTGCTCCGGGGAGCTGCTGTCCCACCAGTTTGCCGAGCCCGTCGGCCACCTTTCTCGCTCCGTCTGCGGCGGCGGTTCTAACGCCCGCCGCAGCGCCTTCCGCAGCTCCCGCCGCGGATCCTGCCGCCTGCAGAGCGCGGTAGCGCCAGGCGAGAGCGAGCCAGGGCGGCACCACCTCGCCGGCGCCGAAAGGCTCGAGCTCCGTGGCAGCCTTTTTCAGAAACGCGAAATAGGGCCCTTGCTCGCTGGCCATGACGCCGGCGACAGCCTGCCACTCCTTCTGGCCGGAAAGCCGCTCCTCGCCTTTGGGAAACCAGGCCGCGAAGCGCTGCCAGGCGGCGAAGCAGGAGCTTCGGTACCCGCTCTCGAACTCCGCCCGGGCCCGCTCCAACGCACCCTTCTCAGGACAGGCCGTGGAGATTTCCTCCCAAAGCCCCTCGACGCTCTCCTTCCCCTTGCGGGTGAAGACGCGCTGGATGACCGGCTCTCCCGGCAGCGTGCGCGAGCCGCCCCAAAAGGATTGCAGGGTGAAAGCCGGGCCGGGCTCCTGCCGGTTTGCCAGCTCCAGGACCCAGGAAAGGTTCGCCCCCTTCAAAACGAACAGCTGCTGTAGCAGGGACTGCAGCAGCTGGACTTCTTTGCCAACCTCGGCGGAGTCGGAGCGCCAGACCAGGAAGTTCAGGTACTGGCTGCCGAAACGTTTGCTGCTCTCCGTCTCGTCCCCCGGGGACGCCGGCGCGACCGGATAGGAAGGGAGCGGCCTGGCGCTGAGCGCATCGCTGCCGGCGCCCCCCAAACGCGCCTGCAACAGGTTGACGCGCCGGGCCAGGTGCAAAAGATAGCGACCGGCGAGCTCGTCGGGAGGGGCGGAGGAAAACCCGGCGATCTCCCTGCTCAGGTTCTTGTCGAAGGAGGACAGGAAGCGCTCCTGGAACTGCCGGCAGTACCTGGCCTTCAGCGCCACCTCCACGCTCCAGCTCTCGTTCAGGCCAAATCGCGGGATCCACCAGTTGCGGTTACTCTCTTCGACCTTCACGATCATGAGGCGGAACCGGTCCATGGTGGCGAGGTCGGTCGTGAGGTTCCCCTTGAGCTCGGGGGCACTGGCCAGGACAGCCGAGGCCTCCCTGATGGTTGCCAGATTCTTCACGAACGAGTAACTCAAAATCCCGGACAGGGCGATCCCCAGCAGTACCCACGAGGTGAGCCCGAGGTTCCTGGTGAGGCTTTTCCACTCCACGGACCGGGTGGTGGGTGCCAGCAAACCCCGATCCCGCGGGAGGACCTTTGCGAAGAAGTCGTGCAGGAAAAGGCCCCGGCTCGCCTCCGGGTGCACCTCCTGAGGTCTGACCAGACCGGCCTCGCCCGGGATACTGGAGCAGGGATCACCCTCCTGGCGGCCGGAGCAGAGATAAATGCCGCGCAATAGCGGAGTATCCTGGTAGCTATTTTCTTGGAAAGCGGCCCGCATGAAGCTGTCGAGACCGGGCTTCAGCCCCTGCAGCTCATCGGGGAATAGCAGCACGCCGGCGCTGACTGCGCCCCGGTCGGGCTGGTGCAGCATCAGGATGCGCAGGCTCTTCAGCCGGCCGGCGACGCTCGCCGCCAGCTTTTCCAGAAAACCCGGCACGTCCCGGGAGAGCCCGTCGTTGCAAAGCCCCATCGGCTGGTCCAGGCTCTTTTCCGGGAGCCGGGCAGTGAACGGGGTCATCCCCTGCACCAGGTCGCACTTGGTGACCAGGCCGTAGACCGGAAACCTGGTCCCCGAAACCCGCATCAACTCGTCCATTCTGCGCCGCAGCTGCTTGCCGTCGGCCTCCCATTCCTCAGGCGAGCCATTCAGCAGCTTGTCCGCGGCGACGGTTATGATCAGGCCGTGAATCGGCTCGCGCCGGCGGTAGTGCACCAGCAAGGAGAGAAACTTCTGCCACTCCTCCTGGTCGCGCCCGCAATCGCTCGGCATGGAGTACCTGCCGGCCGTGTCGAGCAGGATCGCCTGGTCGAAAAACCACCAGTCGCAGGTGCGGGTCCCAGAGACCCCGCTTGCCTGATGCACCTCGGCGAAGGGGGAGGAAAGGCGGGCCGAGCTGATCGCCGTGGTCTTACCCGAGCCGCTTTCCCCCATGACCAGGAACCAGGGAAGCACGTAGAGCGGGTTTCCCTGCTGCTTCAGGTGGCTGCGTCGCAGCGTCTCGACCGCCTCCTTCCAGCTTAGCCGGAGATCCTTGAACTGGCTCTGCTCGTTGCTGGAAAGATCCTGCAGCTGAGCGTCATCCTGCTCAATGGCTTGCTGCACGGCATGCTGCTCCTGGCGCCGCCCCAGCAGTTTTCTGAGGAAAAGCGCGCCGGCCCCAAGGCCAAGCAGGACCAGCACCAGAAAACACCCGACCCACCAGGGCCAGTCCAGCATCAGGACTATGGCAAAGACCAGCAGCACGATCAAAATAGCGGCCGCGGCGTAGAGGAGATATCTGAAGCAGATCAGCAGCGTCTCTTTCAAGGCGGGCCCCTCCTAGGATATTTTGCCGGCAATGCCACTTAAGGCAAAACGGTAGATCAGATACAAAAGTCCGTACAGAAGTACCGGGCCGGCCAGCGCTAGCACCGTCGCCAGGGTAAAGCGGAAGCCCACAGACGTTTGGGCGGTGGGGGCCGCCTGCACCGGGTACGCCTCGGGAAAGAGCTCCATCCGCTCCAGGGAGGGGATGCCGCCAGGACTTCCCGCCAGAAGTTTCAGATTGGAACTTTTCAGCTGTTCCAGGAGGAACTCGTCGCCCTGCTGGATGAAGCGCCCTTTAAATCCAAGTGCGAGGCAAAGGTAGTAAACCTCGCGGATTTCTACGTCATGCAAGCCCAGGTCATTGAGCCGCTCGAACAGTTCGACCCCGGCATCGGTCGTGTGGTAGTAGATGCGCTGCAGTTGTTCGCGCTGCCAGAGCCCCTGGTGATTCCAGCCCGAGCCAAGCAGCGCCTCATCGACCCAGGCGCAGACCGCAAAGCGTGCCTGGTCGAAGTCCTGCGCCGCAAACTCACTTTTTTTGCAGAGCGTTTCCGACTGCACCATTAGGCGCTGAATGTCTGCCTTTACCTGCCCGTAGTCAGGCTGCCTGGTGGCCACGGTGTCCTGGAAATTGACGACATAGGCCACCAACTGCATGAAACAATCACTAAGACGTGCGGCAGCATTGCCCATTTTGATCTCCTCCCGGCCGGCTACCGGTTCCTGAATTAGCTTCCTTCCCACTACGATGGAACTCTCCCTAAGCGGAGTCCCGTGAGTCACTCCACCATGCTCCCCTCTCCCCTGACGGGAGACGGCAGGTCTCCGGGAGAGGGCACCCGCAAGGGGTGCCCCTACAAAACCCATACTGTAGGGATACCCCTTGCGGGTATCCTTGCCGATGCCTCTTAAACGGCAGGGCACCCCGCCTCCCCGCACGGGGAAGGTGGTCTAACCGGGCTCTGCAGCACCTCCCTCCCCTACAAGGGTCGGGGTGGGGCTAGGGGAGACCTTACGACCTCGTCACGATCATCAATTCGACTTCGAGATCACGTGGCGCGCTGTCCCAGTAAAGGCCGATATTGTTTCCCTTCTGCACCAGCTCCCACTGCTCTGAGTGACTGTCGATGGCGCAGTAAAAGGAAAAGGCCCGACGTGGCAACTCCTGCGGCGCGCTGGGCAGATACTCCAGGCCGATGCCGGGAAGCGCCCGGGCGATCAGCAAAGGGAGCCGTTCCCGCGAGCTCAGCTTCGCCATGGTCCCCAGAGATTGCAGCGCGACCTTCGGGTCATCCTCGGTCTTCAGCACCAGGAAAAAGCGGTTGCGGCTCTCGAAATGGGCCGGCTTCATTTCCGTGGTGAAATAGGTTCCGTCGTAGCGCATCGGAATCACGTATTCCGGCCCGGCAGTGATCTCATCGAGGAGCTTCAAGATCAGTCCATGGGCCGAGGCGAAACAGTCACCCAGATTTTGGTGGTCGTACTCCGGCACGAGCGGCGTCCCGTCGGCGGCCGACTCACCCAGGGCGGTGACAGTCTCCGAGAAGGAGGAAAGTTCCCCGATCAACTGTCTCAGCGCCCCGAAGATCTGCCAGGGATGCACCTCGCGCGCCTCGATGAAGTGGAACAGCAGCGGCACGTAGCGATTCAGGGTGCGCAGGGCCAGCAGGTAGACGACATCCCGCGAGCCGAACTCGGCAGTCTGGATCCCCTTTTGGCGCTTGTACCCCTCGAGCTGCCGACTGCGCGAGGCAAGCTGATCCCGAACCTCCTGGAGCGTCGCCAGCAGGACCGCCGAACTGGCAAGCGTCAGGCAGGGGGGGATGAAACGTGCCGAGATGGCGATCCCTTCCCGGGTCCTTTCCAGCTGGGCCACCGGGATCAGCAGATAGTCCCCCACCAAGTCAATCTCGGTCTCCCAAAAGATCTTCAGCACGAAGTTGAGGCGTTTCACCTCGCCCTGGGGACCTCCCGCGTGCAGGTCGTTGCAAGGCTCACTGTCAGCAGGAGCCGCAAACCTGGTGTTCACCTTGGAGAGGGGATCGAACGCTTCCACGGCAGTGACGTTTTCGCCGGCGGCGTTCCATTTCTTGATGCCGAGATAGACAGTGAACGGTTTGCCCCCGGCAACCCACCCCTCTTCGAAAGAGCGGGACTCCAGCACCGCGTTGCCGGGGAACACCACATGACTGCCGTCGAAAAACAGGAAGCTCCCCTGGGCGAGCTGGAAAGAGCGCGTCCCGAGCGCCGCGCTCTGAATGACCATCTCGTACACGCCCCAAAAGTGAGGAGTCAGGTATTTGCGGTAGGGGATGAACAGGGACTGCAAGTTGCAGTCGGCCAGCTGGAAGTGCTGCGGCTGCAGGAAAAGCCCCTGGTGCCAGAAAAGAGGTCGCTGAAGTTCCATTTATTGCACCTTAACCCTTGAGATCTCATAAGGGCCCAGCTCGATAGTTACACCGGCCCCGGAGTGGTCGGTTTCAACCTGCAGCAGCCGGGAGAGTTCAGTGACCTTCTCTTTGCCAGACCCGTAGTACCCGGTGGCAAGCCCGAGATAGCGGGCGCCCTCGGCGCGTTCCCGCAGGTCATTGAGCTCCTGCCCCGGTTGCAGCACGTACTGTTTGGCGTTGGCGACACTGGCGTCAAAGCGGCTACATTCCAGCAGTTTTAGGACGCCGTCCTTTTCCTGCGCCAGCTGGTTAAAACCGTTGGGATCCTTCAACTGATAGATGCAGAGAAAGAGAGCGTGGCTATTCCTCTCGAAGCGGTTCAGCTCTTTATCACCCTTGATCAGGATGGAGAGTGTTTCCTTTGAGGGAACCGTTGGGGGCTGGGTGCCAGCCGCCCTAGTCGGCTCGGGAAGGTGGCGCTCCGCCGCGCCCTGAATGCTTGAGGCCGCCTGGTCCGAGGGGAGCTCGGCCCGCATCGGCGACTCGGCCGGCTTACCGGCTAACCAGGAGCAGGAACAGACCTGGGTGATAAAAATAATCAGCAGAGCCACCCGGAAGATCATCCGCATTGCGTCACCCCCAACTTTTCGCCTGAATCCGGCCGAACCAACCTAACTTGCCTAAATCCGACCGATCCGACCGATCCTTCTGATTCGCCTAATGCCCACTGAGTCGCGAGCTGTGCCTCAATCTCTGGGCCGCCTGCCGCCCGGCGGGCAAATACAAACCGTTTCGGCCATTTGGTCTTCCTCGACCGCAGCCGGTGGCGGCGCAGGACCACGGTTCTGCAACCGGGAAGCGGGCTGGTTCGCTGCCGGCCGCAGGCAACCTCCCGCAAACCGGGAGGGGACGGCGACCATGGTTTCAAGCAGGCGGTCTTCGGCAGCTTCCGGCACGGCAGTCTCCGCAGGCCCCGTGGACTGGGGCGGACGTAAAAAGGCCTCGCGAGGTTCGCTTTTCTGGCGCACTGCCAAGTCAGGATACGGCTGCGACCCCGGCGACAAAATGACAGTCTCCATAGTTTCGTCGTCATCGAAGCGCCCATGAGGCACCGTGACGGGCCCAAACGGGTCAGGTTGCAGCTGACCGCGAGCCCGCACCACAAGCTTCTCCAAAATTGCCTGCACACCTTGTCCTGAAGCACGGTTGAGAGCGGAAGCCGCAGAGGGGTCCAAGCCGGACCGGACGTCGGTATGGAATCCAGCTGAGCCCGGTCCGGCACCAGGTTCGCCGACCAGCTCGGCAACTTGAGCCAACTCCCCTCCGAGATCCGCCGTTTGCGAGGCGGCCCGAGTCACAGCGAAGATGGACGCCTTGACTTCGCTCCGCAAAATCTCAACCGTCTCCACCAACTCAGCGCGAGAAAGGACCGCCCCACCTGCACGCGCAGCCTGAAGCAGCAACTGCACTGGCGCTAAGGCCCGGTCCCAGAAGCTGAGCCACCGCTTCGCCACGCTCATACCGCCGGGGCGCCAGAAGATGTTCTCGGGTGCCAATATCGCGGCCAGCCAACCGTCTTCGTGGGCACGGGGAAGCGGACCAGGTCCGTTTCTAAGCCACCCGGAAACCGCGGCATGAATGCGGTTCTGATCAATTTTTTCGTTCTGACAGAGGACCTGAATCCAGAAAATCGCCAACTGGCACAGCGCCTCAGACGGAGTTGCTTCTGCCCCAGCAGGACAAATGTCGTACGCCATTTCAATGTGGAAATTCCAAAATGGCGGCAGGGCCCGGTTTTCCGGCGGAATATGCACCCAAACCCTGTCGTATCGGAGCCGCGTATCAGCCAGGTCCTCGGCAGTGCAGCACAGCAACAGGTCACTCAAAAACGAGAGCTTCAGGAAAAGAATCTCCAGAAAGGAGCGCTCGGCGCCCTGCCTAAAGAGAGGCTCGCCGGGTCCTCCAGACTGAATCAACTGCCGCAGACAAGCGAACCTGCCGGGGTGTCTCTGCGGATCGAGGCTGTCAGCAAGCTCCGCGGCCCGCGCCCCCGAGACCAGCCGCAAGAAGTCGCTGCCATGCAGTGACGGGAGATCATTTACCAGCAGGTAAAACGGATAGAAGGAAAAAGGGATTACCCTGGCCCGTACCTCGTGCCCGGGGCCGTAACAGCTCGTGTGCTCGGGGCACCCGACGCAGGGAAACGCGCCGCCTGGGTCGAGGCTGGCATCGACCAGCCCAAACCGATCGATCAGGGCCCAGCGATCATTGACAGTCACCGGGTCATCGTGGTTCAGCTCGTACTGGTAAAATTCTGTCTGACCATGTGCGCAACAGGAGGCGCAGTGCAGATACCTGGTACGGCTTGTTGCGTAGCTGGCAAGACCGAGGCGTTTTAGCAGCTCTTCGTCGCGGCAGAGCGTCAATGCCCGGCCGCAGCCGGGACAGACGGGATGAAAAAAGAGCTCTCTGGTGCGGCAGTAAAAGAGCGGATCCAGTGGGGTTAGCGCTCCCGCGGGGTCGAGCTGAGCGGCCAATAGCATCTGGTTACCCCCCTCCCCCAGGCTTTTCGCTAAGGCCAGCCGCCAACCCTCCTCGATGTCGAGGTTGGTGACCGGGTTAAGCTCGTCAAATGCCAGCACGTAGCAGTCCTTCTGGATCTGCAGTACGACCTTTTTCAGCACGCCCCCGGCATCGGTCAGGAAAACGGCCTCGATGCAACGGGAAACGGGCTGGGTGTCATCAAGCACCCTGAAGGGATAGACCTTGTCGCGCAGCGGCGTGGCTGCCGGGAACAGCGAAAGTTTCAGGTGGGGCCCCTGCAGATAGGGAAGCAGCGAGTGCAAGCGCCGAATGTCGGATTCCATTTCCATTTCCTGATCCTGTGCGTTCGCGTTGCGAGTGAATGGGAAGCGGCTGGGAAGTTACGACTTGAACCCCTTGATCAGTTTTGACAAGAAACTCGCGGGCGGCGCCTCACCCGGGGAATGGCACCCCGATTCCCGTTGGTTCCCGGGTAACTCTACGGCTGGACACCCATAAGGCTGGGCTGCCTCGACCTCAGCAAGGCGTCCTTCGCCGAGGAACCTGAAGACCGGACCGTGTGGTCCGCACTCAAGCTCATCGCAGGGATTCAACCGCACCGGCGCGTCTAAACACTTGCCGTTCACTCTGAGCGTGCCCTGGCCAGTGAGATCCTGGAGGTAATACCCCCCTTGTTGGAAATAAATCCGGGCCTGCTGGTCCAGAATGCCAATTCCCTCCAGCACAAAATCGCAACGCTGGTGCGCCCCCATCACTACCGGCAGCTCCCGGTAGGTCCGGATGGTAGGTCCGAATTGAATAGTCAGAGGAGCGCTGACTCTTTGCACTTGCTGGTCCTGTTGCTGATTGTCCTGTTGCTGTTGGTCCTTGCGCCATTCCTGGTGGCGCTCTTCCCGTTGCGGCAGCATCCCTTCACCGGGCAGTTCAGTGCATCCACGTGCCAAAGGCGAGAGCCGCGGTGTCCCACCTCGAGGCTCGGTCGGAAGCAACCCATTAACACCAGCGGGCGAAGTGCGCAACAAAGGGCGCGATGGCCCCCCTTCGCTAGCCCCTTCGCTAGCCCACTCGCTACCCGGTTCATAAATTTTACTAACCGGTTCTTTTGCCCGTTCACTAACTGGTGCTCTTGCCGGTTCGCCAGACAGGTCGCTCGCCGGTTTACTGGTTGGCTCGCCGAACACGGTGTTGAAACTTACCTTGGGGCCGGCCGAGCCGAATTCGATCACGTCGCCGTTTCGCAGCAAAGCCTCCCTCACCTGCCTGCCGTTAACGAAAGTGCCGAAGGTATCCTTGAGCGCTATTAGCTTGAACTGGTTGCCGTTCCGCTCTATCCGGGCGTGCTCGCGTGACACACCCGGTTCCCCCGCGGGAAAGTGCAGGGTGTACGAAGGGACTCGTCCGATCGTAATCACCGGATCGGTGAATTCCTGGATCTCCCCCTTCAACCCACCATGAATGTGGATAAGTTGCACGGTTATTTCTGGCGGGCGCTTCATGGGTCACCTTTCAAAAAAGCACGGCATTTTCATCTGCAGAATTCCCCAAACGAACCGGTCGTCACAAGTCTTCAACTTCCCTTGGAACTTTAAAGTTCCGCAATAAACTGGAGTTACAGAAACGCTTTTTGTCGCGAATTGCACGCATGTCGCCTTAAACCTTACAATCTTCTAATCTAACCTGAAGGGGATAGTCTATGGGATATTCGTGGGAAAGCAAGCAAGCGCAGTCGATACTTTTTTACCGAAGGGACGTTCGTGCGGAGACAATTCGGGACAAACCACTGGTATTATTGTCTGGATGGAGGTGCGAAGCGCGGATTTTAAACTGAAAATATTTCTGGATGAGGGCGGTTTCGTATTCCGGGAAAGGGGCAAGGATAGGCAGGCGGGGAAGCATCAAAAAAAGGGGATGGCGGAGTTTACATGAGTGATCGGGACGACAGGAGCGTTGGGGGTGGGCGTCACATGGCTCGGGAGCCGGCACCTGGCTGCGCCGGCAGACCCGC
>Ga0209123_1001001_pt1 | contig 30794 bp, 17 predicted proteins | sample BarGraIncu00431A_FD_184500 | JGI IMG/M metagenome (GOLD analysis project Ga0209123, IMG submission 184500) | Arctic peat soil microbial communities from Barrow, Alaska, USA - Barrow Graham LP Incubations 004-31A (SPAdes) (version 2) | ecosystem: Environmental > Terrestrial > Soil > Wetlands >... | reverse complement strand
AATATAGGTAGTTGCATTTGCATAGGACGTTCTTTTTTTCAAATATACGACAGATTGATATACGATAGGCTTTTTCTGATCTATTTTATTTTCACGTAGTTAAATGGATGGGATCAGGAAGTCTGAGGTAATACAATCAACTATTAATCTGTGATTTGAATATGCCGGACTTTGTCTCTAAATGCTGAAAACAGATGTACGGTTTCCGACAATCCGACAATCCGACAATTCATAAATTAAATTTATATATCAAATCTTTCATTCGCTTACCATCTAACCATCAATCAATAAGCTTATATCTTCTGCAAAAGCTTCTCTGGTGACCTTGGATAAAAGAACAAATCCAGCCTACTTGGGACCTATTTTAAAGGTACATAAAAAATCATTATCTCACTGATTGAATGCAAGATAAACAAGAGGCAGGAAAAGATTGAATAAAAATACGTAAATACTCAATTGTCGGATTGTCGGATTGCGACAAGCGCTCCATGTTCATTTTATCTTTGTCTCATTCACGAGCAGGATCATTAAATTCGCTCATGAGATATTCTGTTAAATGCTAATTTCAATTCCTGTAAAATTATAAAAATCTTCTTATAAGCCTTTTTACACTTTCATATTACCGATATTACGCATATTACATACGATACCTTTTTACCCTGTCAATTCTATGACTTGATTTTGCCTTTTATTCAACCAATCATTTATAGGTTCATTTATTTTTAATGAATAACAAGGTTGCAGAACGAAACCCATGCACTCTTATGCAAAAATGGCATGGAATGTAATATGCGTAATATAGGTAATATGAGTCATATGGATGCAGGACTTTTCCATGTAATTGTATGGGCAGACCTGTGTGTCTGCCCATACCTGCGGCTGGTGCAGAGTGTGTCCTGAAGTAATAAGGACACACTCTGTACCAGCGAGGCCTGAATTATTTGTTTACTTCATTGTTGTGCCGGAGGTTTTGGACTTGTAATACACCTTGAAATAGGTTTTTCCTGTCGGTCGGGTTAATCGTTTCCAACCATCGGGCTGAATGGATAAAGTAACGTTTGTACCGGCGTAATATTCAGTCACTTTGGTTATATCCTTAATTTCAAAAGGTAAATCAACTGCCTTCAGATCAAGGTAAGTTTGTTTTCCAATAAACGATACCAGCAGGTAATCAGGAAACTTCTCCATAAAAACAGATTGACTGCTACGGATGCCTTTCAAAGTTGCTTCAATGCCGTATGGATTAAAAAAGAAGCGGTTTCCAGTCAATGCACAACCAATGGTTTTGTGGTCGATCACCAATTTAAAAGCTTCATCGGTACCTCCTGCCGAGGCATAAAATCCTTTGGGTGCAATGGTTCGGTTGTTCCAAACATGAGCCGTAGCATCAAAATTAGCAACCACATTCCAACCATTATCAAATGAAGTTTTCTGTATTTTCCTGTCAGCGCTTAAGAACTGATGATCCGTCATTTTTGAGTAACCGACATTGCGTGTTACTGTTGAAATATAATGATAACCTGTTATAAATTTTTCAAGATTATCATTCCAGTATTGCAAGGAGGGTGGCATAAACAATGGCATGGTAGCATACAGAATGTTCCATAGATCCTTATCTTCCCAATAGGCAGGAACCTTGGAAGCCCCGTCGCCGGTATACCAGGTTGGGATATGAACATCGTGGTAAACAAGCCCATGAAGTGGAATTCGAAATGCTGTACTGATATTTTGATCCGCATAAGCCTGATCATTAGGCTCAAGTGGCTTTGCCCAACTATAGCCGGCATTTGCTGCTGGATTGATGGTCATAGTTCCTTCACTATAATCAAGATTAGAAAATGCAAAATCATGGGCTTCCTCCACTGCGGAAATCAATTTCAGGTCGTTTTTTATATAGCTGATTAACCTGTTACGGGCTTCCGCATCCTGTTTGCGTGTCAATGGATGAACGGTCGAAAAACATTCTTCCAATGATGCTGATAATTCGACATCAATAAACCTGCTGTTGTAATGATTGGTGGCAAGGTCCAAAGGAACATGTTTCTTCGCGTAAGCCAGATGGGTTTCAGCACAGGTATAATATCCCTGGAACGGCACTTTATTCTGAAAAGCCAGCCATCCTTTTTTCAACTGACCTGTGATATCAACCACCACATCATCCGGATATCCTTCACTTCTGTAACCTTTAAACTCGGGATGATCTGTGGGCCATACATCGGTAAAAATGTCGTATCGGTCTGATAAATATCCTTTGGAATTTATAGAATCAATTATCACTGAAAAATCATGTACACCCCAACTGCCTGTTAAATTCCACATAGCCTTGTCAATTCCCAGCAATTTGGCAGTAACCAAAAAATCAGGCTTCATATTCATTGACAATGGCCAAAAATCAACAGCGCCAATCAGCTTGTCGATATTTGGATTTTCAATCTTCTTTTGAGTAAATGTTTTTACATAACCAAGTTTTTCTGCATGTTCGCGGTACCAGCTACACATTTCAAGATAGCCATTATCAACCACCACAAGGTAGACTGTGCGATCGTATGAAAGGGTGTTTTTAGCAGGTTTCTGATGAAGCTGGAAACTGTATAAACTTTGTGTACCAGGCTTTAGAAACTGGAAGTCAGCATCCCACTGATCATCGGATTCGACCATGTACCCATCTTTCAAATTGGTAACTCCAATAAATGGCATCGTCGCTTTCCATGAGTACGCCGTAAAATTTCCAAAAGGACTTGAACTGCTCACAGGCACCATCATACCGGTTGCTCGGGGAATAATAAGGAAATCGTTTGCCTGGCTTGAAATGATTCCGGGTAATTGAATGTCTGAATTGATAACCATAGTCGCTTCGCCCGATATTTTCATTTTTAGGGCTTTTCCTTCTACGGTAAAGTCAATTGCAACAGGTGATTTGGCGCTGTTCAGCATTTCCGCCGTTACCCTGATGGATTGAGCGCTCACCTGTTCAACCGATTTTATGTTGGCAAACTGCGCAGGGGAGGATAGATAACTTTTTCCACTCAGTTTATTGGTCATATTTATTGACAGCGTTGGGAGCTGAATCACCGCTTTTACCTTTTCGTTCTCCACCGTATAATCTCCCGAAATACCTGTCATATCAAGCTGGGTAATAGAAACATCATCTACATTTAAACTGCCAATGCCATTGCCTACTAACCTGGGTTGAATTGATTTGATATTGGCCGGAACGATAAAGGTGGTTGAGTATTTTTTATATCCGGTAGTCGATTTATCAAATTTGCACGGACTAAATGCCCAGTTTGTGGCATTGCCGTTAGCATCATATAAAACAACTGAAAGGTTGGCATCTTCAGTCACGTTGATAGATTGCACCCAACAGGACATTTCGTACATCTGCCCCACTTTGACAAGTATTTGTTCAGAAGGTTGAATCGACCAGTCCGCAGTGCCGGGATTATCAATTTTTATTGCTTTCCTTCCTGAATGAACGGGACTTGTGACAACAGTGGCAGAGCCTCCGCCTGAGCGCGAATAAAAGTTACCCCAACTAGTCTTATCCGATTCGAACCCCGGATTTTTAATCAGATTCTGTGAATTTGCTGCCAATGAGAATAAGAGTAGCAGGGCTATAAAGGCCGAATTAAAAAGGTTTTTTTTCATACTTAGGTTTTTTGATTCACTCAAAGGTTCATTCCGGAAACTAAAAGATTCCAGACAAACAATTGGCGGCAAATTACATTTTATTTATGGATATTTGTATATCATTGGGATTTCAATTATTTCAATATTAGTTTTCATTTCTCTGAAAGTTATAATAAAATAGACCCGAGTCCTCGGGGTTGACATTAACTATCCCAGTCATATTTTAAACGCACCTTCGATAGTAGGAACCAATTGGTATAATGCGAGTTGACCAAAGTAGGGAGTTTTTTCCTTTTCTTCTAATTTTCTTGAAAGTATCTTCTGGAAATCAATGTCCAGACACCTCCTCAGTTTCCGACAATCCGACAATCCGACAGTTGAGTATTTTAAGCTTTCAAGATTGAGATCGCTATAAGACACTGCCCTTGTTAAAAATCAACTCCTTTTAAGATTTAGAGTTAGCTCTGCAACATTCATATTAAGTATAATATCCTTTTAACCATGTCCTGAAACGGAAGGACCTACTATGTTTCTCCGGATATGCATAAGTCGGCAATAGCCGGTAGTCGTTACCTTTCCTTCGGCCCCGGTCAGTTCCCATACCGTTTGTCCTGCCGATATTACTTTAACCTGGTTGCCATAGGCATCGAACCCAAGGTTGCATTGAAAGTGATGCTACTTCCTTGTGTAGCGGTTGTAATACGTTGCCTTGCGTTCATACCTCTAATGTTGTATCCTATTCAACCATTTTTACTAAACTTATCAAAGAAAGAAAGTGTCAATTCAGAAATAGTTTAAAAGAAGCCACCTTTGCAGGCAGCTTCTTCATATTAGCTTATATCCAGATGAGCAGATGTTTCAACAAAAAGAAGTTCAAAGGTTTCTTTAAAAAAAACAATGCTTCATTACAAAGCAAAAGCCCAGGTTTCCCGTGGATTTTGTTTATTTTCTATAAAAATTTGATATGTCCTTATCAAATAAAAAATGGGAGCATTGAAAATCTGCATCTACTTTTCTTAGTTTTGATTTCCCATAAAGCTTTCTTACTCTTGCATTTCTCCATATTTCAACTTCTATTTCTTGAGCATTAAGACTGTTAATCAAAATCTTACCGGTTCTAAATACAGTAAATGGATATTTTTCTGGCATAATAGATTGTATTGCATAATTAAAACCACGCTCCAATATAACCTTCTTCTTTGTGGAAAACCCTAACGTCACTATTTGAATAAATAATTCTTTGTTAGTGTAATTGTTAATCTGGTTTTCATTTAATGTTACCTGTCCGTTTTTATCGCTCAAACTTACACCCATAGAACCTTTCTTTTTTGCTTTCGCATCATTAAAATAAACATAAGCAAACATAATTGGCATACTGTCATTGTAAAGTACTTTTATAACTATCAATGAATCGTTTCTTGGAAACCGGTCAATAATAGAAGTTTGTTCCAATACCGATTTACATGCAAGAATGTGATATTTACCTCTATTGTGAACATCATATTTCCCTTTACCAATGGAAAATGAACCAGTTGCATCATAATTGTAAATCCTAAATTGCATAGTATCATTATGAAAGCAAATAAACTCATTGCTTTCTTCATTAACATACAAACCAGTGGAAATGCTCTGGGCTTTAATCAAAGTTTGTGTTAAGAAGATAAAATAGAAAATTAAAATGATTCTCATAATTAAGTTTGATTTTTTATTTTGGAAAAAATGTCCAGAAACCTGCGCCTTGGATTCTAAATGGGTTCGAAGTTGAATAAGGAGCAATTCTTACAGGACTTGTTTCTGAAAAATAAACTCTATAGCGACCAGAAGACCCTATTTTTAATTTACTGACCATAACTGCGTGTACGCCTCCACTTGTCGTTTTTAATCCCATAAGAACTCTTTTATCATTAGTAAAAGCTTCTTGGAGTATTAGGAAAATTACAAACACATAATGGACTTACAACGTCAAGTTATTCACAATGCAAGGCGCACTAACATAAAGGCCCCGGATTGCTCCGAGGCTAATATTGTTATTGCTGTGATTTGTCAGAATTTATTTTCAATGTTTCGAATGGCAATTCACCTATTTGAACGGCTTTTGTTTTAAATATTATTTTTTCTTGATTCTTGTCAACTACTACTTCTATTTGTTCGGTCAAACTTGCATGTGTGCTAGTAATTAAACGCCAGAAATTGTCTTCATTTTTAAACACGTAAATAAATGGGCAATAAATTCCAGAACAAATATCCACCATAAGTATGAAAATATCGAAACCTTTTACATGAATGTTCTCTGATTTATATGAAGCTGATGGAGTATTTATATTCAAAACCCAAGCTATTATTTGACTTGTATCTTGTAAAAAAATTTCTGTTTTGGAATCATGAGGTAGCCATTTCAACTCTTTCGTAAAAGAATTTTGCGAATAAGAACTCACAGTTAAAAATACAAACAGTAATAAGATTAAATACTTAATATTTATCATCGTTTTATCCATAAAAATTTTCCTCCACTGTTATAATTGAGATTACCCACAAAGTTGCCATTGGTATTATAATAAGGTCCGCCATAAAAATGGTTTGCCTTAGCAGGATTTCGAATTAGTTGTCCTGAACCATCCACATTAGAAACATAATCTGCACCATGCTTCTGAGACCAAAGTCCTCCTTTATCTTGTCGATACCAATGATAGTCTTGAACTCCATCTACATTATCCATTACTAAGTAAGCACTATAATAGCCTCTTTTCCCGAATCCAAGTTTATTAAAAAAAGTTGGTTTCTTAACAGAACCATCAGCTATTGACGCACTAATAATTTCATTTATGTCAAGATTATCAATACCTCTTCCAGCATAATCACCTGGCTGGGGCTTACCTCCAATATTGTTATAAGGGTCATCAATTGCATAACTATAACAATTATTACTAGCTTCGGTTTCACAATTATAATACATTTCTGGATTATATTCTGGATTACTATCCCAAGCTTTTGAATTATAATAACCCCCCAATCCATAAGTCCAACCACCTGAACCATATCCACCGTACAATCCTAAACCGGATGCATCATTCCCTATTCCAATCCCTGCACTTACTCCCCATCCATTGCTCAATTGATTGTTTGTAATGTTATAGGTCTGATATAAATTAACACCTGCATTAAATGGTCCCAAAGATCCATAAGCTCCTGCTGATGTAGTTGTACTCCAAGTACTATGTTTAAAATTGTAATCCAAGCTATTACTTACAGTAGCTCCTGAACCCAAACCAGTACCTCCAACACGATATCCAACTTCATCATATCCACCAACAGAAAACCCATCACTCCAACCAAAATTTAAACCTGCTCCTAATGGTATTCCAATAGGTGTCAAGTTAAATCCAAAGCTAAATCCACCTTTTCCAAAACTCCAGGTAAGAAACTCCCCACTCGGATCAGTATATCTAAGCGGGTTATTCAAGCAATAGCTGTACCGGTTAAAGTTCTGGCTATTATCCGCTGCCTGCACGTAATTGTCTGGGCTCAGGAAACGACCCAGAACAGGGTCATACATACGTCCGTTCATGTTAATCAGTCCAAACTCGGGCAAGTGCTCATGGCCTGTATAGCCACGGTAAAACCCGATGGTGTTAAGGGAAACAGTTTGCTTGCCCCAGGCATCGTAACTGGCCTGGAATACTGCCACGCCGCTACTGTCGGTTAGTGAAACTATGCTGCCAAGGTGATCGGTATGGGTATAATAGATTCTGCCCCCATTAATTGCATCCTTTTGGTAAACGGCCGCCAAGCCGTCCGGAGCACCGATATAATAAAGTTCCTGAGTCACCCCTTTTTCAGTTACCTTTTCATAATCCCCGGCAAAGATAATGGTTTTTACATCAGTTCCACTTTTGAGTACCGATTTCCATCGTTGCTCATCAGGGCCATACATGATATCCAACTGGTAGTCAATTGCATCAACAGTATCCTTCAAGCATTCAGCCTTGTTGAACGCAGTGTAGCTAATCGACTGAGGAGTGGAGGGCATCAGGTTCATGTTATAATCAACTAATGCAACGGCATGAGGTTTGAATCCATCATATACATAGGTTCCAAGGCCTGTCTTGGAGGAGATGTTGCCGTTTGGCAGGAAGCCAATTGCCATTGTTTCCACTTCAGGCGTTCCCTCTCCCATCGATGTAAGTCGGTCAAGATCATCGTAATGAAAGGTTTCTTTCTGACCTGTAAGGCCATTGATGCGATAATTCAGGTTGCCTGTTAATGAATTGAACGAATAGCCGAAATCGCGAATATTTGGACCTTCTGTTTTAACTGTTGCCAGGTTCGTCAGAAAACCATTACTGTCCAGTGTTTTTGTAGCAGTCATTGTACCGCCCAATAGGGTAGTAGTCCTGTTCCCGTAGGCGCTAATAAGTTCCCATACCGTTTGACTTGCTGTCAATACTTTTACCTGGTTGCCATAGACATCGAACCCGAATGTTGCATTCAAAGTGACGCCACTGCCATACGTGACTACTTTATTCTGTTGACGTGTTTTCATACCTCTAATGGTATATCGTATTCGCTCATTTTTACTATACTTTTCAAAGAAAGAAATTTTCAAGTTGCAAAAGTTTAAAAGAAGCCACCCTTTCGAGCAGCTTCTTCACATTAGCCTATTTCCTGACAAGCAGATGAATTAAAATTCTCCATTGCAAATTGTTACCAATTGTTGCATTAAGGTTTATCCGAAGGATCATAAGGCGCATTAAGCATTTCATCCATAACTTCTTTATAGGTTTTAAAGTACTCTTTAATAATTCGTCCTTCTTCATATAGCGTATAATTTACTCCTTTTTCGCCATCAACGCTCCACTCTCCATGCCTTTTCCCTTCCTTCCACTTCAGCCATTGATATGGTTTACCGTTTTGGTCTGAAATAACAACCGCATATAGCGTGTCATTCATATTAAAACAATTATTCTTATTTATAACAGCCAACCTGTATTCATCAATTTTTTTTAATGAAATTTTCATGCCCGAAATACTGTCAACGCAAGTAATATAATTACCTTCAACAGTTATTTTGCCCTCTGAAATATTTGTTGCTGCAAGCACCCAATCGGTACTTGATCCGGAATCGGTATCTTCCCATATATTATATTCTTTGATTCGCGAATCAATGCACAATACAGTATTATTTGAATCATAAATTATTTCATTTTGGCTAATTGCAATTTGAATAAAAAAGAATAACTGCAAAATCATCATAACTGTCTTCTTCATTTTCTTTAATTTATTCATGGGTTATCGAACATTAATCAGGTTAGAAGGCCAATTATAAGGATTCAACAATCCATTATATAAAATTTGTTTTTCAAAAGAAGGGAAATACATATTTGTATTGGAATAAGCCGATGGATCTGCATAGGCATCCCATGCGCTTTTAGACATCCTGCTTCCAAAGCTTTTCCATTGCCAGGCATGTATAAATTCATGATTCAATGAAATTGTAAAGTTTCGTTCGGTGTTAAATGGGGACATGTATATAGTAGATTTTGGGATCCAGCCTCCTTCACTATATGTTACACCGCCGATCGGTCTTGGACCTTTTGCAATTACACCATCTTCCCATCTTTTATAACCTTCTTTTTTCATACTTTTTGGAAATTCAGTATTTTCCATTTCGACACTTTGTACCCCTAAGCTACACAAATCAACACCATTCCTATTTAGAAACGCATCTTTTTGAGCATTTGTTCCAATTTCAGCTATTTCTTTACCAACAACTCCTAATCCAGCTGACGATATTTCAGAAATGGACGAACCAGAACTATAAACCATTTGACTATACCCTATACTCGGATCAATAGACATATTTCCGTGAGTATCAAACTGAGCAGATGAAATATTAAAATTTAATCCTCCATTTGAACTGTAATTTACACCAATACCTGTCATATTCGTGTTAAACCCATTAGGCAAACCACCAAATCCTAGCCCTGCACCAGCCATAAAGCCACCATTCTTGCTGTAACCAACATATGCACTGGCAGGACCAGCAAAACCTCCTGCCGAAACATTGAATCCTCCGGCACCTCCACCAACTGTGAGCTGTCCTCCAAAAACTCCAGGAATGCCCACACCAAATGTAATGTCAAAGTTTAAGCCCCCATTAGGACTAAAGCTGATATTGGGAATTATCCAGAAAAAATCACCTGTTGGATCCGAATACTTTAACGGGTTGTTTATGCAATAACTGTACCGGTTAAAACTCTGGCTATTATCCCCTTCCTGCACGTAATTGTCAGGGCTCAGGAAACGTCCCAGAACAGGGTCATTGGTTTTTACATCAGTTCCATTTTTTTTGAGTACCGATTTCCAGCGTTGCTCATCTGGTCCGTACATGATATCCAACTGGTAGCCGGTTGCACCAACTTTATCCTTCAAACACTCAGCCTTGTTGAAGGCAGTGTAGCTAATCGACTGAGGAGCGGAGGGCATCAGGTTCATGTTATAATCAACCAATGCAACGGCATGAGGTTTGAATACATCATATACATAGGTTCCAAGGCCTGTCTTAGATAAGATATTCCCATTTGGCTCAAAGCCAATTGCCATTGTTTCCACTTCAGCCACACCTTCTTTGACCGATTTAAGCCTGTCAAGCAGGTCGTATTCAAAGTTTTCCTTCTGGTTTGTCATACCGGTACGCCAGGTAAGATTGCCCGTTGCCTCGTCAAACTGGTAACCCATGTCACGCAGTACCGTGCTATCTTTCATTGTTTTCAAGTTGGTCAGAAGTCCCTGGTAATTAAGGGTACGGGTAGCAGTCATAAAACCACCCAAGCGGGTAGTTGTCTCCATTCCATCGGTCCCGGTCAGCTCCCATACCGTTTGACCTGCTGCCAATACTTTGACCTGGTTGCCATAGGCATCGTATTCCCGGCTTACCTGCACCCCGCCAGGGTAAGTGGTGGTTTGCAACTGTCCGTCCGTGTTATAACTGAAAGCGAAATCCACCGATCCGGCCCCATAGATCAGTCGTTTTTCTGTGAGCTGACGTCCATACTTATCATAGGTGTAATTTGCCGAGTTGTTTCCTGTCAGAACCTTTGTCAAACGGTTAAAATCAAACCCTGTTGTCCCGTAGGTATAATTTGTTGGTATACCCTTCAGGGTGGAAGTTGTCATACGCCCCAGTTTATCGTAAACAACCAATAGACTATCTCCCTTGTTATCGACTTGTTTTTTCACACGTCCTGCTGCATCATAGGTATAGTTGATGGTGCCTGCATTGGGATCAAAAAGCATCTTTTGATTGCCTGCCTGGTCGTAGTCCATCGTCGAGATAGCTCCATTGGCATTGATTGCCCCAGGTTTTCCAACTGATTTGTAGGTATATGCTACATTACCGGACAATGGGTCATCTACCGATTTGATACCACCCCAGGCGTCGAATGTTTTGGTAGTGGTATGCCTATTGGTGGTTGTTGTTACCGTTCTGTTGCCATAACTATATGCAATACTTTGACCGTTTATTGTGTTCTTTGTTAGCAGTCTTCCACGTGGGTCATAGCTATAATTTTCCGAGGTACTCAGGTAGCCTTGACCACTCCAGATGTTTTTCAGTTCGCCCTTGGCGTTGTAAGTTTTGCTGGTTCCAAGTACCATATTCATGGGCCCGATTGATTCAGACGATGTTTCGCGGCCTGTAGTGTCGTACCATGTTTTAACCCAGGGCTGGCTCTTGCCTTGCGTGAGGGTGAAATATTTTTTATTCGCATCATTTTTGTTCCAACCTGTTTTGTAAGTTGTTTTTCTGCCGTCACTCATGGTGATGGAGGTTTTTTGTCCCCATCTGTCATATGTTTGGGAGGTAGTGAGCAGGTTGGCAGAGTTGGTTTCATCTGTTTCCGAAGTTACATTGCCCCACAAATCGTACAAATAGGAAGTTTGAGTCGATACTGGGAGTGTTAATTTTTTGGAAACAAAACGGTAGGTAGGATCATATTCTGTCTTATAGGTAATCAACGAATCCCCGGAGCCACTTACCTTGTATTCCTTTAGATTTCCAAAATCATCATAACTGGTGTACTCAGTAGTTAAAGCCAATTCGGTACCTGAGTTTTCCACTTTTGTCAACGGGTAGCCTTTGTCTGTGTAATAAGTTAACGATGTCTTTCGGGTAAATGGCTGGTTATCGTTCAAATGTTTCGATATGGACGTTATTAGTTGTGGTTGATATCTGCCACCAGCCAATGTGTAATTTTCATATTTAGTAGTCTTGTACATATTGGTATTGCCAAATACGGTTTTTTCATCGTTGATATAGCCATAAGTTGTGTTGTAATGATAGGTAGTAGAATCAATATTGTTGTCCATATCTATTACCGTTTTCTTGTTAGGATATGCGAAATACTTCTTGGCCCCTTTGGCAAAGATAGTATAATTCACGGTGGTTTTGGACGTATCGGCTCCTATAATTGTTTTGGAGTAGGTCTCCAAGGGGCCAAAATAGGTAATATCCAATGTGTTGAATCCACCTTCAGTAATTACGCCTGTTGTAACATTGGTAGTAGTCATTGATTTCAATCCAAGAAACCCTTTACCCTGCAAATGGACTTTTGCTCCTGAATACTTGTAATTTTCCGTCACCTTACCTGCTGCAATGCCATTGTCGTAAACCACCGACTTAACTACTGCCATAGGTGGTGTAATATTTATGACTGGATATACTGTTGCATCGCTGCCTTTGGTATATACACTATTATTGGTTAACGGGGCATAGGAAATATTGGTTGTACTGCCATAACCGGAGGTGACAGAAGCCAACATGTCGGTGCCAGCCACAACGCCCGGATTACGGTATAACCGCCATTTCTGTGTAGTATCTGAACCGTCGTAAATATTGTACCCGTAATTCATCAATTCAGTTTTACCGTCCCCGTTAAAATCACCTGTCACCAGGTATTTGCTCAATGCATTGGGTTCATTATTTGATGTGGCACCAGAAACTATTGCAAGTGCCGTGCCGGTCGAACGCATCCAGCAGGTTTGTGTGTTTGAATACCTGTAATAAGATTGTTGCCACGATCCGGATGCATCATAGTACATGGCCTTATGAATAATGACATCAGACTTACCGTCCAGATCAAAGTCAAAGACCTCGCAATCGAATTTGTCATCATCATATTCTGTTACACTTTGATCATAAATTTCCAGTGTACAGGCCAATTGTTTGGTGAATGTACCATCGCCGTTGTAAAAAGCGAAATACCAATTGTGGTCATTAGATTCATTCATGATAAAATCAGTTAACCCATCTCCATTAAAATCCCCTTGGCGGATCATCTTATTATTCCCGATATTTGAACCAACAGTTTTATTGCCGTCGGAAAAGGTTTGTGCGCTAACCCCATTTCCCATGTTCCAATAAATGGTATATCCACCAGCATAAAAAACCATCACATCAGTTAATCCGTCGCCATCAAAATCACTTGCAAACATTTTTTCAGGTATCTTATTTAATGCATTTAAGCTCAAATTGAACGAGAAATTTTCAAACGATTTTGTTTTTATGTTGTATTTGACAATCTCACAAGGATATAGGTTATATGTATGTCCCTTTTCCATAAATATAAGATCGCCTTTCCCGTCATTATCGAAATCCCCTGTTGTATAAACAGGCATTTTATCACTTTTAGTTAAATAATAACCATAATGCAAATATTCTGGAAATCCATCAAAAAAATCAAATTGGATATATTTATTAGCACTACTTAAAATGGCAGTTGGTATTAATACTTCGTTTGTGCCATCTCCCTCAATATCAATCACACTAGGTGAGCCTTTTTGCCATAGCCAATCATTCCATGACAAATCATAACCTAAATCTATAGGAATACAATCAGGAGTAAATTGAGGGTCGCCATTAGAATTCAAAGTCCCTTTGTAAATATATCCATAAGTTCTTGGTATGGATTCACCGGCTGGGATTTTTGAGTAAATGCTTACCAAATCTGTTATCCCATCCCCAACCTAGCTCCTCCGGATTTACTACAATGTAATTCATAGCGGCTAGTGCAGATTTGCAATCAGCACCTCTTAACTGCGGATCTGTGATCCGCTTAAAACACCTAAACAAAAATCATTACCACGATTAAACTGATTATCGCGATTACCCTGATTTCTTAATCATGAAAATCATTTAATCCTGTAAATCAAGGTTCAGACAATATTGTTAGGATTGCAAATCCCTGTCTAAAAACTGACGATTACAAATCGTCAGCAGCAACTGCAAACTATTGAGCATATCCGGCAGAGCACCGGATGTTGGATGCAAACTATTGAGCATTTCCGGAGGTGCAGGGGCAACTATTTGCCTATTAAGATAAGTTGTGAAATAACACTTTTTTTGCTCTTTATTCAATTATTGTTTTTATTTACAATACAATATAAATTATTCAATATATTTAACATTAAACAAATAACGGTCATTTTCACTCCCTGCTTCATCGTAGATTGCTATAATCTTAACAACTCCAATCGCATTACTAACACCACCTATAAGAATTATATCATTGACTTTTAATTCACTTATGGCTGTTTTCCTACTTGCATTTTCATAAGTTGTCTGGAGACTTTGTACTGTGGCTTCAGCATAATTAAAATCATTAAATCGAGAAAACCTTTTGCTAGTTGCACTTCTCCATTCACAGGATAATTTTGAAACTGGTGATAACCCGTTATTATAATCGTAGAAATCTGACAATAGCGAATCTAACGGGAAGCTGACAACTTGTCTTTGTGTAATTGAAAAAGCATTATTTGATTTATTGACAAAGCTGTACATTACGTGGGCAGAGCTTTCTTTTAAAGGCGTATTTATACTGTCTATGATTAAATACTTAGTAGTAATTGAATAATCAGATGCCGTTCGTGCAACGAATGAGAGTTCTATACTTTTCTCAAAAATGCTATTTGGAACTGTATATTGGTAATTAAAATTAAATTTTTGAATGTTGACAATACTATCCCAAACTAAAATTAATCCAGTTTTAGCTGTTTTCTGGTTTATTTGAATTCGACTAAGTGGCTCTTTTAGTGACTTAGCATCTATCGAAAATAGAAGCTTATCACCTGTTTCCACATGGAATGCAAGACTATCTGGAGTTATTATGATTTGTATATCTGATGCATCCTTTTCGTTACTGCAAGCGCAAAATAGAAAAGAGCATATTGTAAGTAAAATTAAAAAGAAATGACGCATAAAAGCATGATTTAATGTGAATAAATTAAAGGGTTTGTAAAAAAAAATAATTTTATTCACAAACCCTTTAGAAGATTTACTGCTTATTTTTTTATTTTATATACTTTAAATCGAACCACTTCTTTGATATTACTGCCAAGAAACATTCCATCTATCTTTTTCTCTTTAAAAACAGGTACGTAATAGTCAGCATTTGGAAATTTTTCCAATACCTTATAAGTGGCTTTTTTAATAGAACTCGAAAGATTCATTTCTCGGTTACCTATAAAATTAACATCACGTGTTAGTCTTTTATTAAATGGCTCATCATTGATTTGATCAAAGACAACAATAGAGCCAAAGTATGTCCGGTAAATCACGGAGACTTCTACTTCGCCAAGAAGGTCAAAATTGTTCATGTTCACTTCTATTCGCATACTATTTGGATCAAAGCTTGTTCCAACGGTGTTGAAACTATGAAGCCCAACAGTACATGCGCTCATCAATCCGATTGATATTAAGCAGATTAAATAAATAATTCTCTTATTCATTATTTTATTTATTAAAATAGTAACTAAATGTTATACGAGCATCTGTTCCAAAATCAGATTTGCTGTAATTCAATGAAGAATATTGTGTTCCACCCCTATCATTTTCGGATGTTGTATAATAAGTTTGTGACTTTCCGTTTTGTTCAACATCAACATGTTTATATTTTTGCCACATGTGTGTAACTGCTCGCAATCCATATTCAAAACCAACGGAAATTGGTAAGTCTGCAACAAAGGCTTGCAGACCAATATAAGCACCAAGACCTACTATCGGCGAAAACTTTGACGTTGTTGAGCTAATTTTTCCATAAGTAGATTCATATTTATATCTATCCCAACCCAAAGGAATATAAACGCCTGTATAAACGTCGAGAAGGTTTTTTGGTGAGTAGTGGTATGCTAAACCTACAGAAATACGATTATATGAGCTTTTATCAATTGATGCAATGTCTGTTGATGTAGATAATTCAGTTCCAGACTGTTTGCTGCTTTTTCCATTAAATTGAAGCCCAAAGCGCCACTCAATATTATCAGACTTATAATATTTTATATTTATTAATGGTAACCCACGAACATCAATATTTTCGTCTGACATATCTTGTATCTCCATTAGAGACGGTCCAATAAATACACCATAAGTGCCTGCTTGTGGGCGTGAACCCGTACGAAATACAGATGTTGTGTTTTCTCTTGTGCTTAATTGAGCAAATATTGTATTACTAACACAAATAGCAAATAACAAAAAACTAATTTTTAATTTCATGACAATTATTTGTTGTAAAATTCCTCCTACTCATAAGGCTTTTCGGGTTACGCCCCATTTATTATAGTGGTTACTAGACTCCACTTTTTTTTTTGTCACAATGGGGTGTCAACCCTATGGCTTTCGCAGACTGTATGTTGTATTTAAAATTAATATTCAAATATTTTCTTATGCTTATTTTGAATGAAGCCATAATCATAGTACACGCCCCCTAAAAACCGTTAGTAAAACTCTCCCATCACACATCTCTTCTATATTCCTCGCGAACTTCTTATAAATTACTGCTTTTCAAAATACTAATTTCTTGCAGCTAAATAAAAAATACTGCTTATCTGCTTAAAACAAGTTGTTTTGCAAGTCACTGATTTTTAGTTGATTATCAATCCAAGCTAACAACAATAACTTACTGAATATCAACACTATACTTAATATAAACTTGCCCAAAGCAGATAAGCAGTTAAAAAATATTAGGCAAGCTCATCCTACTCTCTCATTATCAAATCAATTTTTCTTGTTTGTTGCTTTCTTTTCTACGCCATAAACCTACCAACTTATATTTAACTATCAAAATAATTAGCTGTTTATTTTATAAACAATTAAATTATTTCTACTTTAACAGATTTAAGTTTTTGAATATGAATAATTTCAGACTTCCTGATCCCATTGTGATAAGTACATGAAAATAAAACAGATCAGAAATAGCCTTTCGTAAATCATTCTGTCGTAAATTTGGGTAAAAGGAGGCCATATGCAAATGCCACTACCTATATTCCCGGAAAATACGAAGCTGATCAACGGCAGTTTTGGTTTTTTCAAGAAGGATGATTTCATCTATTACCTAGCTCCTTCGTATTTGCCACCATGTGGTTCAAAGCCGCTAGTACAAAGTGTGTTAGATTCACATAAATACTTTCTTCCTTATATAATCAGACCCCTAGCTCCTCCGGATTTACTGCAATGATGTTCAAAACGGCTAGTGCAGATTTGCAATCTGCACTTCTTAACTGCGGATCTTTGATCCGTTTTTCTATTTGCACCCAGTCCTACGAGTACACCCAGCTTCTTCGGATTTGCCAAAATGTTGTTCAAAGCCGCTTATGCAAAGTGTGTTAGTTTCATATAAGTACTTTCGTCTTCACATAATCATACTACCGTTTCACAAACTTCCTCACCTCGCAATATTCATCCTGAACAGAATTCAGGAAATACAATCCTGATGAGAGCAGACCAATATCAATCTTGGTCTTCAAATCAGTTACAGGCTCATGAATTAGCTCCAACCCGTCAAGATTGCATACCGATAGATATCCACCTTTGTTTGATTGTTCTATTGTTAAGTAATTTTGAGCAGGATTAGGGAAAACTTTCAAGCCTGAATTATTTGATTGCTTCATTGATGTGCCAGTGTTGCTGGACTTGTAATACACCTTGAAATAGGTTTTTCCAGTTGGTCTGGTTAATCGTTTCCAACCGTCAGGCTGAGTGGTTAATGTAATTGTAGTACCGGCATAATATTCAGTCACTTTTGTTATTTCCTTAATTTCAAAAGGTAAATCAACTTCCTTCAGATCAAGGTAAGTTTGTTTTCCTATAAAAGATACCAGCAGGTAATCAGGAAACTTCTCCATAAAAACAGATTGACTGCTACGGATGCCTTTCAAATTTGCTTCAATGCCGTATGGATTAAAAAACAAGCGGTTCCCGGACAATGCACAACCGATGGTTTTGTTGTCGATAACCAATTTAAACGCTTCATCTGTGCCTCCTGCCGAGGCATAAAATCCTTTGGGGGCAATGGTCATTTTGTTCCAAACATGAGCCAGAGCATCAAAATTAGCCACCACATTCCATCCGTTATCAAAAGAAGTTTTCTGCATTTTCTTGTCAGTGCTTAAGAACTGATGATCAGTCATTTTTGAGTAACCAACATTCCGTGTAACGGTTGAAATATAATGATATCCTGTTATAAACTTTTCAAGATTATCATTCCAATACTGCAGTGAGGGTGGCATAAACAATGGCATGGTAGCATACAGAATGTTCCAGAGATCCTTATCTTCCCAATAGGCAGGAACTTTGGAGGCCCCGTCGCCGGTATACCAGGTTGGGATATGAACATCATGATAAACAAGCCCATGCAGAGGGATCCGCATGGCAGTACTGATATTTTGATCAGCATACGTTTGATCGGTTGGCTCAAGAGGACTTCCCCAATCGTAACCGGCATTTGTTGCCGGAATGATGGTCATGGTTCCTTCACCATAATCAACATTAGGGAAGGCAAAATCATGGGCTTCCTCAACCCCGGTAACCAGTTGCAAATCGTTTTTTATATAACTGAGTAACCTGTTACGGGCTTCAGCATCCTGTTTGCGGGTAACAGGATGAACGGTCGAAAAACATTCCTCGAGTCCGGATGCCAATTCGACATCAATAAATCGACTGTTGTAACGATTGACGGTCAGATCCTCCGTAACATATTTCTTAGCATAAGCCAGGTGGGTTTCAGCACAGGTATAATATCCCTGGAACGGTACATTATCCGGATAAGCCAGCCATCCTTTTTTCATCTGACCGGTGATATCAACAATCACATCCTCCGGATAACCTTCATTGCGGTATGAACTCCACTCAGGATGGCCTGTAGGCCATACATCTGTAAAAATGTCGTAACGGTCTGATAAATATCCTTTGGAATTAACCGAATCAATAAGTACCGAAAAATCTTTGTTGCCCCTACTGCCGTTTAAATTCCAGATAGCCTTGTCAATTCCCAACAATTTAGCAGTAACCAAAAAATCAGGTTTCATATTCATAGACAACGGCCAAAAATCAACGGCGCCAATCAGTTTGTCGATATTGGGATTTTCAATCTTCTTTTGAGTAAATGTTTTTACATAACCAAGTTTTTCTGTATGTTGGCGATACCAGTTACACATTTCAAGATAGCCGTTATCAACCACCACAAGGTAGACGGTGCGATCGTAAGACAGCATGTTCTTTGCAGGTTTCTGATGAAGCTGGAAGCTGTATAAACCTTGTACAGAAGGTTTTGCGAACTGAAATTCAGCATCCCACTGGTCATCGGAGGCTACCATGTAACCATCCTTCAGATTGGTAACTCCAATAAAAGGCATGGTAGATTTCCATGAATAAGAACCGAAATTTCCAAAAGGATTTGATGCGGTTACAGGAACCATAATACCCGTACCGCGGGGAATGATAAGGTAATCGTTTGCCTGGCTTGGAATGATACCCGGAAATTCCATATCCGAATTTATAACCATAGTCGCTTCGCCTGAGATTTTCATTTTTAGGGCTTTCCCTTCAACAGTAAATTCAATCACAATGGGTGATTTGGCCTCATTCATCATTTCTGCCGACACTTTGATGGATTGTAGACTCACCTGTTCAACCGACTTGATGATGGAAAACTGCGCCCACGAAGTTTGGTAACTCTTTCCACTCAATTTATTGGTCATATTTACTGACAGCTTCGGGAGTTGAATCACCGCTTTCACCTGTTCGTTCTCAACCGTAAATTCTCCTGAAATACCCTGAGTGTCAAGTAAAGTAAGTGAAATATCATCGGCATAAAAACTTCCTGCGCCAACGCCCATTAACCTGGGTAGAATGGACTTGACATTGGCCGGAACGCTAAAGGTAGTTGAGTATTTTTTATATCCGGTAGTCGATTGATCGAATTTGCACGGACTGTAGGTCCAGTTTATTACAGCGCCTGCAGCATCATACAAAATCACACAAAGGTTGGCATCATTGGTTATATCGACAGATTGAACCCAACAGGATAATTCGTACATCTGACCGGGAGTCACACCAATTTTATCAGCAGTCTGGAACGCCCAGTCGTTGCTTCCCGGATAATCTATTTTTATTGCTTTCGTTCCTGAATGAACGGGACTTGTGACAATAGTAGCGCTACCATCACCTTCGTGCGACCAGTAGTTGCTCCAATTGCTCTTATCCGATTCGAACCCCGGATTTTTAATCAGATTCTGTGAATTCGCTGCCAATGAGAATAAGAGAAGCAGGGCTATAAAGGCCGAATTAAAAAGGTTTTGTTTCATGTTTAGGTTTTTTGATTCACTCAAAACTATATTCCGGAAACTAAATAATACCGGAAAAACAATTGGCTTGCAAATTACATTTTATTTATGAATAATTAAGTAATTGGCATCGTTTGTTGTACTATTTTTTAATAAGCAATATTTTTTACTTTTGATTAGATATCATCAGGTCATCTAATGGTTAGTTCTCAGAAAGTAATCCCGGGGATTTCATGAGCGTCTGGCGTTGAAAACCATCCTATTATTTTAAACTTAATAACCCGGGTTACTACGGTTATTAAGATTTAAATCAGGAGAATAAGGTTTAAATTAATCGTAATATTGACATGCTCACTCTGTTTTTGTAACTTGAAGATCATCTGATTCCAAAATGCTTTAAATTGTTCTCTAAACTGAATCCGGTAAAGTAGTATTAATTGAAGTATACACAAACCTCCGCTAATTTGACCTATTGAAAACCAACTATAAAATAAAAATTGATCACAATTATTATGCCTTCTAATGTAACAATATCCTTGACGTCTCCCTACTACAAAATAATTTTCCTGTTATTAATTCAATACGAACTCAATACGAACTCAATATAAATTCAATAGTAAATAGGTTCAGAATAGGTAGTAAATAGGTTGTAAATAGGTTGTAAGTAGGTTCACAAACCTGTTTACAACCTTTTTACAGCCTATTCTGAACCTTTTTACTATTGAATTTATATTGAGTTTGTATTGAGTTCGTATTGAGTTTCTATTGACTTTTTATAGATAATAAATTGACCGAGTAAAAATTTAATATTGAAATATTAGGACAATTGTAAAAGGAGGAATGGGATCTATGCTATCCGGAAACTAATCCCTCCCGAGTCCTCGGGAGGGATCGGTACCCCACAACTTTATCATGTGACCCGTGAGTTCACAGTTTAATTTCTTCTTGTTACCCGGTACTAAAGGAATAATGGATCATTGAATCATTTGCCTGTAAGGTCTGACTGTCAAGGAATAAGGTATCCTAAAAATTGCCTATTCTCAATTAAGACGGATGTGACAGCGAACTCTTTAAATCTTAAAAGGAGTTGATTTTTAATGAGCGGCAGGGGTCTTAATAGCTACGGTAAACTTGGAAACTAAAAATACTCAAGTATTGGATTGTCGGAGACTGATCCGTGTAATCCGCCTTAATCCGTGTAATCTTTTCAGACAAAAAAATAAGGGTCCCGCAAAGGACCCTTATTTACTCATTTCATTTAATTAGTTATTTCTTGATAATCTTCTGAATAGTCAGGTGTTGATTACCAGAAGAGATTACAAAAATGTAGATGCCTGCAGGTTGAGACTCAAGAGAAAAAATATCAGTTGAATTTTCAGCGATTACATCACGCAAGGCAATACCGGCTGCATTGAATACCTGAACCCTGTTTCCTTTTGCAAGGCCCTGTACGATTACTTTACCGTCGGTTGGGTTTGGATACATTTTGATCGAGGATATTGCACCTTGATCAGCACTAATTCCGTAAGGGGCTTGAATCGAATAAGTAGCTGACAAATTGCCATCACTAGAAGTCACAAGCAGTTTATCACCTAAAACAAGGTTTGTAAGTGCACTTTCGTTTCCGTTTGCATCAATCACTTTTAAGTTTGCCCCAAATGAAGGATACAAATTAGCTTTGAAGTCACTGATCGATGTAGGCAATGATGCAACGTTAATGATCAGATAAATCTGATTGATTTGATAAACATCAGAAATTACATAAGCCATGGGAACATGAATTATATCAAATATTATGAAATAATATGCTTTTGTTACTGTGCCATCAGCAGAAGTTACAATTATCTTGTCATCTCTGTAAATGTCACCGGAGGTGCGTTCAAAACCGCCTTTGTCATACACAGCCATGGTAGCGCCGGTGGCAGGATACAAATTAGCAAGTAAACTATGAAGAGAAGTTCCCACTGGCACAAACTGGATTACAGAAGCAAGCTGATCGACACTGTAAAGGTCAGAAGTAACATAAGCATCGCTTGGATTTACAGTTGGTTTTAACTGATACACTATTTTGGTAGTGCCATCTTCGGCAATTACTTCGAAATAGATTTGGTCGGTTGCAATTACGTTTACGTATACTGAATCATAATTCAGTTTGACAAGCGACATGTAAGCATCGTTTTGGTCAGTAATGGTCAATGTAGCGCCTGCAGGAACTGTAACACCGTCAAATACAGTCTTAAGCAATGTGTTTTTATCAAATCCTGAAATTGTACCCGTTGTAGTTGCTACATCAATGGTGTAAGGTGCTGAAGTCAACACTGCATCATGATTTAAACCACTGACAGTCACGTCAAGAATATACCTGGTAGTGTTGGTGCTATCCTTAGAAATAACAACCAAAGTATCACCATTGGCGAGTGCAGCATCATCAAGCAATTTAATGCCATCGACTTTTGAAGTCACTTTAAGCGCCTGAGCTGGATCGGCTTTAACGATTGCATCATAGAATCCTGATACAGTTGTACCGGTTATTATACCTCTGATGGTTTCCTCGTTGCTTAATCCTTTGCTTACTTTGTAAAGTTTTGAAGTAACGGTCGATTTCTGAATGGTCACTTCAGTCATGTTATGTGAGCCAATTCCATCAACAACGCGAATGATATTATCGGGCCAGCCGTAGTTTAATCCCACATAATAGGCATAATTAGTAAAATACCATTCACTGTCTTCCAAAGTTGTTCCATTTGAACCACCAATAACCGGGTTTGGTTTGTAAATTTCCGGTTTCCTGAAGGTACTCTGAATCTGATCTTCAGTAACACCACCAATCTTACATCCTGTTGAAGCGCTTCCGGTTCCAAATGATTCAATCAATTTAAAATCCATAGGATCGGTTGCAGGTTTTAATCCGTTTTTAACTGAATCATTGGTTATTTTCCACATGTAAATGGTTTCATCATTGTAGCCACGAATAGCTGTAAGGTCCGGGATATTTGGCCTGCCCCATGGGTTTCTAAAGAAGTCGATGTCGATTTGACTTCTAACCTGAGTGTCGCCATTGCCATGTGTTTTGTCATTTCCTCCAAAAGTGCGGACATCAGCAATTACAAATACTTCGCCCGGATAAACTATGGAGTTGACTGCCATATCGGGTTCCAGCATAGAAGGGGTTGCGGCCCAGGTTGCCTCATCCACCCATTTTCTGCCGGGTACGTATCGGGCATAAGCTTTCTGCCAATCTGATGTTCCATTAGATGCTATATTGTTTGTCGAGGAATAAAGTAACACAGTTTCGGGTTCGCCCCAGCCCATTGCAATCATATAATTGCTTAGATCCATAGGTTGATTTCCGGGGTTGGCAATTTCAAGATAGCAGTTACTCCATTGTTCCTTGAAAACGTATTGAGAGAAGAAAGGTTCACCAATATATGGTACATTGTCCATATCTTTTTGTTTCTCGAAACGAACCGTATAAACGTTCACAGTACTGTCATCTTCTGCTGTAACTGTAAATGTAACTGTGCGGTCAGCCGCAGTTCCTTCCAGGGTTTTGGCGCGGGTAACTACTACTTTTGAATCGGTTTGTTGTTTTTGGAAGATAAGGGCAGGAATACCCTGGTATTCGATTGGGACCATCACAACATAATTGTTACTTGAGGGTGAAAATCCAGGGATCGTATCGCTCTTCCATCCATAAGAACCGGCAACATCTCCTTTAAAAGAAGAAGGGATATCCGGCCATGTGATCGAAGCCAGGTAGTCATTGTCGCTGGAAACAAATTTATCCAATTTGAGGAAATAGTCTTTTACTGAGCCATTTTCTGAAGTGACACGCAGTTTATCGCCATTTTTAAGATCAGGCTTAACTACACCGTCACTGTAAACGATTTTCCATGTGGCTTTCGGAGCCTTTTCCAGGTATTTAAACAGGGTGTCAACACGAGTTGCAAAGTCAATGTGGTTGATAGAATCCATTACCGGTACACCATCAGTAATCCGATAGCCCGAATAGGATCCAACCCATTTCCCATACATCTTTCTGGTGTAATCATACCCGTTTTTTTGAATAACAATGTTATCTGAAGCGGTAGGAGCCTCAACGATCACCCGGAATGCTTTAATAGTTGCAACGTTTCCGATGGCATAGACAGTTAATTTGTCACCTGTACGGCAAGTGTTGTAGGCTGAATCTTCCACTGTTGGGGCATAGTCATAAGCCCATGCCAATCCCGGTGTTCTATTGAATTGATACATCAATGAATCAAGTCTTCTCACTCCCCATGGCACGGTAATAGTCAAATTGGCCAAATCAACTTTTACCTTACCTGTTTTTGAAACAAGGGTACCGGCCTCTATTTTAGCATCCACCTGATTTCCGGCGGTCCACCAAACAGCGCGCCATTCTTCACCGGACGGGTAATTTGGAACAGGAATCCATTCTGAATCTGAAAGGTCAAGCCCACTGTTATTTACAAATTGTACTTTTGCAGCGGCGATGTTTGCTGCCGTACTTGTAAAATCAGTCACACCGGTGGTAATTGAATTTCTACGCATCAATGTTGAATTATTGGTGGCATTTGTTACACCCGCGACATTGCTTGCCTTATCTTGATTAGTTCCGTCAGCTTCGTCGAAAATTCCGCCAACCTGATCAATAACAGCGGAGTCTGGGATTCCTGCGTCATTGATGAAATAGTGTTTTAGGAACCAGCAGTCGCGTCCATTCCAACAATCCATCGTATTCCAATTGGGGGTAATACTGTCTTTGGCGTTGGTTTTGTTCTCCTGACGGTGAAGAATCATATCGGCAATTTTGTAAAATTCAGGTTTTGTTACTCTTTCCATGTTGTGAAGAGGGTCCGTTTTCCAGTTTTCAACTTCAAAGTCTGAACCTACTGCGATAAGAAACGATTTTCCGGGAGCCAGCATCTTTGAAGGAAGTCTTAAATGTTGGTTGGCATCGGCAACAAATGGTTGATTCCAGTGTTGGATGTGACCAAATCCAAACTGGGAGAGGTCAATAGTTTCATTCCCCATATTGGTGAATTCAACATAGTTTTGAGGAGTATTGTTAAACCTTGCCTCAGTAATAATTAAATTGTTGTAAGGTCTCTTGGTTTGGGCATTTCCCCAACCAACAAAACCTACCACTACAAGAAACAAAAGTAAAAGTTTCAATTTCATAATGTTTAATTTAATATTAAGTGTTTAGATTTAAAATAATATATTTCTGTGTAAAATTAAGTGTTTAAAACTTTCCATTCTTCTAAAAAGCTTTAGAATAATACAACGATTCATTCAAAAATGAAAGTAATAGACTATTTAAATCGTTTCTTTCATTCAGACTAACCCAGCCCCACTGGATTTATTACAATGTAGTTCAAAGCCGCTAGTGCAAAGTGTGTCCTGAAGTAAACGGACAAATTTAGAAATAAAGAAAGTTCTTTTACATGCTTTTTAAAAGATGAAGGGATTTCTGAAAGGGGATGAACCTTCGTTGGCGACTTGCAGGAGTAGTTAACAAACCGCCTTGCGGTGCTGTGGCCAAAATCCATGGTGTTGAACGGACAAGGATAAGGCTCATTAAATGAGTCAGGTATGAATAACTGAGATGAACAAAAGTGAACCATTGATGAAGTATTGAGATAGCAACCTATTGTCAAAACTATTGCCATTCTGCAGACGATAAGACAAAATTTAGTGGTTAACATTGTTTAGCAGACGTTTATATGTCGGTATGCTGTTTTAATACTTATTTACTCTAAAAAAGAAGCTACCCATGTGGGTGGCTTCTTTTTATATAACTTCCCCAGGCCTCAAAACTGTATTCCACTTTGCTATGTTGCTGGCGCTTTCAGATGGGTAATTAAAATTGGGTTATGTTATGAGCAAGGAGTATGAAAACACTTTTATTGTTGGTTATATTCAGTGCCTATCATAAGCCATGGCAAGATCACTCAATTAAAGCCTTACACTTCACGTTGAGAGGGCTTTTTATTTAAATAACCAGGAGTAATTTATGCAAAGTCTAGTATTATATCTGCGTCAATCTGCAAACATTTTCGGAGATTTTTTGCCAGCCTCATTCCGATCGGTTTTTTGCCTCGGAGAATTTCGCTCATTCGTGCTTCGTCTATCCCAAGGAGACGGGCTGTATCTCTTTGTTTGAGATTGCGCTCTGCCATCCTTATCTGTATTTGGGCTATTAACGGGTTGATGGGTATGGGGTGAGGGTAATGAGCTTTTTCCCATTTGCGCACTAGAGTCGACAATCTGATATATTCACTTTTATCCTCGTTTGTCAATAATTCCATATCGCCCAGTTTTGTGCCTTTTTCAATCAGCATATCCATTGATGCACAAACGTTTCTATATTCTTTTTCGGTCCTTATATTATTTGTTTTCATCTGTTTTTTCTTTATATAGTCTGTGCTTGTATTTTATCGTATTCGGAATGTGTACCTGCAAACCGTATGTTTAACTCCCCGGCAAAAAATAGCACTACTACAATTAAACGGAAACGGTTGCCTTTTAGATTAAACACATAACGGCTATTGGTTATATAATCCGCATCTGGAAAATCGGCTTTCAGCTCATTGTGATTAGCCCAATGTGCTCCCTCTATTCGTTCTATCCATTTATTTAAAGGCCTGAGTACATTAGAATGCGCTTTAACAAACTCATCCAACTTATACCGTTGGGTAATTTCCATTAGTTTTCTTGTTTATACTTGCAAAAATAAGCAAGTATTTATTATTAAGCAAGTATTTTCAATATTTATTTTAATTTCCATTAAGCCACTTCCTTGTGTTTTAGGCCGCTTTCAGATGGTCCAAGGTGGCTGCAAGATGTAGTATATGGTCCAACCCACTAGCTGCTTTTTGTTGTGCAAGTGAAAGTCGTATAATTTGACAATGCAAACCCGTTTTGGGAATATGTAATTGGCAATCATTGGCCATCAGCAATTGCGTCGTGGGCGATTGTGAATCTGAAGGAAGTTGCACTACCGGTGAGGCGCTAATGATGCTCCATTTTTAGGGTTTTTTACATCAGGGCGGCCCCTACCAAACCGCCAAGACCGCCATAACCGCCATTCCGTCAATTCAGCTAATGCATCAAACCATTCCATCCTTTACTATCTAACCATCTAACCTTCAATCCATAAGCTGAGGGATTCTTCAAAAGCTTTGCAGGTGACCTTGGACAAATGAAGTAATCAAGAATATTCAGGACCAATTTTTATGGCTCATAGTAATCCATTATCTAATTGATTGGATGCACGATAGAAAGGGACAGACCATGATTGAATAAAAATACGTAAATACTGAAATGGCGGTCTTGGCGGTCTTGGCGGTTTGTCGTAAATCGCTTAATAAACCATTCCAACTTCATCCACCATTATTTTTGTCTTCAGATTCACATTCCAGATCATGCTGACCCCCCTGACCGAAAATGGCTTGGAATCTTGTCCGGGCATAAGTTTATAGCATAGGTAAATTAAAATCAGGACGAGTCCTCCAACTGCTACTGACCACTGCCAACTAACTACTGATTACTGCTCATTAAATACTGACCACTTCACTTCAATAATGATAGCAGACATTGCAGGTATTAATACTTTTCAGATCTATAATATTCATTCCTGAAATCACTTCTTTACCTGAAGTACATTTTCCCATTACCTCACTATAACGATCAGTGGCAATGGTTTTTTCCTGCTTATTTTTATTCAGAACTACCATGACTTTTTCTTTCTCATTGCTTCTGAAATAGACGTACACACCCTCGTTGGGGGCAAAATGTTTCAGCTTGCCAGAATGTACCACCTCGCTTGTTTTTCTCCAGTTCAATACTTTGCGGATGAATTCCTGTGCCTGTTTTTGCTGGGTCGTCAAACCGCTTCCTGTAAATGCATTCACGGGGTCGCCAACCCATCCTCCAGGGAAATCTGAGTGGATGAGTCCATCATCTTTGGGACCCTTATTTGACATCAAAATTTCAGTGCCATAGTATAATTGTGGAATACCGCGTGTGGTAGCATAATACACAATGCTCTTTTTCCTTCTGCGGAAATTGTTTACCTCCAATCTCCAGCAAAATCTCCAATGATTTCATCCGGCTGACGCCTTTTAAGCGCTCGTTATCCTGCTCAGTAAAAATGAATCCCAACTCTTCAGCCAAGGCTCTCCAGGCGATAAAATGGTATTTGGCCGTATCTACAATTACCCCATCGAGGTCAAAAATGCAAGCTTCAATCTTTTTTATGTGTTGATAATTTGTTTTTTAATTGCCACATGGAACTCGCCTGTAAACATCTGCTGTGATATGTTGTATATCTCATGGCTCGTTTCATCTCTGGTCTACATCATCAACAAACAGTACACTTACAGCTGCAATCAGCAGGGATACGCCTCCCAAAACGAGGGCGTAGATGGCATGTCCGCCGAACAATGATTTGGTAAAAAATCCCAGGATACTGGCTGCAAAGATTTGGGGAATTACGATGAAGAAATTAAAAATACCCATGTAAATTCCCATTTTACCTGCCGGCAATGCACCGGTCACAATCGCGTAAGGCATTGACAGAATGCTTGCCCAGGCAATTCCAATTCCTACCATTGAAATAAGTAACAGGTTTGGATCTTTTATCACGTAGAATGACATCAACCCAATTCCACCGAAGACCAAAGCAATGGCATGTGCTGTTTTACGGCTCGTTGCCCTGGCCAATACCGGCAGGACAAAGGCCATCAGGGCGGCAAAGCCATTGTAGATCGCGAACAGGAATCCCACCCAGTTGGCCCCTTTGTTATATAGTTCAGTGGTGGTGTCGCTGGTTCCGTAAATATGACTGGTAACTGCCGAGGTGGAATAAATCCACATGGCAAACAATGCGAACCATGAAAAGAATTGCACGATGGCCAACTGTTTCATCGTCTTGGGCATGTTCATCAAATCGGTCATCACCTCCACCAATCCGTTGCGGGTAAGTCCCTGACGGGTATTCCAAGCTGTAATCAAAAGGATCAATCCAAAGATCCCAAGACCTACTGAAATCACATACAGTTCCTTTTCCAATCCCAGTAAAAAGATCAGGTAGCTGAATACTGAACCTACCAGCAACCAGATAAATCCCTGGCTGAAAAAGCTTTTCAGCAGTTCAACCGGAGTAGGGAAATTAAAATGTGACAGCCCGTGGCTTTGAATGTTCTCTTCCTCAAATTCTTTCAACTGATCGGGAGAATATTCTTTGGTTTTAAATACAGTCCACAATACCGCCAGTAAAAATACAGCGCCACCGAGATAAAAAGCATATCTCACCGAGGGGGGAATTTTCTCTCCTGCCTCGGCCACATTGGCGACTCCCATCCATTCACTCAGGATGTAGGGCAACCCGGAAGCGATTACAGCACCCAGGCCAATAAAGAAACTCTGCATGGCAAACCCGCGTGTACGCTGCTCTCCGGGAAGGATGTCGCCAACGAAGGCCCGGAAAGGTTCCATCGAAATGTTGATGGAGGCGTCCATGATCCAAAGCATCCCGGCCGCGATCCATAATGATGGAGAATTGGGCATCACCAGCAGCGCCAGCGAAGCCAGAATGGCTCCCATCATAAAAAACGGACGGCGACGACCGAAGCGGCCCCAAGTTTTGTCGCTCATGTGACCAATGATCGGCTGCATAACCAAACCGGTGATAGGGGCGGCAATCCATAGAATTGGGATATTGTCCACTTTGGCCCCCAGGGTTTCGAATATACGGCTCACATTGGCATTCTGAAGGGCAAAGCCAAATTGAATACCCAAAAAACCGAAACTCATGTTCCAGATTTGCCAAAAGCTTAGTACAGGTTTCTTCTTCATCTAAATGATTTAAATTGATAGTTTGATTGAATGCAGGTACGTCCAGGGTTTTATGTGTATATAATTTATTTTTTAATTGCCACATGGAACACGCCAATAATTATCATCTATTGTGAGAAAAATTGATCATGGCTCGTTTCTCCAAAGGACGTATAATCGGATCAATAATAAAACAGCTACTTGTTGTTTTATCAAAATATAATACCCTCAGACATTATCAAATGCTTGGAATCAACAAAAGTCAGCCCCGAAAGCTTTCGGGGAAACCTATATGAAGTCATAAAATGGAATAACAAATAACGAAATTAACTATACAAATATAAGGAATATTTTTTATATAAAACAAATCATTGTATCAATGGACAGCCATATTTTACAATCAAAATAGTCTCCACGACATAAAATATCCCATTGCAAACGTTTGCAACAGGAGTAAATTATTTTTTAAAATCCATGATTATTTTCTATCAATTTAAATTCACACAGTCAATTTGACACTAGTGTCGTATCGACGATGTTATGTCGCTTAGTCAAATTTGGTTATCGGGAACCATGATCGGAGCGTCATTGCGAGTGGAAAGCTATTTTTAATAGCCACAATGTGAATATGACAGGGAGATAATTTGCTACTTTAGCAGATCATGATCTGCACAGTTTGACCGTTCTGTGTATAGTGTTTTTAAACCTGT
>Ga0209123_1000999_pt1 | contig 30833 bp, 24 predicted proteins | sample BarGraIncu00431A_FD_184500 | JGI IMG/M metagenome (GOLD analysis project Ga0209123, IMG submission 184500) | Arctic peat soil microbial communities from Barrow, Alaska, USA - Barrow Graham LP Incubations 004-31A (SPAdes) (version 2) | ecosystem: Environmental > Terrestrial > Soil > Wetlands >... | reverse complement strand
CGATCGCATCATTACCTCTTGAACCCAGTAGCCTTTTGTAGGTGGCTGTTCGATCGCGATTTTTGTTTTCGTGATTTTTGTTTTCGTAGGTTGCCGGTGAACAGCCTCATCGTGAACCGCAACGGTGCAATGTTGCGGTTCATGATACAACCGTTCACCAGCAACAGGCAGTTAGCACGTAGCATGATCGGTACCGTAGTTTTAAGCGGGACTGGGTACTCGTGCAGATCGGCCTTACGGAAATGGTTTGACTTTAGGCCCCTTTTCCTCTCATTATAAAAGTTCAGCTGCCTGAAAGATGCCAAAGGTGCGACCTGGCGGGACGGCGTAAGAGCCCGGTGCCGGAACCAAGCGCGCCCGGCGCTATTGGCGTCGGTTTTCCGGCGCGCCACCTTTCGGCCCATCAGGCGCACGCCTTAGTGCAGGAGACCCCAGTATGACTGCCGATATCAAGACTTTAACCGCACCAGCCCCCAGCCGCGTGCGCCAACCTTTGGGGCAGATCTTTGTACAGCGCGGCCTGCTGACGGAGGTCTCCGTGCAGCGGCTGGTCGCGCATGCGAAAATTAAGAATATCCGGCTTGGCGAATTGCTCGAGGTGATCGGCCTGATCACCCCCGACGAGCTGGCAGAGGCGCTGGCGATCCAATACCGGTGCAAAAAAATCACCGACTTTGCCAGGTTCTCCTATTCAAGTGCCATGCTGCGCACCATCCCGATGGAGGTGGCTGTGAAGAACACCATCTTCCCCCTGAAGATGGACGGAGACAAACTCGCCCTGGCAGTCGCCGACCCGACTCTGGAGAGCGTCTTCGAGGAAATAGCCGCCCAGCAGAAACTAAGGCCCATCCTTTATGTCGCCACCCGCTCGGAAATTAACCGTGCCATTGCCCGGCACTATCTGGGGCAGGCCATCAACGAGCCCAACGTGAAAACCATTCTCCTGGTGGAAGACGATACGCTGGTGCGCGAGATGGTCGCGAAGATCCTCACCAGAAAGGGATATCTGGTGGAAACGGCGGTCGACGGCATGGACGCCTTCAGCAAGATCTTCACCCTGAAACCGAAGCTGGTGATCACCGACAAGGTCATGCCGAAACTGGGCGGTTACGAGTTTCTCTTCGCCATCCGAAATATTCCCGAATTCCGCTACATGCCGGTTATCCTGATGACTGCGGCGGCCACTCCCGACGAGGAAAAGGAAGCCCTCGAAAAGGGGTTCTTCGATTTCGTGCTGAAACCGGTTAAGGAGATCGGCCTGCTGACCCGGGTCCAAAGAGCATTCCAAAGTAGCGAGGCCTTGTACGGCAAGACCGGTTGAGACTCGGGAGGGAACCGGATCAGACCTCCTCGCCCCGGCCTTCAAACCTTTCCAGCCTTGGCTGTCTCCCGCCATTTAATCCTCATGAACTTCAGTTTCCTGCCGATGAGATCCCCATGAGGCCTGCAGGCCTAAGCGCCTCTGCGCCCGTCCAGCGCGACCCGTGCAGCGCTCGATGCTGACAAACGTGCGGCCGAATGGTCGCCATCGGCCGCCCGAAGGGTAATGCATGACCGAATCACCGGATAGAACCGAACCGAACCTGTCTGCCGGGACCTTCACATTCTGGCTGCTGACTGCCGTGCTGCTGGTTGATCTGACCGTAGTCTCCCTTGCCGCCTTCTCCCTGCACCAAAGCCGTCTCCAGTACGGGGAGCGCGTTGCGGTCCAGACCCAGAACCTGGCGCAGGCGCTCGAATACAGCATCGCCGGCATCATCAGCAAGGCCGATCTCGCCCTGCTACCGGTGGTCGACGAAGCGCAGGAACAGTTGGCCGGCGGCGCTCTGAACGAGGCCGCACTCAACTCCTTCATTGAACGGCAGCATGGGCGACTGCCCGAGTTCGACAGTATCCGGATGGCCGACGCTCAGGGGAAAATCCGCTACGGCACCGGCGTTGACCCCGGGGCCCAGGTGCGGATTACTGACCGTGACTACTTCCGGAAACTGCGCGACGATCCCAAGGCGGGAATGCTCCTTTCCCAGCCGCTGCGCGCCCGCATCGGCAACAGGTGGATGCTTGCCCTTGCCAGGCGCGTCGACAACCCCGACGGTTCCTTTGCCGGAGTCGTCTACGGCACGATCCCGCTGACCCGGATACTGAAGGTACTGGCCGCGATGGATGTCGGCCCGAACGGCGGCATCAGCCTGCGCGATGGTGAAATGGGAATCATCGTGCGCCACCCCGAACCCAAGGGGATCGGGAGCGTGGTCGGCAATAAGGCGCTCTCGCCCGAACTGCGCGGCCACTTCGAGGCCGGCGAGCGTTCCGCGACCTTCTTCACCCCCACCAGCTGGGACAACACCGCAAAGGTCGTTTCTTACCGCAAGATCGCGGACTTTCCCCTCTACATAAGCGTTGGCATGGCCACCAGCGACTACCTGGCCCAGTGGCGCCGCGACCTGGTCAACTGGCTGGTACTGGTTGGTCTCTTCATCGGGGCAACCGTTGTCGTTTCGCGGCTGGTATTTTTACGATGGCAGCGCGAGAAGGAGGCCGAGGGTGCCTTGCGCTCCTCAAAGGAATTGCTGGAACTGCACGTGACGGAGCGCACGGCTGAGCTTTTCCTGGCGAACCACCGGCTTACCAATGAACTCGCCGAGCGCGCGCGGGCGGAGCTGAAACTGCGCCAGGGTCGCAACATGCTGGCGCAGATTATCGATTCCATCCCCCAGTCGGTGTTTTGGAAGGACCGCAACAGCGTCTATCTGGGCTGCAACACGGTATTCGCGCAGGCGGCGGGGTTGGAACAGCCGGATGGCGTGATCGGCAAGACCGATTTTGACCTTCCCTGGCTGGCAGCGGAGACCCGGGAATACCGCAGGGACGACCGTGCCGTCATGGAGAGTAACCAGCCCAAGTGCCACATCATCGAGCAGTTGCAGCATGTCGACGGCTCACGGCACTGGATCGACACCACCAAGATTCCCCTCTGCAACGAGTCCGGCGAGGTGTACGGAGTGCTCGGGGTGTTCGAAAATATTACCCAGCGCAAATCGGTCGAGGACTCCCGCAACAAGGCGCTAGCTTTTATCGAGTCGTTGCTCAACTCGTCTCCCACCGGCATTCTCGTCTATGAAGGGGGAAGCGGCGACTGCGTCATGGCGAACCAGTCAGTCGCAGCCATGGTTGGCGCCTCGACGGCGGATCTTTGCCGCCAGAACTTCCGGAAACTGGCTTCCTGGCACGAGGCCGGAATTGACCAGCTCGCCGAGGCGGTGCTGGCGAGCGGCATTACCCTGCAGACGGAAAAAACCTTTGAGACCAGCTTCGGCAGGCTGGTCCATTTCGACTGTTTCCTTTCCCGCTTCTCGGTCGATGACAAGCCGCATCTGATGTTCATGGCGCTCGACATCTCCGAGAAAAAGCGCCTGGAGCAGGAAAACCGGCTCATCGAAGCGCAGATGCTGCACGTGCAGAAGCTGGAAAGCCTGGGTGTCCTCGCCGGCGGCATCGCCCACGATTTCAACAACATCCTGATGGTGGTGCTCGGCAACGCCGACCTCGCGCTGCTGCGGATTGCTCCGGAATCCCCGGCCCGCGAAAACCTGGTGCAGATCGAGCAGGCCGCTGGGCGCGCCGCCGACCTGGCGCGCCAGATGCTCGCCTACTCCGGGAAGGGGCGCTTCGTTATCGAGAATCTGGGCCTGAGCTCAATCGTCGAGGATATGGCCCATATGCTGGAGGTCTCCATTTCGAAGAAGGCCGAGCTGCGCTACCGCTTCGCGCCGGGCCTCCCTGCGGTCAGCGCCGACGCCACCCAGTTGCGCCAGGTCATCCTGAACCTGGTCATCAACGCGTCCGAGGCGATCGGGGACGGTAGCGGGGTCATCGAGGTCAGCACCTACGCCGCGAGGTGCGACAGAGCCTTCCTGGCGAATTCCTGCATCGACGACCGGCTCCCGGAGGGGTTTTACGTGGCTTTAGAGGTGTCCGACACCGGCTGCGGCATCGACCCGGAGATCCTGGAGAAGATCTTTGACCCCTTCTTCACCACCAAGTTTACCGGCCGGGGGCTCGGCATGGCCGCGGTGCTCGGTATCGTGCGCGGCCACAAGGGGGCCATAAAGCTCCAAAGCGAAAAGGGGAGGGGGACCCGCTTCACCGTGCTGCTTCCCGCACTCTCCGGCGGGCCGGAACCCCGGGGCGCTGAGGTCAGCGCAGCGGGAGTCTGGTTCGGAAGCGGGACGGTTTTGCTGGTGGACGACGAGGAGACCATTCGCTCGCTCGGGGAGGAAATGCTGCAGGCGATCGGTTATCAGGTCCTGACCGCCTGCAACGGGCGTGAGGCGCTGGAGGTTTTCCGACGCAACCGGGACCAGATCGTCTGCGTGCTGCTCGATCTGACCATGCCAGACCTGGACGGAGAGCAGACCTTCCGCGAACTGCGGTTGATCCACCCCGAACTGAGGGTCATTATGTCCAGTGGTTACAACGAGCAGGAGGTTACCGAGAAATTCGCCGGCAAGGGGCTGGCGGGCTTCATTCAAAAGCCGTACACCGTGAGCGAGGTGGGCCGGAAGCTGCGCGAGGTGCTGGGAGCGGGTTGTTAACCGAAAGGCCTAACGCAAAGGCGCAAAGCCGCCAAGAAAGTCAATTTGGAATTATTCGTCGCCTGCTGTATGCGAGCGTCAATACCGGCAAATGCACCGAAACCTGGTCACGATTGGCTGAAGATCGACGCTCAGCAGATAAATCAATGACCGCGCCGGATATCACCAGAAAAAAATTCCCGGCTACGGGACCCGCCGAATATCGCTGGAAAAAAATTCCCAGCTACGGGATGCGCCGAACAGCGCTGGGAAAAAATTCCCGGCTACGGTACGCGCCGAACATCGCTGGAAAATATTCCCAGCTACGGTACGCGCCGCCCTCAATCAGGGACGCGAAATCGGCGACAGGAACGTCGCTCTTACGGGAATTCTTATGACTCGACGCTAATCACCTTAACTATTGCGTCTTGGCGCCTTGGCGACTTTGCGTTTAAGCTTTTAAGGCTTTAAGGGATCTCTTTTCTGTCGGAACTAAAAAAGCGGGGCGGATATCCATCATCCGCCCCGCTTCTTATTGTGCAGCTTTTAGTGCGACGGCTTACTTCCCGCTTGCCACCATCAGCTCGCTCACCAGCTTGGTGAAGCGGAGCGGATCCTTGATGGGAGTCCCTTCGGTCAGGAGCGCCTGATCGAACAGGAGCTCGCAGTAATCGGCCAGCCTGACGTTGGTCTGGTCCTGGTCGAACATCGCCGTCATTACCACCATGATCGGGTGGTCCGGGTTAAGTTCCAGGATGCGTTTGGCTTCGGGAACTTCCTGGTTCATCGACTTGAGGATCTTTTCCATGTTGGCGTTGAGTCCCTGCTCGTCGGCCACCAGGCAGCAGGCGCTCTCGGTGAGACGCGACGATAGACGCACTTCCTTCACCTTTTCCTTCAGGGTTTCCTGGATGAAGGAGATGACCCCGCCGAATTCCTTCTGGGCCTCTTCCTTCTTTGCCTCATGAGCTTTCTTCTCTTCCTCGGAGTCGAGTTCCAGATCACCCCGGTCGATCGCCTTCAGGTGCTTCTCCTCGTAACTGGTGACCGTCTGCACCACCCACTCGTCGACCGGATCGGTCATGTAGAGCACTTCGAAGTCCTTCTTGCGGAAAACTTCCATGTAGGGCGAGTTCTCCACGGCGGCGCGGGACATGCCGGTGATGTAGTAAATCTCCTGCTGGGTTTCCGGCATGCGGGCCAGATACTCCTTGAGGGAGACGAACTTGCCGTTTTCGGTCTTGGAGCTTTCGAACAGCAGCAGGTCCTGGATCTTCTCCTTGTTGGCGTGGTCGAAGTGGATCCCTTCCTTCAGAACCGGGCCGAACTCGGCGTAGAACTTGAGGTAATCCTCGGGCGCCTTCTCCTTCATCTCCGCCAGGGTCGAGAGGATCTTGTTGACCAGGCTCTTCTGGATGCGCTTGATCTGGACGTCCTCCTGCAGGATCTCGCGGGAAACGTTCAGCGGCAGGTCGGAGGAGTCGACGACACCCTTGATGAAGCGGAGGTAGTCCGGTAAGAGCGCCTCGCAGTTGTCGGTGATGTAGACCCGTTTCACGTAAAGGTGCACACCTTTCTTGTGATCCCTCATGAAGAGGTCGAAGGGCTTGTGCGACGGGATGTAGACGATCGCCTTGAACTCGCTCGCCCCTTCGGCGGAGTAGTGGATGGTGGAGAGCGGCTTGTCGTAGTCGTGGGAGATGTGCTTGTAGAACTCCTCGTACTCCTCGGTCGTGATCTCGCTCTTGGGCCTGGTCCAGATCGCCTTCATGGAGTTGAGGGTCTCTTCGGTGGTGGTGTCGATGTTGCCGCCGCCTTCAATCACCTTGCCGTCCTGGTCCCTTACCGGTTCCGAGCGGGTCACGTCCATGACGACCGGGTACTGCACGTAGTCGGAGTACTTCTTGATGATGGAGCGGATTTTCCACTCGTCCAGATATTCCTTCATCTCGTCCTTCAGGTGCAGGACGATCTCGGTGCCACGGGTTTCCTTCTCGCACTCCTCGATGGTGTAGCTGCCGTCGCCGGTCGATTCCCAGCGGCAGCCGAACTCCTTGCCGCCCGCCTTGCGGGTAGTGAGGACGACCGTGTCCGCGACCATGAAGGAGGCGTAGAAGCCGACGCCGAACTGGCCGATCAGCTCCGGGTTGTCGGACAGGTTCTGTTCCTTGAGGCTGGCCACGAAATTGCGGGTTCCGGATTTGGCGATGGTGCCGATGTTGTCGGCGACCTCGTCCATGCTCATCCCGATGCCGTTGTCCGTTATGGTGAGCGTTCCGGCTTCCTTGTCGGCGTGCAGCTTGATCTTCCAGTCCGCATTGCTCTCCAGAAGTTCCATGTTGGAGTGGGATTCGAACTTGACCTTGTCGATGGCGTCGGAGGCGTTGGATATCAGTTCCCGCAGGAAGATTTCTTTGTTGGAGTAGAGGGAGTGGATCACCAGATCCAGGAGCTGCTGGACCTCGGTCTCAAACTTCTTGACGGTTTTAGCCATGTTTCTTGTTCTCCTTTTCAGCACTTTTTTATAAGCCTGCAGGCAAGCTAATCACTGCGGACCAGTTTTTCAAGGGTGAAATTTTGTTCGGTGCTCTATTTATCAAAAGTGCCGCAGGTACTGGTCGAGGATCGCCGGGTGGAGGTTCAGGGTCATGACTTCCCAGGCTTCCCGCAGCGCCTCGGCGTCGTTGAGGGCGTGATGTGCCGTGGAGTCGGCGAAAGCCTTGGCCCGCGCTTCCTGCAGTAGCGGTACCAGCTCGGGGAAGCAGTCGGAATAGAAGGTCACCGGCTCGGGATACAGGTTCGCCGGCGCGATCTCCGCCAAAAGGTCGAGCATCAGGACCCAGTCGTAGCCGGGGGCGTCGGTCACCACGCGGACCGGGCCGGGCTGCTCCGCCAGCCAGTCTGCAAGCCTGCGCCCGGCAAAACAGCGCTCCTGCAGGAATTCGCCGGCGGTAAGCTGGGGCAGGATATTTTGGGCGACGAAGGGGGAGCACCCCTGCCGGCTCCAGCCGTTGCTCATCTCGGCGTAAAAGCTCTCGCCGGCCTCGGACACCAGGCCGATGCTGATCAGCTGCGGGTAGTCGAAGTCGGTGAATTCGGTATCCATGAAGATGAGGATCGGCGTCTGGTCGAGACCCGGCGGCCGCTCGGCGCGGCGCGGCTTGGGACGCTTCCTCGCCTTGGCGTGTTCGCCGCAGAGCGTTTTGGCGAAACCGTGCCCCAGATGCAGCGAGCCGGGTGTGCCGCACTCCTCGCAGGTTGCCGCGGCGCGATGCTCGGCCTCGTGGACCAGTTCCCTGACGATGTACGAGGTCGATGCCGCCCGGATGAAAAGCCCGCCCAGTCTCTCCTCGACATGGAGTCCCGCGACCCGCGGCATGCCGAGGTGTTCCAGCGCCTCGATGGCGGTGCAGAGATCCCAGGTCAGGGAAAGCCATCCCTCGCCGCACGCCACTCCCCCCTGGGGCGCCGCCAGGTAGCGGGGGAAGCGTGCCAGCAGGGCCTCGCGGGCAATGCTTCCCGCAGGCTTCACCCGCTTTGCCCGCCATTTTCCCGGGAGCAGGAGCTTTTCGGTCGCCCGCTTGAAGGAGACAATCAGCTCGACGCCGGCGAGGGCGCAGTCGCGCAGGGCGTTTTTCAGGTTGGAGGCAAGGGGCACGGGAACTCCAAGGTTCAGGCTGCTTCGGCATCCGGGAAACAGTTTGCGCGTTGCTGCGCATTGGCACCTACTTTTAGGATGCGGCCGTACGAACCGCATCGCTTTAAACGATGCGGTTCACTACGTTCACCGGCATCCTACGGTGACGTGCTTTGATTGATACGGTTTTTCAAAAAACGATGCGGTTCACTACGTTCACCGGCATCCTACGGTGAGGTGCTTTGATTGATACGGCTCTTTAAGGCGCTTGCCAAGGCGCAGGCCGGTCAACTATTTATCAACCTGTGTCAAATGTCAAGCCGCACAGGATGCAACACCCTTTCTCCAGTGCCCGCGCGCGCTTTGACTCCCCCCTTTTCTTGACTCTTTTATTCCCATATGTTAGTAAAGATGGGCTAAACCCGTTGTTGACAAGGGAATGGTTCTCATCCAGTCCGTGAACCCCGGCAGCCAGTCAAGGAGCCCCATGTACCACCCAAACTACGCGACATTCCAGACGCTTTCCGCCCAAGGTAACCTGATTCCGGTCTTCCGGGAAATCCTGGCTGACCTGGATACCCCGGTCGGAGCCTTCAAGAAGATCGATGACGGCCGCTACGGGTTTCTCCTCGAAAGTATCGAGGGTGGCGAGAAATGGGGGCGTTACACCTTTTTGGGCTCCTCCCCGGCCGTGGTCATTCGCGGCAAGTCGGACTGGGTCGAGATCGTTGCTGGTGGCGAGGTGCGCCGCATCCAGGTCGCTGATCCGCTGATCTATATCCGGGATTATATGGCCCGTTACACCCCGGTCGAGGTCCCCGGCCTGCCACGCTTCTTCGGCGGCGCCGTCGGCTACCTGGGTTATGACGCGGTGCGCCATTTCGAGGAACTTCCGGACGAGAACCCGAGTAGCATCGATGCCTACGACGCCTATTTCATCATAACCGACACCATACTGGTCTTCGACAGCCTGAGCCAGAAGATCAAGGTGGTTTCCAATGCCCACCTGGACGGCTCGCTGACCCCCGAGGCGGCCTACGCCCAGGCGCTGGAAAAGATTGAAGGGTTGATAGCGCGCCTGAAGGCTCCGCTTTCTCCCGCACCATCGCTTCCTTCGGGCGCCAAGGTGGCCCTGGCCTCGAACGTGCGGCGCGAGGAGTTCGAAAGCTGGGTGACTCGGGCCAAAGAATACGTCCGCAGCGGCGACATCATTCAGGTGGTGCTCTCCCAGCGCTTCTCCGGCGAGCTGACCGTCGACCCCTTCGACATCTACCGGGCGCTGCGCACCTTGAACCCGTCCCCCTACATGTTCTTTTTGCGCATGGACGAGACCGTCGTGGTCGGCGCCTCTCCCGAGGTGATGGTGCGCAAGGAGGGGGATCTGGTCGAGCTGCGCCCCATCGCCGGTACCCGTCCGCGCGGCGCGACGCCGGCCGCGGACGAAGCCCTGGCCCAGGAGCTCCTGGCGGACCCCAAGGAACTTGCCGAGCACGTCATGCTGGTCGACCTGGGTAGAAACGACCTGGGGCGGGTCTGCAAGATCGGCAGCGTCAAGGTCACCGAACTGATGATTGTAGAGCGCTATTCCCACGTCATGCACATCGTTTCCCAGGTGCAGGGGGAACTGGCGGCGGGGCAGGACGCCTTCGACGTGGTGCGGGCGACCTTTCCGGCCGGGACCCTCTCCGGCGCACCCAAGGTGCGGGCGATGGAGATCATCGAAGAGCTGGAAAGCGAGCGGCGCGAGATTTACGGCGGGGCCGTCGGCTACTTTTCCTATTCCGGCAACATGGACATGTGCATCGCCATCAGGACCCTGGTCGTGAAGGACGGCAAGGTGCATCTGCAGGCGGGTGCGGGCATCGTCGCCGATTCCGACCCGGCCGCCGAGTACGTCGAAACGGTCAACAAGGCAAAGGCCGTCGTGAAGGCGATCGAAATGGCGGAGCAGGGCTTGGATTAGGTGAGCCGGGTTGAGTCGTTGAGAGGTAAAGTCGTTGAGTCGTTACGTTGTTTTTGTCCCTGATGTCCTTTGGGTCCTTTGGGGTCCCTGAGCTGTTCAAACAAATAGAGGTTGCACCATGCTCCTGATGATAGATAACTACGACTCCTTCACCTACAACATCGTCCAGTACCTGGGCGAACTCGGTGAAGAGGTGCGGGTTTTCCGCAACGACAAAATCAGCATCGCCGAGATCGAGGCGCTGGCACCGGCGCGCATCGTCCTCTCCCCCGGCCCCTGCTCGCCAGAGGAGGCGGGAATCTCGGTCGAGGTCGTGAAGCATTTCGCGGGGAAGATTCCGCTCCTCGGGGTCTGCCTTGGGCACCAGTCGATAGGCTACGCCTTTGGCGGCGCGATCGTGAAAAGCGCGACGCTCATGCACGGCAAGACCTCTCCCATCCTGCACGACGGAGAGGGGCTCTTTGCCGGGCTCCCCAACCCCTTTCAGGCCACCCGCTACCACTCGCTTGTGGTGCAGCGCGAGTCGCTTCCCGAAGAACTGGTAGTGACCGCCTGGGTTGCCGAGGGTGAGATCATGGGGATGCGGCACCGGACCCTTCCGGTTTGGGGAGTGCAGTTTCACCCGGAATCGATCCTGACCCAGGGGGGGATGGAGCTGCTGCAAAATTTCCTGGATATGTCGAAACCCGGCTGCGTCGGCCTGAAAGCGGAGTTGTCATGATACGCAAGGCAATTGCACGGGTCGTCGAGCGGGACGATCTCAGCGAGTCGGAAATGATCGAGGTCATGGACCAGATCATGTCCGGTGGAGCGACCCCAGCCCAGATAGCGTCCTTCATCACGGCGCTGCGCATGAAGGGGGAGACGGTCGACGAGATCACCGGTGCTGCACGCGTGATGCGCGACCGTGCCCTCCCGATCCGGGTCGGGAAAAGCGTCCTCGGCATGGACCGTGACGACATCAACCTGGACCGGGAAACCATCCTGGACACCTGCGGCACCGGCGGCAGCGGCACCAACAGCTTCAACATCTCCACGACCGTCGCCTTCGTGGTCTCTGCCTGCGGGGTCAAGGTCGCCAAGCACGGAAACCGTGCGGTTTCCTCCTCCTGCGGCTCCGCGGACGTGCTGGAGGCGCTCGGGGTGAACCTGAACATCACGCCCGAGCTGGTGGAGCGGAGCATCGCCCAGATCGGCATCGGTTTTCTTTTCGCCCCTGCGCTGCACGGCGCTATGAAGCACGCCATTGGCCCCCGGCGCGAGATCGGGATCCGGACCATCTTCAACATCCTGGGCCCCCTGACCAACCCGGCCGGCGCTGACTGCCAGGTGCTGGGCGTCTACCGGGAGGACCTGGTGGAAAAGCTCGCCTACGTGCTGCAAAAGCTCGGCTGCCGGAAGGGATTTGTGGTGCACGGCCTGGACGGCATGGACGAGATCACCCTGACCGGTCCGACCCGGGTCGCCGAGGTGAGCCCCGCCGGAGTCGAGGTGAAGTTGATCTCACCCGAGGACTTCGGGCTGGAATCCTGCGGCGCGGCCGACCTGCACGGCGGAGACGCCCTCGGCAACGCGCTCATCGTGAAGGAGATACTTGCCGGCCGCGACGGCGCCAAGCGGCGTATCGTGCTGCTGAATGCGGCCTTTGGCCTTTTGGCGGCGGGGAAGGCCGTCGATGTCAGGGACGGCCTCCGGTTGGCGGCCGAAGCGATAGACTCCGGAAGGGCGGCGGGGCAGTTGGCGCAGCTGATCGCTCTCACCAACGAGCCCGGGTAGCGCTAAAGGTCTCTTGAAGTCCTTTCCGTCCTTAAGGTCCCTTTTGTCCCTTGCCTCACAACCGCGCGAAAAGCGCAAAATCAAAGGAAAGCTCCGACGATGAGCCAGATGCCGGATGTGCTGAAAAGAATCGTGGATTATAAGACCGAAGAGCTGGCCCGGGTGATGGGAGCGGCGCCGCTGGCCGAGATGATTGCCCGGCTCGCGGACCTGGAGGATCAGCCGCGCGGCTTTGAGGCAGCAATCGTCAACGCCTGCAGTTCCGGTTGGACCCCGATCATCGCCGAGGTTAAAAAGGGATCCCCCTCGAAGGGTGTCATCCGGGCCGATTTCGATCCGCTGGAGATCGCCCTGACCTACCAGAATAACGGTGCGAGCTGCCTTTCCGTACTGACCGACGAACATTTCTTCCTGGGGCACCTGAACTACCTGGCTCTCATCCGCGAGCAGGTGAGCCTGCCGCTTTTGCGCAAGGATTTCATCTTTCATCCCTACCAGATTTACCAGGCCAGGGTGGCCGGAGCCGACGCCATACTGCTCATCGCCGCCATGCTGGAACTGTCCCAGTTGCGCGAGTTCGCCGCCATCGCCCGCGAGCTCTCCCTCGATGTGCTGCTCGAGGTGCACGACGAAAGCGAGTTGGAGATCGCGCTGCAGACCGATTGCAACCTGATAGGAATCAACAACCGCGACCTGCGCAGCTTCGTTGTCGACATCTCCACCTCGGAGCGGCTTGCCGCACTGGTGCCGGCGGGACGCATGGTCGTCGCCGAAAGCGGCATAACCCGTCGGGACGAGATCGTCCGCTTGACGGAGGGTGGTGTGCACGCCTTCCTGATCGGGGAGTCGCTGATGCGCGAGGAAGATGTCGGCGCCAAGTTGCAGGAGCTTTTGGGGTAGCGGCACCGTGCATCTCTTTATAACTACTCAACACCTTCCCCTTCAAGGGGAGGGCAGGGGTGGGGATGGGGGTTGTAAAAGCATGACAAAGGTACCCCTAGTGTAAATAGAACCGCACGTTTGCCATCAATGCTATTAAAAAGGAGTGGTTATGAACACCAAGTTTATACTTGATGAATCCCGCATCCCGAGGCAGTGGTACAACATCATCCCCGACATGCCCGGGCCGCTTTTCCCGGTCATTAATCCGCAGACCCTGAAGCCGGTCACCCCCGAGGACATGGGCGTCATCTTCCCACGGGCCCTCATCGAGCAGGAAATGTCGACCGAGCGCTGGATCGATATTCCGGACGAGGTGCGCGAGATCTACAAGCTCTGGAGACCGTCGCCGCTTTTCCGCGCCAAACGCCTGGAGCAGGTGCTGCAGACCCCGGCCAAGATCTACTACAAGTACGAAGGGGTGTCGCCCGCCGGCTCCCATAAGCCCAATACCGCGATACCGCAGGCCTACTACAACAAGCAGGCGGGAATCCGCCGGCTGGCCACCGAGACCGGAGCAGGGCAGTGGGGGAGTTCGCTGGCGCTCGCCTGCTCCATGTTTGGCCTGGAGTGCACCATCTACATGGTGAAGGTCTCCTGCTCCCAGAAGCCCTACCGCAAGAGCATGATGCAGCTTTGGGGTGGGACCGTGATCCCGTCCCCCTCAGAGTTCACCAACGCCGGCCGCTCCATACTGGCCCACGATCCCGACAACCTGGGGAGTCTTGGCATAGCGATCTCCGAGGCGGTCGAGGACGCCGCGACCCACGATGACACCAACTACGCCCTGGGGAGCGTGCTGAACCATGTCTGCATGCACCAGACCGTCATCGGACTGGAGGCGAAGGAGCAGATGGCGCTCGCGGGCGACTACCCGGACATCGTCATTGCCTGCTGCGGTGGCGGCTCCAACTTCGCGGGGCTCAGTTTCCCCTTCATCGCGGATCGCGCCAACGGCAAGAAGGTGCGCTGCATGGCAGTCGAGCCGGCCTCCTGCCCGACGCTCACCAAGGGCGTTTACGCCTTCGATTACGGCGACACCGCGAAGCTTGCCCCGATCACCATGATGTACACCCTCGGGCACGACTTCATGCCCCCGGGGATCCATGCCGGAGGGCTGCGCTATCACGGCGATTCGGCGCTGATCTCCCAGCTTTACCACGCAGGGGAGATCGAGGCCAAGTCGTACCGGCAAAACGCCTGCTTCGAGGCGGCGCTGCTCTTTGCGCGCAGCGAGGGGATTGTCCCCGCACCCGAGTCGTCGCACGCGGTGCGAGCTGCCATCGACGAGGCGATGCTGGCTAAGGAAGAGGGGAAGGAAAGAACCATCCTGTTCGGCCTTTCCGGTCACGGTCAGCTCGACATGGGTGCTTATGACGCCTATCTCGCCGGTGGTCTGGAGGATTTCGAGTACCCCGAGGAAAAGATCCGCGAGGCGCTGCAGCGCTTGCCCAAGGTGCAGCTGTAATGGGAAACCTGTACTAGTGCGCCATCGTTCCCACGCTGCGGCGTGGGAACGATGAAACTCATCTCTCTTTGTAGAGCGGATGCATTATGTGACATTGATGCGGTTCGTTCCTCACCACATCCTACGGGTTACTAGTCACCGTAGGATGCCGGTGAACGAAGTGAACCGCATCGATGAGACGCAAATGAGACGCATTGCAGGCGACCTCGTCCGTGTCGCTGGCATAGTGGTTTGATTCGACAGTGCTGAGACGCATGCAATGCGTCTCTACTCTTTGTCATGATTTAGCAAAGTGATAAGTGAGGAGAGGCGAAGAAACGTGGTTTGGGAAAAGCGGATGCCACACCCTGAAGTGGAATGAAAAGTTCCGTCAGAAGATACGAAAGTTTGACCGAACTCCCTGACTCTGTTGAACAATTCTAAGGGTATACAGCGATGACAAAAGTGAAGATATGCGGTATAACAAACATCGAGGATGCTCTCCAGGCGGTGCAGGCCGGAGCGGACGCCCTCGGTTTCGTCTTCTTCGAAAAGTCGCCTCGCTTTGTCGAACCGGAGCGGGCGGCGGCCATTATCGCCGGGCTCCCTCCTTTGGTGCAGGTTGTCGGTCTCTTCGTGAACGCTCCGCTTGACCTGGTAAATGCGACTGCCGACCGTTGCGGCCTCGACCTCGTGCAATTGCACGGCGAGGAGACCCCTTCCTATTGTGCTTCGGTCAAAAGGCGCGTGATGAAGGCTTTCAGGGTGCGAGGGATGGAGAGCCTCGCCACCATGGCTGACTACCGGGTTGCCGGCTACCTGCTGGATGCCTATTCGCCCCACTCTTACGGCGGTACCGGTGAACGCTTCGACTGGGACTGTGCCGTTTGTGCAAAGGGGCACGGCCCGATTATCCTGGCAGGCGGACTTGACCCGGACAACGTCGCGGCTGCGGTGGCGATGGTCGCGCCGTTTGCGGTGGATGTCTCCAGCGGCGTGGAGTCCTCGCCCGGCCACAAAGATCCTGAAAAGGTGACAAGTTTCATCAAAAATGCCAAAATCCGGTTGTGAGCACCTTGCACATCTTACGCAGCATATCGAAGCGACACGTGAAAGCGAACCTTATACTCAAAAGGAGTGGCAATGAAGATTATCGTAACCGATGAGGTAGCTCAGGAAGGTCTGGCTATTTTGCAGCACGACCCGCGCGTGCAACTCGACATAAAGCTGGGATTGACCAAAGAAGAGCTCTACTCGGTGGTTGGTGACTACGACGTTATCATCACCAGAAGCGGCACCACGGTGGACAAGCCTCTGCTGGACGCGGCGCACAACCTGAAGATGGTGGCTCGCGCCGGGGTCGGCGTTGACAACGTTGACGTGGACTACGCCTCCGCCAAGGGTGTGATCGTGGTGAACGCACCGTTCGGTAACACGAACTCTGCTGCCGAGCACGCCATGGCGCTGTTGCTCTCCTTTTGCCGCAACATCACCAAGGCCAACGCTTCGCTTAAAAGCGGCGCCTGGAAGCGCGCACCCTTTACCGGTTACGAACTGAAGGGACGCACAGCAGGCGTCATCGGCCTGGGCAAGGTCGGCGGCCGCGTGGCCACCCGTCTCAAGGCCTTCGAATGCAACGTGGTCGCCTGCGACCCCTACATCGCCGAGAAAAGGGCGCATGACCTCGGCGTCAAGCTGGTGTCGCTTGATGAAGTCATCCGCACCTGCGACATCATCACCGTCCACACCCCGCTCACCGACGAGACCCGCAACATGATCGGGGAGAAGGAACTCGCCGCCATGAAGCAGGGGGTGATCCTCATCAACGCCGCGCGCGGCGGGATCATCAACGAGGAGGCGATGCTGCACGCCCTTGATTCCGACAAGATCACCGGAGCGGGCTTCGACGTCTGGAGCCAGGAGCCGCCCGACTCCGATATCCTCAAGAAGCTGATCGGCCACGACAAGATGGTCGTCACGCCCCACCTGGGCGCCAACACCTTTGAGGCGCAGGTGAACGTTGCCGTGGACGTGTCGCGCGAGATCATCCATTACCTCGACGAGCAACCGCTGGAAAACGCCATCAACATCCCGAGGTTCGACGCCTCGCTCATGGGTCAGATGCGTCCCTACCTGAACCTGATGAACGTCCTTTCCGATTTCATCATTCAGCTGGCCGACACCAACCTGAACAAGATCACCTTCTCCTACACGGGGAACATCGCCGAGCACGACTGCACGCCGATCACGGTCTGCGGCCTCGCCGCCCTCCTGAACCGCCGGGTGGAGCAGGACGTCAACATGGTGAACGCGCAGCTCGTCGCGGACCACATGGGGATCGTGGTGGAAGAGGTGAAGTCCCGCCAGTCCGAGGCGTTCTCCAACATGATAACCATCACCATCGAAGGGCCGGGCGAAAAGCGTCTGGTCTCGGGGACCCTCTTCGAAGGGGTGCCGCGCATCGTCAAGCTGCGCGACTACCAGATGGACTTCAGGCCGGAGGAGCACATGCTGCTACTTGCCTACGGCGACCGTCCCGGCATCATCGGTAAGATCGGCACCATCCTCGGGGAGGCCGAGATCAACATCGCCTCCATGAACCTGGGGCGGCGCGAGAAGAAGGGAGAGGCGATGGTCATCCTGTCGCTCGACTCAGCAGTTCCGCAGGACGTCCTGGAGAAGGTGAAGGCGGCCACCGAGGCATCCTTCATCAAGCCCCTTTACCTCGTTACCGTTAAGTAAGGTTTCAAGCATATTGTAACTACAAGAAAGGCCCCGGCGATAATTGCTAGCCGGTTACTTAATCTGTTGATGATTTAGAAATGCTTTGTATTTTAGCCTGTTACAACGATCGCCAGAATTTTCTTAAGCATTCGGATCGGTTATAACATACTGATAAACTAAACATTTCAAAGATCGACAACATTTCAACAGATTAAGTAACCGGCTAGCGATAATTGCCGGGGCCTTTCTTCTTCATAAAATTCCCTGATAGTTAAAACGAATCGTCCGCGGAAGAAACTCCTTGCCGAAACACCCCATCCCCCTCCTGACCTCCCCCTTGAAAGGGGAGGAACGCGAACCTCCCGACCTCGCCTCTGAAGAGGGGAGGTGAACTGCGGACGCTAAGCAGTTCTTAAGTAAGTTCAGGCCAGTCACAAAGTTCCCCCTCCCGGAGGGGGAGGGTTAGGGAGGGGGAAACCAACTTTCCCTCACCTAAACGCTGCCGCAGGCAGGATCGCTTGCCAATTAGTTGTGTAGCTACCTGGTGTCGCAGTAATCCCTTCCAAAGCAAGGCCTTGTCTTACTCAGGACGCCCTTCGGCCGCCGCACGCCTTCAGCCGCGCGTGCGCCTCGCGCAGGGTCTCTACGGTGGTCTCCCACCCGATGCAGCTGTCGGTGATGGAAACGCCGTAGGCGAGGGTCGAGAGATCCTTCGGCATCGGCTGGTTTCCCTCGTTCAGGTAGCTCTCGATCATGACGCCGGAGATGGAACGGTTCCCGGCCACGATCTGGTCCACCACGCTCCTCATGACGAGCGGCTGGCGCCGGAAGTCCTTCTCGGAGTTGCCGTGGCTGCAGTCCACCATGACGGTCGGGGAGAGCCCCGCCTTGACCAGCATCTGCTCCGCCCTGGCGATATCCTCCGGGGAGTAGTTCGGCTTGCTGCCGCCGCGCAGTACCATGTGCACGTCGGGGTTCCCGGTGGTCTGAACGATGGAGGTGAGCCCGTCCCGGTTCACGCCGAGAAAGCTGTGGGAGTGGTGCGCCGCGTTCATGGCGTCGATGGCGATCTGCAGGTTGCCGTCGGTGCCGTTTTTAAAGCCTATCGGGAAGGATAGGCCGCTCGCCATCTCGCGGTGGGTCTGGGATTCCGTGGTCCTGGCTCCGATTGCCCCCCAGGAGAGGAGGTCTGCCAGATACTCGGGGGTGATCGGGTCGAGCATCTCGGTCGCAACCGGAAGGCCGAGTTCGGTCACCTTGCTCAAAAGCCCGCGGGCGATGCCGAGACCCTTGGATATCAGGTGGCTGCCGTTCATGTCCGGGTCGTTGATGAGCCCCTTCCACCCCACGGTCGTGCGCGGTTTTTCAAAGTAGACCCGCATGATAAGGAGCAGTTCCTCGGAGACTTCCCGGGAGAGGGCGGCCAGGCGCTCGGCGTATTCCAGTGCACCCTTGGGGTCGTGGATGGAGCAGGGGCCGACAACCACCATGAGCCGGCGGTCTTCGCCCCTCAGGATCCGGTTGATCGCCGCCCGGCTGGCGCTCACGCAGGCGCCGGACTCGGAGGAAAAAGGGAACACCTGCCGCAGATCGGTAGGTGCAATGATCGGGGTGATACTCTTGATCTTCAGATTGTTCGTCTTTATCATCGAGCTGCTCCCTGAACCGGCGTTTTAATGTTCTGTAATCTATCTCGTTTCAGGTCCGATTGTCAAAAAAAAACACCGTAAGGTATTTTAATTTTGAAGGGAGCATATTTTTGTATGGCGCCGGCATATCAAGCGGGTGAGTGCGGCCGGTCCAGAGGCTTTTCGTAGGAGCGGTAGAGTCCAAAAGTCCCCTCTCCCGGAGGGGGAGGGTCAGGGAGGGGGAAGTCAACTTTTTCCTCTCCCAAACCCCGCTCCAGGGCAGGTCGGAGGCTAATCAGATGAAGTAAAGATGGTCGGCAAGGATACCCGCAAGGGGTATCCCTAAAAGTAGGCGTTTCTGCCGGCACACCTTTGGGTGCCATGCCTTAACTTGCTGCGATGCCTGCGGGGGAAGGGGGAGGGTGTGACGCTATTCCTCATCGTGGCACAAAAGGGCGTCGATGGTTTCCAGGGTGGCAAGCCTTGCCCCGGCGGAGAGCATCTCCTTGATGGCGTTCTCGCCGTCTTCCGGGTTAAGCTCGACCGGGCGGACGGCGTCGGCCAGAAGCGTCACAGCGAACCCTTCTCTCAGGCCGTCGAAGACGCTCTCCTTGATGCAGTAGTCGGTGGCGAGTCCCCCGACGTAGAGCAGGTCCGTTGACATATGGCGCAGCAGCATCGGAAAGGGGGTGCCGTTCTCGGTGACCCCCTGCAGCGCCGAATACCCTTCGTCCCAGTGCGTCGTCCCCTTGGAGATGACGATGGTCCCCTTGGGCAACAGGAGTTGGGGGTGGAATAGCGCCCCCGCGCTTCCCTGCACGCAGTGGGCGGGCCAGGAGCCGCCGAATTCCCGAAAGTGCGAGCTTACCTGCGGATGCCAGTCCCGCGTCGCGAAGATCTGGGAACCCCTCTTCCAGAAGAGCGAGATGTAGCGGTTGAGGACGCTGACCACGGCATCCCCTTCCGGTACCGGGAGCGCACCTCCAGGACAAAAGTCCAACTGCACGTCGACGATAATCAGGGCGGCTCTGCGCTGCATGGCTACCTCCGGTGCTGCTGCTTTTTACGCTGGCAACGGCTGCTTTTTCTGGAACCGGTCCTGCACCTCGGCAATCAGCTCAAGTCGCATCCGGTGCAGCCCGTGGCTGAGAGAGACCTTGTAGGCATGCGGATTAATGAGCCTTTGGCACCCCTCGGGCAGTTGTCTCAATTGGTCAGCACTGCGCCTTGCCGCCATCTCGAGGCTCTGCGCAGCGCCGCACCGGACGCCTCCCTCCATGACCCGGCTGCGCAATTCGACGAAGTGCGCCCGTGCCGGGATGCGCACCTGCTGCAACGGGTTGGCCGGATCGTAGACCAGGTCTCCCGGAGCGATCTCCTCGCCGTCCAGGGTGATGACGTCCTGGATGAAGGCGCCCTGCGCGTCGACGGCGCGCAGGACTCTTTTGTGATCCGGCAGGGTCGCCTTGGCGAGGTCGCTGGTGAGCTTCAACTTTGGCTCGTTAGCGATCCGTACCAGCTTGTAGACTCCTCCGAGCGCGCCGCCACCTTCCCCAGCACAGGTGGCGAGCCTGGTCCCGACGCCGTAGATGTCGACCTGGCCGCCTTCAGCCCGTATCGACTCGATGACGAACTCGTCGAGCTCGTTGGAAGCGACGACCTTCACCCCCGCATAGCCCGCCGCGTCAAAGGCGCTGCGGGTCATCCGGGAAAGATAGGCCAGGTCGCCCGAGTCCAGGCGCACCCCGTAGAGCTCGTGCCCGCGTGCCCTCAATTCCGCCGCCACCACGAGGGCGTTAGGGAGGCCGCTCTCCAGGGTGTCGTAGGTGTCGATGAGCAGGATGCAGGCATCGGGGAAGCTTTCGGCGTAGCGGCGAAAGGCGGTCAGTTCGTCAGGAAACGACATGATCCAGCTGTGGGCATGGGTGCCCTTGACCGGGATGTTGAAGAGCTTTCCCGCGAGGACGTTACTCGTGGAGCGCACCCCCCCGATGTAGGCGGCGCGCGCCTCCGATAGTCCTCCGTCCGGGCCCTGGGCGCGGCGCAGGCCGAATTCCAGCACCTCGGCGCCGCCCGCGGCGCGGCTGATGCGCGCCCCCTTGGTGGCGACCAACGTCTGGAAATTGATGATATTGAGCAGAGCCGTCTCCACGAACTGCGCCTCGGCAAGCCCCCCCTCCACGGTCAAGAGAGGCTCCCGGGCAAAAACCGCGCTCCCCTCGGCCGGTGCCGTAATGCTGCCCTTGAACCGGAAACCCTCAAGGTAACTGAGAAAGGAGGGACTAAAGAGCTTGAGCCCGTCCAGATAACCCAGGTCCTCCCCGGAGAAGGCGAGCTGCTCCAGATAGCAAAGTGCCGGCTCCAGGCCGGCAAAAACCGCATAGCCGCCCTTGAAAGGGTTCTGCCGGAAGAAGAGGTCGAAGACGGCGGGGCGCTCATGCATCCCTTGCTCCAGATAGCCCGCGAGCATGGTCAGTTGGTAAAGGTCGGTGAGAAGCGGTGCAAAGCTCATGCTCCCTCCGCTATCTGCCTTCGGCGCTCTGGTCGATGGCCTGGAGCAGCTTGGCGGCCAAATCCGGATCCAGAATCTTCAGCGAGAGGTACTCCGCCTGCGCCTTGCCGGCGTCCTTGAGAATCAGATAGGCCAGTCCGCACTTGTAGTGCGCGTTACTGTCTCCGGGTTGCAGCGCGAGAAGCGCAGTGTAGGCCTTGAGCGCCTCCGGGAAACGCTCCGTCCTAAAGTAGACCTCGCCCAGGTTGGCGAAGCCGATGGCAAGTTTGGGGTCGAGGTGGACCGACTTCTGTAGGGCGTCCACCGCCGCGCCGTAATCCCCGACCAGCGCCTGGGCAGTGCCCAGGTTCAGCCAGGTAAGCGGGTTCTCCGGCTCGATAGCAATGCTGCGGGAAAAGGCCTCGGCTGCCGCCTGGTAGTTCCCCGCGCTGTTGGAGGCCAGCCCGGCCTGGGACCAGTCCTCCGCATCCAGGTATTCCTCCTGGTCCAGCGGGGCCGGGAGAGGCCTGGCCTCGATCACGCTGCCAAAAAAACCAGCCAGGAGCAGCACCATCAAGTAGCTTTTAGTAGGAATTCTCATGGCGTTCACCTCGTCTTTATAAAACTCTAGCAGGTTAGAAAGAATTTACTATTTTTCATGTCCGGGAGTTTTTACTGGCAGGAGCTCAAGGATTCTGATAGATAGAGTGCCTGGCAAGCAAGTTGTCCCAGGTGGTGATTTTAGGGAGCAAAGGGGAAACGTCTTGGAACATCTGTTTATCGTCGGTTGCGGCGCGATCGGGCGGCTGGTCACGCCATTGGCGCAGGCTAAGGGAATGCGTGTCACTACCCTTAACAGGGGGAGTGCGGCACTCGAGGGAACGCACCATTTTACCGGGAACCTGGACGACAGCTCCACGCTTCAGGGGCTCCCGACCCGGGGGGCCGGCGTCATCTATCTGGCGCCGCCGCCGGGAGGGGGAAACGAAGAGAGCCGCGTGCGGAACTTCTGCGCCGCACTGGCAATCGGCGAGGAACCTGCGAAGCTGGTTTATCTCAGCACCAGCGCGGTGTACGGAGACTGCGGTGGGGAGGTGGTGACCGAGGAGACCCCGGCGAACCCGCAGACCAGCCGCGGCAAGCGCCGTCTGCACGGGGAGCGGCTGTTCGCTGCCTGGGGCAAGGAGCGCGGGGTGCCAGTGGTAATCCTGAGGGTGGGTGCCATTTATGCCGCCGACCGTCTCCCGGTGAACCAGTTGCAGAGCGGCCAGCCGGTACTAAGAGAAGAGGACTCCCGGCCGACCAACCGGATCCACGCCTTCGACCTGGCCCGGATCTGCCTGGCCGCCTTGGAGCGCGGCAAGGACGGCGACCTCTTCAACGTAAGCGATGGCTCGCCCAGCACCATGACGGATTATTTCAACGCGGCGGCGGATTGTCTCGGCCTGCCGAGGCCCCCGCAGGTCACCTGGGAGGAAGCGCGCCAGATCATGTCGCCGCTCATGATTTCCTACTTCTCAGAATCGCGCATCATGGACAACAGCAGGATGCTTTCAGCACTCGGCATCACCCTGCGGTATCCGGACCTGGAGGCAGGGCTGCGTCGCGACCCTTGACCTCGCACACCTGAGTTTGTTAATATGAGCTAAGGTTGGTTCTCCCGTTTCCAAGCATGGAGAACACAAGGAGGCTTTATGTTACAAAGAGGTGAAAAGGACGTTGTCAGAGACCGCGAGCAACAACTGGATGCTGCACAGCAACAGCGCCAACCGCAGGGAAGGCAGTCTCTCTCTCCCTTGGTGCAGATTGACCGGCTCTTCGATGAGGTCTTCAGAAGACCGTTTCTTTCTTCCCTGTTGTCCCAGAGGGGGAGCCAGCTTGAGGAGCCGTATTTCCCCGTTGATATCTACGAGGACAAGGAATCTGTTATTTTGAAAGCTGAGATTCCCGGGATCAGGAAGGAGAACCTCGACATTCAGTTGAATGCGGACAGCATCACCATATCGGGACAAAAGAGCAGCGAAGAGAAAGTGGAGCAGAGGGATTATTTCAGGCTGGAGCGTAGTTACGGATCGTTCACCAGGAGATTCCAGCTTCCGGTTGAGACCCAGGTCGACAAGGCGCGTGCCAGTTTCAAAGACGGCGTCCTTGAGGTGAGAATTCCCAAGGCTCAGACGGAGACCCAGCGGGCGAGAAAACTGAACATAGAGTGAGGTTTTACCTCTTGAGTCCCCCCATACCTGTAGCAGTGATCGGGCCCCGGCATTTTTTGTCGGGTTTTTTTGTGCCCGTAACCTGGAAGAGATCATATTTATTCAGGCTGCTCCCCCTTTTTAACCTCCCCCTCGCCTTCTGCTCCGTAGAGACGCATTGCATGCGTCTCCTCCTGCTCCGATTACGCTTAAGGCCAACGTGGGGGCGGCAGCGCCGAGACGCATGCAATGCGTCTCTACGGCGTTCGATCACCGGAAACACCGGCATCTCACTCTCATGCCAAAGGGAGGGGAGAGTTTGAACCAGATGGAATCGAAAGCTAATGGCAGTGGGGGGGACTCGACCCAAAGCGGGGACTTGAGCGTTGTCCTTGGAGGATGGACAAGTGGCACCAGCGGGAGGCGATTATTCGCCGAAAACTGCCTATAAATTGAGCAAAACGCTATCGTGAGGCGGAATTGGGCTCACATTAATCCTTATCCCCACTGGTTTCCACAGAGTTATCCACAGGTTTTGTGGAAGACGAGCCGCCATTGGCTCCCTTCGAGCTGGAACGGGTGCTAAGTTATCCACTTTTCATGATAGATTTGACGCGCGTCAGCGGTTTGACGCAGAAGGGAGGGGAAATAAAAAAAGTCCATGATGGGAGATCATGGACCCTTTTATGAGGATTGGCGTTAATAACGGGCGCTTTCTGCTAATCCGTCGGTATGAACCATCCGGGAGGCACCAGCCCTGCTCGTTGTCGACCAAGGATGCTGCTGGGTACCGGTTGGGTTTCCCCTTTTTCGAGCGGTAGTGAGACCGCCTGGCGGATGAGAAAAGTCGCTTTCCGCGTTACCCGTGTATAACGCCAATTTGGTGCGCTCCGAAATACCGTACGAGCTTGTTTGGTTTACTGACCTCTGTTGTAACATACCCCGATAGTACGTTTCAGGCTTCCCTCTGCTTGATAAGGGCTTGCTCACCGCGTCTGTAACCGGGAAACTTTGGCAAAAGGTAGTCAGGGAACTCAACTGCTGCGTGACGAGTATTTCAGAGCCGCTTCGCGTATGCTGCGTTGCTTGATCCCAAGTCTATCAACCCGAATATTACTGTCAAGCGGAAGACTGAATTAATTTGGAACTGCGTAATGGTTTGTTTTAACGATACTTTATGTTGAATGATTATCGTTTTCAGCCTGTCGGTGCGAAGCCGCGAGGAAGCGGCTTTCGCGTCATTTTGTTTGTCGCCGCTGCCCCCCATCCCCACCCTTTCCCTCCCCTTGAAGGGGAGGGGACCTGAAAGGGAAGTAAACGTTGGGGCGAATCATCATTCGCCCGGACACTTTCGAACGAGTGGGGAAGGGAGGTAATGGCGGAGATTGCGCAAATGAGGTGTCCCTGAACCTAGAGCTTTCGAGACGGGAGGGTTAGAGCCGTACCAGGTGCACTGCGCAGGAGATGCAGGGGTCGTAGCAGCGGATCAGCCGCTCCAGCGCACCCACCAGGCGCTCGCTATCGGCTCCTTCCATGCCGTGCGCCAGGGCTAGCAGATCGCCGGACAAGGCACCCTGATTGAGGGAGGTCGGGGTGATGACGTCCGCAGCGGTGCAGATCCCGGCACTGTCAAAGGCGTAGCTCTGGATCAACACCCCGCGCGGCGCTTCGCAGGCTGCACTCCCCACACCGCTCCCCGGCTGGACCGTCGTGTTTCCCTCCCCCTCCCTGCCGATCTCGAGCAGTTCCTGCACCAGTTCACGGGCGCGCTCTGCTGCCTGGTACAGCTCGATCGCCTGGGCCAAGGCGTTGCCGCGCATGTCCTGGCCGATGATCTCCCCTTGCACCTTCGCCAGCAGCTCGCGAGCCCCGGCGCCCAGCGGGGTTCCCAGGTTAATCCGGGCCAGCGCCCCGACGCAGGGGTGCTGCCCGAAGACCTGCGCGCTCTTGGCATGCGAGTGTGGCAGGACGCGCTCGACGACGAAATCCCGGTAGGCTTCGACTGGAAAACCGTGGCCGTCGCGGGTGTGAAACTCATGACCGGAGAAAGGGACCCCCGCCTCCTGGAGGGCGAGGTAGTTCGGCCCCGGCAGAGGCGGAAAGTCAAAAGGGGAGCGAAAGAGCAGGTAGGCCCCGGCGCAGGCTGGAATGATCGCGTCGAGTTCATCGCGCAGGCAAAGCAGGGAGTCCCGGGGGATTCTCTGCCCGAGCCCGCCGAGCACCAGGTTCACCGGGTGGATGAGCCGCCCGCCGGCGGTTTCCTGGATCAGGTTGCCAACTCTCTTGATGGCGAGGCCGCTCTTCAGCAGATCGGGCGCCTGTCGGGCCAGGTCGGTCACTCCCTGCAGATCCAGGAGGTCAGGGAGCAGCAGGCAGAAGAGGTGCAGTGAGTGGCTCTGGATCTGGCCGCCGTTGAGGATCAGCTCGCGGGTAAGCTGTGTCACGCGGGAGACGGCGGTGCCAAAGGCATTTTCGAGCGCGAGGAGTGCGGTCACCTTGAGCACCGTGGAGCAGAGCGAGCAGATGCGGCAGATGATCTGCGGCACCTCAGCGAAGCTGCGCCCGACCAGGAGCGCCTCGAAGAGCCGGGGAGACTCGCTCAGGCAAAGCTCGACCCGCTCCACCCGGGAGCCGTCCAGGTACACCTTCAGGTTTCCGTGCCCCTCCACGCGGGTAAAGGGGTTTATTTCAACGACGCTTCCCATAGTCCCACTCCGGGGTGAAACGGCTCATCCTGCGTTCGATCTCCCTCCGGTCGAAGCCCCGCTCCAGGAGGAGCTCAAGCTGCTGGGCTACGTTTGCTTCCCGAACCGGTCCGCGGCACCCCTCGCAGGGGACGCCGGTTGCCGGGCAGCGTGCGTTGCAGCCCCCCTGGATGATGGGGCCCAGGCAAAGCTCGCCCCGCTCCAGCAGCAGGCAAAGGTTCTCCCGGCTGCGGCACTCGGTGCAGACCGGGTAACTTGGTGCCGGTGGGAGGGTGCCGGCCAGGAGTGCTCCCAGGAGGGCGAGCAGGTCAGGCTTTTCCGGCGGGCAACCGGTGATGGCAAAGTCGACCGCCACGAAGTTTTTGAAGGGGGCGGGCGGGAAGCTCTCGAAGTTGCGCCCCGCTTCCCCGTAGACCTCCCGCAGCAGGTTCTCCCGCTGGTGCGTGCCGTTGTTCATAGCTGCGACCCCGCCGAAGAGGGCGCAGGTGCCGAAGGCGACCAGCACCCGGCTCGCGTTTCTCAGGCGAAAAAGCAGCGCCAGGTCCCCCGGGGTCGAGACGGCCCCCTCCACGATAGCCACGTCGAAGGGCCCCTGGGAATCCCCCCCGCTTCGGGCCATCGGGAAGTAGGCCAGGTCGAAGCTCCCGGCGATTACGGGGAGTTCCTCCTCGCAGTTCAAAAGGGTGAGCTGGCAGCCCGAGCAGGCGGTCAGCCCGGCGATCGCCAGGCGCGGCCGGTTCATAGCGCCTCCGGTATCTGCTGCAGCTCGCTCAGGCGAAAGACCGGGCCGTCCGTGCAGCAGAGCATTTGTCCGACGGCGCAGTGGCAGCAGCGCCCGATGCCGCAGCGCATGCGGCGCTCCAGGCTCAGGAATATCCGCTCGGGTGCCACGCCCGCCCCTTCCAGTTCGCCCACCAGGCAGCGGTAGAGCGGTGGCGGACCACAGATCGCCGCGTAGCTGCTCCCCGCGTCGAAGGAAAACCCCCGCAAAAGGCCGGGGAGCAGCCCGACGGCGCAGGAGAAGTCCCCGGCGGGCTTTTGCGGTGCGAAGTCGACGGTGAGGTAGAGTCGCACGCCTCCCTGGCCGGCAAGGGCCACCAACTCTTCCCGAAAGAGCATCAGCTCGGGCTGCCGGGCGCCGTACATGAGGGTGATTTCGCCATACTCGTCGCGGTGGCGCAGCAGGTGAAAGAGCAGCGAGCGGAGCGGAGCGATGCCGAGACCTCCTGCCAGGAGCAGGACCGGGCTTCCCGCCATCTCCCGGACCGGGAAGCCGGTTCCGAAGGGGCCGCGCAGTCCGAGCCGCTGCCCGGGAACCGCGTCGTGCAAAAGCTGTGTCACGTGACCCACCCGGCGCACACAGAGCTCCAGCGTGCCATCCGCCCCCGGCAGGTCCGCGGGCGAGATGGGAACCTCGCCACCTCCGGGAACCGAGAGTTGGACGAACTGGCCGGGGACCAGGCGGGAGAGCGCCCCCAGGCCGGCTGGCTCGGGGGCGACCCGGAAGAGCGCGGTGTCGACCGAGAGCTGGCGCCTGTCGAGCAGGGTCGCCGGGTACGGCAGATGGGGGTCGAGGGGCGCGCCGGTCATGACAAGCCGCCTGGGTCGGGCACGCCCGGTGCGATCAGTTCGCGCAGGTCGATGTCGACAGGACAGGCCGCTTTGCAACGACCACACCCCACGCAGGAGACCACCCCCTGGAGCGGGGAGAAGCCGCAGTATTTGTGCAGGAAGCGGTACCTGAGCCGCTCCAGCCTGGTTTCCCGGAAGTTGGCGCCCGCCACTTCGCCGTGGCCCTGGAACAGGCAGTTGTCCCACTCCCTCAGCCGCACCCCACCTCCGGAAAGCCCGGAGTATTCCCGCACGTCGAAGCAGTAACAGGTGGGACAGCAGACCGAGCAGGCGCCGCAGGAAAGGCAAAGCTCAGCAAAGCGCTCCCAAAGCGGATGGTCGGAAAAACGCAGTTGAGGGTCCTGAGGCTTCAGGGCACAACACTCCAGGGACGCCTCTGTCGGGGGAGGGGAGGGGGGCGCCAGGAGGAGTTCCCGCGCCGCGCTGGCGACCGCCTCTCCCTTGGAGGTTTTGGCCTCCAGCAGGAAGCCGCCCTCGCAGCTCGTTAGGAAGAGGTCGCAGGGGGCGCTACCCGGGGGGGAGCTGCAAAAGCAATAGTCGTCCGGGGCGCAGGAAACGCCGACCAGGGTGAGCCCGGCACGCCGGGCCGCGTAGCAGGGGTCCGGCGGGTCGGCCATAAAGACCCGGTCCAGGTAGGCGATCCCGTCCAGGTCGCAGGGGTGCACCCCGAAAAGAACGATCTCCGGGGCCGCCGGTGCCGCCGATTGATAGCTGCCGTCGCGAAACTGCAGTAGATTTTCTCTAAAGGGAAGGAGATACTTCTTCGGTGGAATCAAGGTGCGTCCATAGTCAAGTCGCAACGAAGCGGGCTCAGTGATGGGGGCAAAGGAGGCAACTCCGGCCTCGGAGACGGTAGGACCGTGCAGAGCGCCGAAGAGGCGAAGAGTCTCAAGAAACTGCGCGAGATGATGGTTTTTGAGGTAGCTGATTTCCAAGGCGAACCCTCATGGCAATGCGTTAAGTATAGCTGCGGCCCGACCGATGGCAAGAGACCGTGACACGGGGGGGCCTGCCCATTTGACTTGATTCAGGCGACATGTTACTACTGTGGGAAATCTCTTATGACTGGCATAGGCGTCGCTTCGTATGCGCTCACCCCGACCCCACTGCCATTTAGTTAAGGACTGGTCCCAGCCCGGTATGGGCTAGCCCACCCCTCCGGGAGCACTCCCCATTAAGTTGGGGCACAGCCCCAGAAGCGGGCACCCGCAAGGGGTGCCCCTACGAAATCGCGCAGTTGTAGGGATACCCCTTGCGGGTATCCTTGCAATGTCCTTGACTTATCGGTAGCGCACCCCGACCCTCCCCCGCCAGGGGGGAGGGAGAGTTTTAGCCAGATGGGGGCGTTAACTTTAATGGCAGGGTTCCCTGCCCTCCACCTCCGGGAACTCCGGATGTGGGGACTTTTGACACTCCTGATACGTGAGCTTTTATTCTTAGTTTGTTGGGCATTTCATCCGCATTGTTAGGATCGAGAATGACATCTATGAAGAGCAACTTTGTCGATTTTCACAGCCACCTGCTTCCCTGCATTGATGATGGTGCGATCGACCAAAGAGACTCGCTGGAAATGGCGCGCGCCCTTGCCGGATTCGGGTTTACCACGGTGTACTGCACCCCGCACCTGATAAAGGGCGGTTTCGAGAACCCTCCGGAGCGGGTGAGGCAGGCAACCCGGACGCTGCAGCGGATGCTGGACGAGGCGGGTATCGCCCTGCGACTGGTTCCCGGAACCGAGCACTACCTCGATGAATTCCTGCCGGAAATGATCCCGGGGGCGCTCACCGTTGGTTCCTCACGCTACCTGCTGGTTGAGGTCCCCTTCAGGTCCGGCGCGGAAATGGTTCCCGCCCTGACGGCAAATCTCAGCAAAAAGGGACTGCTGCCGCTTTTTGCTCATCCCGAGAGATGCCGCGCCTTTCAGGCGCCACTGGGAAACGAGGGGGTGTTTTCCTTTATGTCGAGGTGGCGTAAAGAGCCAGACTTCACGGGTTCGCTCATCACCAGTCTGAAACAATCCGGTTGCCGGTTTCAGGGGAATATCGGCAGTTTCGCCGGGGTGTACGGCAGCGAGGTGAAGCGGCAGGCCCTTTTCTTTCTGGCTGAGGGAGTATATTCCTGTCTCGGAAGCGATGCCCACACCTCGCAAGGGCTCGCTAAAATCCTTTCCAGCGGTTTAGAAGAGATCGTTGAGGCGATAGGGGAAGCCGCTGCCTGGCAATTGTTGCAAGGTTTTGAAGCGTAAGAGTCTCCCCCACCCCGACCCTCTCCCAGAGGGCGCGGGGGGAGCTTGGCAAGTTAGTGTTATAAAACCCGTCTTCTCCTTGAAAGGCGGGTTTTTTTTTACCGCATCCTGCCACAGGGCGCGACCCGCTGCTTATTTCCGGTGAAGGTAGTGAGCCGCATCGTTTAAATCGATGCGGTTCGTGCCTCACCGCATCCGGCAAGATCGTAGGATGCCGGTGAACGCAGTGAACCGCATCGTTTACCACGATACGGCTCGTGCCTCAGCGTATCCGGCAAGACCACCCGGACCTCGCTGAAATCATTTGTTAGATATTTTTTTAACTAAGCTAAATGACGGTAAAAGTCGGATTGTTCTGCCCGTCAACACGCTCAATCCGAGCTCATTAAAACAAGGTTGTGCGCTGGGTCTGGTTAAGGGCTACTCTATTATTTTGCCGCAATCTGTCATGCGTTGACTAAAAAACAGATGACCACTGGATAAAATAATGATAAATTCGCGCCTTAAACACGTTTGGGGTATGCCTTCTCTCTAGGTGGGATAGCCCGATGTCATTAATTTACTTCCCGGTATTCTCGGTCGCTCAATCCAGGTACTTCGCTTTCCAGCTTTTCATAAAAACGTTTTTAGTCGACTGATTAAGATGGTGCTAATGTCTGAGTTAACCAAAAAAAATTACTGGATTATGCATCAGCGAGGTCGTTTGCTCGTGGGCACCATTCTCCTTGGCGCAATGCTGGGGCTGGCTATGCTGGTGCGCTCAGCGCTGGTGAGGAGCCAAATGGCGGAGCTGCCGGCTCCGCAGGCCGAGCGAGCGCTCCCCGAGGATGTGGAAAGCGTCCTGAAAACGTTCAGCTATGCGCAGCTGGACGAGAAGGAA